>Ga0187809_10000144_pt1 | contig 47826 bp, 43 predicted proteins | sample NC_wetland_sal_i_8_FD_132415 | JGI IMG/M metagenome (GOLD analysis project Ga0187809, IMG submission 132415) | Wetland sediment microbial communities from Neuse River Estuary, North Carolina, USA - ASW_4 | ecosystem: Environmental > Aquatic > Freshwater > Wetlands > Sediment | place: USA: North... | reverse complement strand
TCACCGGCGGCACCATCTTCCTGATGTGGCTCGGCGAGCAGATCACCTCGCGCGGCATCGGTAACGGCATTTCGCTCATCATCATGGCGGGCATCGTCGCCAACCTGCCTGCGGCTATCTCCAATACGCTGGAGCAGGGCCGCACCGGCGCGCTCTCGACGGGCGTCATCCTGACGGTCCTCGTCGTGGCTGTCGTCGTGGTGGCGGTGATCGTGTTCTTCGAGCGTGCGACGCGGCGCCTCCTCATTCAGTACCCGAAGCGCCAGGTCGGCAACCGCATGTTCCAGGGCGACACGTCGCACTTGCCGCTGAAGCTGAACACATCGGGCGTCATTCCGCCGATCTTCGCTTCCTCGCTCTTGCTGTTGCCGGCGACGGTCGCGGGGTTCTCCAACACAGCGAATTTTCCGAGTTGGGCGAGCGTCATTCTGGCTTCGCTCGGCCATGGCCAGCCGCTTTATATGATCCTCTATGCGGCGATGATTATCTTCTTCACCTTCTTCTACACGGCAATCGTCTTCAATCCGAAGGACACCGCCGACCAGTTGAAGAAGCACTCCGGTTTCATTCCCGGCTATCGCCCCGGCGACCGCACCGCCGCCTATATCGATTATGTGCTGACGCGCATCACGGTAATCGGCGCCATTTATCTGGTGCTGGTCTGCCTTCTGCCTGAATTTCTTATTTCGACATTCCATGTCCCGTTCTATCTCGGCGGCACTTCGCTTCTGATCGTCGTCTCCGTCACGCTGGACACGGTCGCCCAGATCCAGGGACATCTCATTGCGCATCAGTATGAGGGGCTGATCAAGAAGTCGAAGTTGAGAGGAGGAAAGAGGGGACGATGAGGCTTATATTGCTCGGCCCGCCTGGCGCGGGGAAGGGGACGCAGGCAAAGCTTCTCGCAGCGAAACACGGTATCCCGCAGCTTTCGACAGGCGATATGCTCCGTGCGGCCGTTCAGGCCGGCACGGACGTCGGCAAAAGGGCCAAGGCGGTCATGGATTCGGGCGCGCTCGTTTCCGATGATATCGTCAACCAGATCGTTTCGGAGCGGGTCGATGCAGCCGATTGCGCGCGCGGCTTCATTCTCGACGGCTATCCCCGCACGGTCGCCCAAGCGAAGGCGCTGACCGCCATGCTGGAAGAGAAGGGAATGAAGCTTGATGCGGTGATCGAGCTATCGGTCGATGAATCGGCGCTCGTCCGACGCATGGAGAGCCGTGTCGCGGAGACGCGCGCCGCCGGCGCACAGGTGCGCGCGGACGACAATCCTGAATCGTTCCGCAAGAGGCTGGCGGAATACCGGGAGAAAACGGCTCCGCTTGCTGCCTATTACGCCGGGATCGGGGAACTGAAGACGATCGACGGCATGGCCGATATCGATGCGGTGACCGCCGAAATCGACGCGCTTCTGGAGTCGGCGTAAAGAGCGGCAGGGAGTTGACTTTCAGGATCAATTCCATCATATGCGGCATCAATTCGCTTTCAATTCAAGCGGTCGATGCCGGTCAGACGATGAGGATCGGGGTCGGGCGCTGTTGTGCTGTCCGGTCGTAGAAACGGAAATGCCCGGACAGGGCGCTAAAATCAAGGAGAAGCGGCGTGGCCCGTATCGCTGGCGTCAACATTCCAACCAACAAGCGCGTGGTCATCGCGCTGCAATATATTCACGGCATCGGGCCGACTCTCGCGCAGCAGATTGTCGAGAAGGTCGGCATCCCGTCCGAGCGCCGCGTCAACCAGCTGACCGACGCGGAAGTGCTGCAGATCCGCGAGACCATCGACCGTGACTACCAAGTCGAGGGCGATCTTCGTCGCGAGGTGTCGATGAACATCAAGCGGCTTATGGACCTTGGCTGCTACCGCGGCCTGCGGCATCGCCGCTCGCTGCCGGTTCGCGGCCAACGCACGCACACCAATGCGCGCACCCGCAAGGGTCCGGCCAAGGCGATTGCCGGGAAGAAGAAATAGACGGCAGATCGGCATTCGGCATTTGGCAGTCGGTTTTTTCGATTGCCGACTGCCTACTCCCGACTGCCTTCTTGAGGTGGAGCCGCTGGCGTTACGGCGGTGTAGAGATCGACTGAAAGGAAGAAAATGGCCAAGGAAGCCACGCGTGTTCGCCGTCGCGAACGCAAGAATATCTCTTCGGGCGTTGCCCATGTGAATTCGACCTTCAACAACACCATGATCACCATCACCGATGCGCAGGGCAACGCGATTGCCTGGTCGTCGGCTGGCGCTCAGGGGTTCAAGGGGTCGCGCAAGTCGACGCCGTTCGCCGCGCAGGTGGCAGCCGAAGATGCCGCCAAAAAGGCGCAGGAGCACGGCATGCGGATGCTCGAGGTCGAGGTCTGTGGACCGGGATCGGGTCGTGAGTCGGCGCTCAGGGCCTTGCAGGCGGCCGGCTTCACCATTACATCTATCCGCGATGTGACTCCCATACCGCACAATGGATGCCGACCGCGCAAGAAGCGGCGCGTCTGATTTTTATTTGTAGCCGCATGAGCTCCGCAAGGCGCTCCTCTGCGGCTTTCCAGTTCGCCCGCCACGATTGGATGGTGGCGGGGAAGAGGAAGGAAACGAAATGATCCAGAAAAACTGGCAGGAACTGATCAAGCCGAACAAGGTCGAATTCTCCTCCAAGGGAAAGACCTTGACGACGCTGGTCGCCGAGCCGCTCGAGCGCGGCTTCGGCCTGACGCTCGGCAACGCCTTGCGCCGCGTGCTTCTGTCGTCGCTCAGGGGCGCCGCCGTGACCGCGGTCCAGATCGATGGCGTGCTGCATGAATTCTCCTCGATCGGCGGCGTGCGCGAGGACGTGACGGATATCGTCCTCAACATCAAGGAAATCGCGATCAAGATGGAAGGCGATGGCCCGAAGCGCATGGTCGTGCGCAAGCAGGGACCGGGCGCCGTTCTGGCCGGCGATATCCAGACCGTCGGCGATGTCGAGATCCTCAATCCCGACCATGTGATCTGCACGCTCGACGAGGGCGCCGAGATTCGCATGGAGTTCACCGTCAATAGTGGCAAGGGCTATGTGCCGGCCGATCGCAATCGCGCCGAAGACGCGCCGATCGGCCTGATCCCGGTCGACAGTCTCTATTCGCCGGTGAAGAAGGTCTCCTACAAGGTCGAGAACACCCGCGAGGGCCAGGTCCTCGACTATGACAAGCTGACCATGGCCATCGAGACCGATGGTTCGGTTTCCGGCGAGGACGCCGTTGCTTTCGCCGCGCGCATCCTGCAAGACCAGCTGGCGCTGTTCGTCAATTTCGAGGAACCGCGCAAGGAGCAGCCGCAGGAACAGGTGACGGAGCTTGCCTTCAACCCGGCGCTTCTGAAGAAGGTGGACGAGCTGGAGCTTTCCGTTCGTTCGGCCAACTGCCTGAAGAATGACAATATCGTCTATATCGGCGATTTGATCCAGAAGACCGAAGCGGAGATGCTGCGCACCCCGAATTTCGGCCGCAAGTCGCTGAACGAGATCAAGGAAGTTCTCGCGTCCATGGGCCTCCATCTCGGTATGGAAGTGCCCGACTGGCCGCCGGAGAACATCGAAGATCTCGCCAAGCGGTATGAAGATCAGTACTGAGCCGGCAGTCGTGAGTGGGCAGTCGGCAGTCGAAAGATAAAAGACGACTGCCTATTGCCTATTGCCTACTGCCTTTTAGAGTTTTGGGCACCTGGCCCGCGACATTAGGAGTCAAACCATGCGTCATGGACGTTCCGGCCGTCGGCTGAACCGGACGGTAAGCCATCGCAAGGCCCTGTTTTCCAACATGGCCGCTTCGCTCATCGAGCATGAGCAGATCACAACGACGCTGCCCAAGGCGAAGGAGTTGCGCCCGATCGTGGAGAAGCTTGTCACGCTTGGCAAGCGAGGCGATCTGCATGCGCGCCGGCAGGCGATTGCCGCGATCAAGTCGGATGCGCTCGTGAAGCGTCTGTTCGACACGATCGCTCCGCGTTATGCCGAACGTCATGGCGGTTATTTGCGCATCATGAAGGCTGGCTTCCGCCAAGGCGACAATGCGGCGATGGCGGTGATCGAGTTCGTCGATCGCGACACGAACGCCAAGGGCGCCGCCGATCGCGCTCGCGCCGAGGCCGAAGGCGCGCCGGCTGAAGCCGCGTAAACTCCCATCGATAAGTTTTGAAGAGAAAAGGGCCCTCGCGGCCCTTTTCTCGTTTCTAGCCCTTGCTCGCCGGTTGGACCGGGCCATTTATTCAGCACATTCCCTGCCAAAATGACGGCGAACCATTTTACGACGGAGCCTTTGATGCCTTTGAAGCCCTTCAAGTTTATGGTGATTATCCTATCCGCGATCGTTCTTTCAGCGCCTGCATTCCCGTCATTCGCGCAGGACAGTTCCTCGGGACTGAGGGGAGCCTTGAGTCAGCTTTTGGGGGGAAAGGACCAGAAGCAGCCGGCGCCTGCACCAAAGCAGGATGACCAGACCCTTCGCCGTGTTCCCTTCAGTCAGCAGGAAATGGAGCTGTCTTTTGCTCCGCTGGTCAAGAAGACCGCTCCCGCTGTCGTCAACGTTTACGCGTCGAGCCGCGTCCACGTCCGCTCGCCCTTCATGGACGACCCGTTCTTCGAGCGCTTCTTCGGCCAGCGGATGCCGCCCAGGGTGCAGTCCTCGCTCGGTTCGGGCGTGATCGTCGATCCTTCCGGCATCATCGTCACCAATTATCACGTCATCCGCGGTGCGGACGAGGTGAAGGTTGCGCTGTCGGACGGCCGGGAATTCGAGAGCAAGATTCTGCTGAAGGATTCCCGCGTCGATCTTGCCGTGCTGAAAATACAGGCGAAGGAGCCGTTCCCAGTCATTCCGCTCGGCGATTCGGATGCGCTCGAAGTCGGCGACCTCGTGCTTGCGATCGGTAATCCGTTCGGGGTCGGGCAGACGACGACGAGCGGCATCGTTTCGGCGCTCGCCAGGACTCATATCGGCGTTTCGGATTTCGGCTTCTATATCCAGACGGACGCGGCCATCAATCCGGGCAATTCCGGCGGTGCGCTGATCAATATGAAAGGCCAGTTGGTCGGGATCAATTCAGCCATCTACAGCAAGAGCGGCGGCTCAGTGGGCATCGGCTTCGCCATTCCCTCCAATATGGTTCGGGCCTTTGTCGCCTCCGCCAAGAGCGGCAATGGTTTCTTCGAGACGCCCTATATTGGCGCGGAGTTCCAGGACATCGACCCTCAGGAGGCCAATGCCCTCGGCCTCGACCGGCCGAAAGGGGCGCTTGTCGCATCCGTTGCAGAGGGTGCGCCCGCCGCCAAGGCCGGCTTAAAGGTCGGCGATGTGGTGCTTGCCGTTGACGGAGCGCCGGTCAGCGATTCCGATGCTCTCAACTATCGGATTTCGACGCAGCAGATCGGAAGCACGGTGACATTGGACATCTACCGCCAAGGCGCAAAGCAGCAGATCAAGGTGAAGCTCGAACGGGCGCCAGAGGGACAATCGGCCACAGAAGTCACTATCTCGGGCGAGAGCCCCTTCGCGGGCACGAAGGTGGCGGCATTGTCGCCGCGCTTGGCGGAGAAGCTCGGCATGCCGACCAATTCGACGGGCGTGGTCGTCGTCGACGTGACGCCCAATTCTCCGGCGGACAGCATCGGCTTCCAGCCGAAGGATATCGTCAAGGAGGTGAACGGCACCTCGATCGGCAGCGCCGAGGATTTGCAGAAAGCCGCATCGAGCAACACGCGCTGGTGGCGCTTCACACTCGAACGTGGCGGACAGACAATCCATCAGGTGATTCGCTACTGACGGACATGGGCGATCTTTTCGGGGGAAGTGAACCAAGGCGACAGGAACAGGGCCGGCCGCTGGCCGACCGCCTGCGTCCGAAGCGTCTGGAAGATGTTGTCGGGCAGGAGCATCTGACCGGGTCGGACGGCGCGCTGACGCGCATGATCCGCTCCCATTCGCTCGGCTCGATGATCTTCTGGGGCCCTCCCGGCACCGGGAAGACTACGGTCGCGAGACTGCTGGCAAACGATACCGGCCTTGCTTTCGAGCAGATATCGGCGATCTTTTCGGGGGTCGCCGATCTCAAGAAAGTCTTCGAGGCGGCGCGGTTGCGGCGTGCCAACGGACACCAGACGCTCCTCTTCGTCGACGAGATCCACCGCTTCAACCGGGCACAGCAGGATTCCTTCCTGCCGGTGATGGAAGATGGAACCGTCATCCTGATCGGCGCGACCACCGAGAATCCCTCCTTCGAGCTCAATGCGGCGCTCCTCTCGCGGGCGCGGGTGCTTGTCTTCCATTCGCTGGACGAGGAAAACATCGCCAAGCTGCTTTTGCGAGCTGAACAAATGGAAGGGCGGCCGCTGCCGGTCGATCCTGAAGCGCGTCGGGTTCTCCTAAGGCTGGCGGACGGGGACGGCCGCGCGGCCCTGACGCTTGCCGAGGAGATTTGGCGTGCGGCAGGCGAGGGGGAGATTTTCGATGCCGAAGGCCTGATGCGCATCGTGCAGCGCCGGGCTCCAGTCTACGACAAGAGCCAGGACGGGCATTACAATCTGATTTCCGCGCTGCACAAGGCGGTGCGCGGCTCCGATCCCGATGCGGCGCTCTACTATCTCGCCCGAATGCTCGATGCAGGCGAGGCGCCGCTTTATCTCGGGCGGCGGCTCGTCCGCATGGCCATAGAGGATATCGGGCTCGCCGACCCGCAGGCGCTCACTATCGCTAACGCCGCAAAGGACGCTTACGACTTTCTCGGCTCTCCGGAAGGCGAACTGGCGCTTGCCGAAGCCTGCGTCTATCTCGCCACCGCGCCGAAGTCGAATGCGGTCTATAAGGCGTTTTCGGGCGCCAAGCGCGCCGCCAAGGAACATGGTTCGCTCGTCCCGCCGCGCCACATCCTCAACGCTCCGACCAAGCTCATGAAGGAAGAAGGTTATTCGGCGGGCTACCTCTACGATCACGATCAGCCGGATGCCTTTTCCGGACAGGATTATTTCCCGGAAAAAATGGGGCGCCAGACCTTCTATGATCCACCCGATCGGGGCTATGAGCGGGAAATCCGCAAACGGCTCGATTATTGGGCAAAGCTGAGGACTGAACGAGAAAAGGGCCGATGAACGAGCCTTTTGGCTGAACATTGCTGGTGACAAGGGTTTGTGCCAAAGTTCAGGCTTCGACTTTGCTGCCGCCCCTCATCCGCCTGCCGGCACCTTCTCCCCGTTAAACGGGGAGAAGTACGCCTTCATCGGCAGTTCCGCCAATCGTCAGTGTTGCCGGAGAATTGGCGCCATCGCGGCCATTGGTCTTCTCCCCGTTTTGACGGGGAGAAGATGCCGGCAGGCAGATGAGGGGCAGCGCCCAACCGGCGATCATTATGACCTTCGATTAAGCAGCCTCTTCCTGCAGGGGACGGGTAACGCGGCGTACTTCCGCATCGGTCAGCAGGCCGCCGGCGCGCAGCAGGCTGGCGAAGCGGCCGTTGCGCGAGGCGAGTTCGTTGAAGCTGCCGAGTTCCACCAACTGCCCATGATCGAGGAAGATCACGATATCCGCATCGCGGACCGTCGAGAGGCGGTGGGCGATGATGAAGGTGGTGCGGTTGCGGCGGATCTCGTCGATCGCGCATTTGATGCGTTCCTCGGTCTCGACGTCGAGGGCGCTCGTCGCCTCGTCGAGGACGAGGATCGGTGCGTTCTTGAGGATAGCGCGGGCAATGGCGATGCGCTGGCGCTCACCGCCGGAAAGCTGCGCGCCGCGCTCGCCGACCATCGTGTCGTATCCTTCGCTCTTGGCGAGGATGAATTCCTCTGCCGCCGCGGCTGCCGCGGCTTCGTGAATCTCGTGGTTGCCGGCGTTCTCGTTTCCGAGCCGGATATTCGCCTCGATCGAGCGGTTGAACATGCCGGCATCCTGGAACACGGTAGCGATCGATTGCCTCAACGACTTGCGGCTGACGGTCTTCACGTCGACGCCGTCGATAAGGATACGGCCGGAACTCGGCTCATAGACCCGCTGCAGCAGATTGAGCAGCGTCGTCTTGCCGGACCCGGTCGGGCCGACGATCGCCACGGTCTGGCCTGGCTTCACCTCGAAGGAAATGTCGTGAACGCCCTGGCCGGAAGCCGAGAAGACATAATTGACATTGTCGAAGACGATGTGTCCGTTCACATTCTCAAGATCGACAACGCCGTCATCTTCCTTGACGTCCTTGCCCGCATCCTCGAGTTCGTAGAACTTTTCGAGCTTGGCGCGGCCGTCGAATATCTGATTGACGAACTGGCTGATCTGGTCGAGCCGGCTGATCAGAAGCTGCGCGAACCCGGTGAATGCGATGATGTCGCCGACCCGCAATTCGCCACGGGAGACGAAATAGGCGCCGAGCATCAGCACGATCATCATCGAGACTGTCGAGGCCACCCGGTTCAGCGCGCTGGCGAGCGCCCACCAGTCGAGCACGGGATATTGCGCATTGAGCACCTTCGCCGCGAAATCCTGCAGGGCGCGGGCTTCCTGATGAATGCGGTTGTAGCTCTGCAACACCGCGACATTGCTGATCGAATCGCTCAGATGCGAGAAGACGTTGTGGTTGTGGGTTTCCACCGCCGTCTGGCCGGACTTGGTCTTGCGGGTGACGACGCGCCCGATGAGGAAATAGAGCACGCCGAGCGCGATCAGCACGATCGACAGGCGGACATCCATCGCAATCGCCGTCGGAATCATCAGGGCCAGCGCGACCGCCGTCGAAAGATGCTGACGCATGAATTCCAGCCAAAGCGTCGCCAGCGTGTCGGACGCCCGCAGAAGCGTATGGATCACATTGGAGGAGCCGTGCGCCTGGTGCCAAGCAAGGGGCAACCCGATCACTTTCGAAAAAGACTGCTCCAGCACTTCGAGGCGCCGGCGATGAGCGAGGCGGTCAGCCTCGCGCGCCACCAGGACGAAAGCGACGATATTGAAGACCCCCAGGCCCGCCCACATGGCGAGCGTCGTCGCCGTGCCGGACCTGTCGGAAATCGACTGGATGACCTTGCCGAAGAGAATCGGTTCAGCGATCGTGACGAAGGCCAGGACGATATTGGCCGCACAAACAAAAAAGACCGGCCGCTTAGCAGGCGCAAGATACCGGAGCGCCCTCCAATAAATTTCAAGCAAAGACACGGTTGAACTCCCGAGACAGTAGGATTCTGCGACGCAGTATCAGAAGCGCTTCGAAGCGAGCAAAGGCAGTGCGTAAATGGAGGAATACGTGGAAGGTTCCGCCAAAGACAAAACAAACCCCGATTGGTGATGTAATGTTTCGTGAAATTTTAAGTATTTGACTTTAAAGGGAAAGAGTATCGATCGTGGCGAAACCATGGCGAACCTCGCAGCGTTTCTCCCGCGTGCGGTTCGAATCCGCGCGCGCTAAACCCGCCCTAAACTGTTCGTGTAGAGCAATAGCCAATCCAGCCTGAACGGCGGATGAATGCCGGGCAATACATTCCGAGAAGAGCACGGCTGCGTTCCACGTCTGTTTCGGCGAGCTTTGCCACGCTCGCCTCCTCGCCGGGATGATGCTATGGCGGCGCTCGAAAGGACCCGAGTTCATGGCTGGTGTGGAACAGATTGAGGTCGAGACCTCGGAAGCCGGTATGCGGCTCGACCGTTGGTTCAAAGTGCATTTTCCGGGCCTCGGCTTCGGTCAGCTTCAGAAGCTTTTGCGGTCGGGGCAAATCCGTGTCGACGGCGGACGGGTTAAGACGGATGCGCGCGTGCAGCCGGGGCAAGTGGTGCGCGTGCCGCCGCTTCAGGTCGATCGCAAGCAGGCCGGCGAGGACGGTTCCGGCGACCGTGCCGAATCTGGCGACGGCGAGTTGCTCGGCCGCATGCTCCTCTATGAGGATGCGAAAGTTTTCGTGCTCAACAAGCCCGCCGGGCTCGCCGTACAGGGCGGTTCGGGGGTCAGCCGCCATATCGACCAGATGCTGGAGGCCTGGCGCAACAAGAAGGGAGAGAAGCCGCGGCTTGTCCATCGTCTCGACCGGGATACGTCTGGCGTTCTGGTCATTGCGCGCACGCGCCTTGCTGCGATGAAACTCGCGACTGCGTTCCGCGAGCGCGACACGAAGAAATTCTATTGGGCGCTGGTGAAGGGCGTTCCGCGGCAAAGGCAAGGGCGGATTTCAACCTGGCTGGCCAAGGAGCAGACGCCCGATGGCGACCGCATGCGCGTCGTCAAGCATGGCGAGCCCGGAGCCGATCACGCCGTCTCCAACTATAGAATAGTCGAGCAGGCCGGCCAGACCCTGTCATGGCTCGAAATGGAGCCTTATACGGGACGTACGCACCAGCTGCGCGTGCACGCCGCGCAGATCGGCCACCCGATCATCGGCGACCCCAAATATTTCGAAGCGGACCAGAACTGGGAATTGCCCGGGGGCATCCAGAAGCGCCTGCATCTTCACGCGCGCCATATCATCATCCCGCACCCCGATGGCGGCATGGTTGACGTGACGGCGCCGCTCCCCCCGCATATGCGGCAAAGCTGGAACCTGCTCGGCTTCGACGATTCGGCGGCGGAAGAGGACATGGCCTGACGAAGTGGCAAGCCATAACCAAAGGTTCCAACCTTTGACCCTTCGGCGTCGCCCTTCATCCGCCTGCCGGGCAGTTGAAAGGGGGCTGGCCGGCGCGCATATAGCCGAATGGACAAAGGAATTTCGGGCGGTGCCGTGGAACGGGTGCTGCCATCTCCGTACGGGTGAGACGATTATGCGCGATCTTCTTGATGGACTGGAGCAGGGAAAGTGGCTTTCCGACGCCGACCCGGTCAAGCGTGCGCGCAACCAGATGAAGACGCCGATGCCGAAGCGCTTCTATGCCGAAGTTTCAGTCGCGCCGGTCGAGGGCGGCTATGCGATCCATCTTGACGGTAAGCCTGTCCGCACGCCGGCAAAGGCAATGATTGTCCTGCCGACGGAAGCGGCGGCACAACTGGTCGCGGACGAATTCGCGGCGCAGGGAGAATTCATCGATTTGCGGGCGATGCCGGGCCTGCGGCTCGTGAACACCGCGATCGACGGGGTCGCGTCGGAGGCGGATGCGGTCGCCGAAGACATTCTTCGCTTCTCGTCGAGTGATCTTCTCTGTTACCGCGCCGACGCGCCGCAGGGGCTGGTCGAGCGGCAGTCACAGGCATGGGACCCTGTGCTTGATTGGGCGCGGGCCGCGCTCGGCGCGCGCTTCATCCTTACCGAGGGCGTCATGCATGTCGAGCAGCCGCGGGAGGCGATCACGGCAATTTCTCTCCATCTGCTCAGGAAAAAAGAGCCGCTCAGACTGGCCGCGCTTCATCTGATGACGTCCCTCACTGGCTCAGCCCTTCTGGCGCTGGCGGTGGAGGAAGGGGCGATTGACGCCGACGAGGCATGGTCTGCGGCGCATGTCGACGAGGACTGGAACATCGCGCAATGGGGCGAGGATGCGGAAGCTTCCGCGCGGCGGGCGGCGCGCAAAAGGGATATGATGGCAGCCGCTGCTCTTATTACGGCGATCTCAGGCTGATCTTTTCGGCCCCGGTTTCCTCTTATCGCGCTCATTTTCTGCAACCAAATGGAATGAAGCCCCGAGCGCTTCTTGGGTTTTGCCGTCATGCCGTTTAGAGCTGCCTGATACGGGAACGCAGTGGAATGGGCGTCGTTGAGGGGCATGGATGAAAAAGCAGCTATCGCTGAACCCGATGAGCACAGCCGCGCCGACATCTACGATGCGGAAGGCGTGATCCGCGAAGATTTCGTCGAGGATATCGGCAGGGCGATCAAGGCGCGCGATGCCGCGACGATGAAGCAGGAGCTCAGCGCGCTTCACGTATCCGAGATCGGCGATCTTCTTGAAGCGCTTCAGCCCGAGGAGCGCCGCTCGCTCGTGACCCTGATGGGTACGGATTTCGATTTCTCGGCGCTGACCGAGGTCGATGAAGCGATCAGGCTCGACATTGTCGAGCATATGCCGAATGAGCAGATCGCGGCAGCCGTTCAGGAACTCGCCTCGGACGATGCGGTCTACATCCTGGAAGACCTCGATGAGGCGGATCGCGACGAAATCCTCGACAATCTGCCGTTTACCGAACGGGTGCGGCTCAGGCGGTCTCTCGACTATCCAGAAGAGACGGCTGGCCGCCGGATGCAGACCGAGTTCATTGCGGTGCCGGCCTTCTGGACGGTCGGCCAGACGATCGACTATCTGCGTGAGGAGCAGAACCTTCCTGAACGGTTCTCTCAGATCTTCGTCGTCGATCCGAGCTTTCGGCTCCTCGGCGCCGTCGATCTTGATCGCGTCCTGCGGACCAAAAGGATCGCCAAGGTCGAGGAGATCATGCACGAAACGCGCTTCGCTATCCCCGCCACCATGGACCAGGAAGAGGCGGCCCGCGAATTCGAGCAATATGATCTCCTCTCGGCAGCGGTCGTTGACGAGAACGATCGCCTCGTCGGCGTGCTGACGATCGATGACGTGGTGGACGTCATCCAGCAGGAGGCGGAAGAGGATCTGATGCGCATGGGCGGCGTCGGCGACGAGGAATTGTCCGACACCGTCATCACGACTTCGCGCATGCGCGTGCCCTGGCTGGTCGTCAACCTGTTGACGGCCTTTCTGGCGGCGGCGGTCATCGGCCTTTTCGATCACACGATCGAGCATGTTGTCGCGCTCGCGGTTTTGATGCCGATCGTCGCGGGCATGGGTGGGAACGCCGCCTCGCAGACGATGACGGTGACGGTGCGCGCGCTGGCGACGCGCGATCTCGATATCTACAACGCCGCCCGCATCATCCGCCGCGAAACCATCGTCGGCTTCCTGAACGGCGTTATCTTCGCCGTCCTGATCGGCCTCGTCGCGTGGCTGTGGTTCAGGGATGCCAATCTGGGCGGGATCATCGCGGCGGCGATGATCATCAACATGCTCGCCGCGGCGCTGGGCGGCATTTTGATCCCGCTTGTTCTCGACAAGGCAGGCGTCGATCCCGCGGTCGCCTCGACGGTCTTCGTCACCACCGTGACCGATGTCGTCGGCTTCTTCTCATTCCTTGGCTTGGCCACGTGGTGGTACGGGCTGGCGGCCTGATCAGCAGCAGGCTTCGATCGCCGTCACGACCGTCTCGGGAACGGAAATCCCCTCCCGCATGGCGCGGGCGCGCGCCTCGCCTTTACCCATTCCGGGAACATGGACGCCGTGCTCTCCCGCGAGCCGCTGCAACTGCGCCTTCATCCGCTCCTCGAAATCCGGAGCGAATAGGGCGGGTGCGATGGCAAGCACGAATAGGCCCGAACCGGGGCTTTCGCTGCCCTGCGTGAAGGAAGGCGCGTCGAGTGACCAGTTCGCGCCGGAGAGCCCAGCCGCGAGAACTTCCACCATCAGCGCGATGTTGGCGCCGCGCGCGCCGCCAAAGGCGAGCAGCGCGCCCTTGACCGCAGCGTTGGCGTCGGTCGTCGGATTGCCATCCCCATCGAGCGCCCATCCTTCCGGCAAGGCGCGCCCCTCCGCCGCGGCCTTCCTGATCGAGACGAAGGCGGTGGCGCTCGACGCCTGGTCAATGAGGAGCGGCGGTCCTTCCGCCTGCGGAGCGGCGAAGGCCATCGGATTGGTGCAGTAGACGCGCGACTTCCCCCCGGAGCCGGCGAGCAGGGCAGGGCCGTTGGTAGCGGCAAAGGAGACCACCCCTTCCGCGGCGAGGCGGCCGGCAAAATAGCCGAGCGCGCCGCAGGTGTATGCGCCGCGCTGGCTGAACAATGAAAGGCCGAATTGTTTCGCGGTCTCTGCGACATCGTCGAAAGCGCGGTCGAAAGCTGTATGAGCGGCCCCGCCATGGGCATCCGAAAGGATGATCGCCGGCGCTGGTCGCGAAATTTCCGGCTCGGCATCGCCCTTTATGCGTCCGGCCTTCAGCGCTTCGAGATAATCGATGAAATGGGCAAGGCCGACGCTCGGCATTCCTTCCGCTTCGGCTGCGACGGCGGAACGCGCGAGCGAGAGGGCCATTTCCCGATTTGCCCCGCACCGGGTCGCGGCGCGGATGCAGAGTTCTTCAGCCTCCTTCATCGAGAGCAGCCGTGTTATCGATGCCATGCCGAATTCCTCTCGCATTTGAAGCAGCATTCTCCGGAGAGATATCTTCTTTGGGGCCAAGTGGCCAACTCCGGCGCGACCAGTCCCGTTTGACTCTTACGTAAATGCGATGCGAAATAGCGGTAAATTCAATCCCGGAGCGGGAGCATGCGGGAATATTATTCGATTACCGAGCTGACGCGCGAATTCGGCATATCCACCCGCACGTTGCGCTTTTACGAGGATGAAGGGCTGATCAAGCCCGTACGGCGCGGCAGGACGCGGCTGTTCCGCTCGTCCGATCGTCAGCTCGTACGCCAGATCCTACGCGGCAAGAGGCTCGGCTTTTCCATCGCCGAGATCCGCGAAATCATCCAGATGTACAAGGAACCTCCCGGCGAGGCGGGGCAGCTCAGGCTGATGATCAAGCGCATCGAGGAGAAGCGCGAGGATCTACGCCAGAAGCGGCGCGACCTGGAAGAGACGCTGACGGAGCTTGATCTTGCGGAGGACGCCTGCGTCGAGCGCTTGGCGGAACTCGGCGTCAAAACCTGAAGCCTACAGCCAGCGGCGCACGCGCTGTTTGTAATCCCGGTAGCGCTTGCCGAAACGGATATCGAGGTGGCGTTCCTCGCCTTCGATCGCCGCTTTGCTCGTGGCGAAACCGGCGACGAGAGACAGGATAAGGAACCACAGGCTCCCGATGATCAGGCCGATGCCGATCATCAGCAGGCTATTGCCGAGATAGATCGGATTGCGCGTGATAGCGAAGGGGCCGTCGGTGACGAGATGTTCGGAGGGACGGTCGGGGCGGATTGTCGTCTTGTTGCGTTTCAGCGCCCGTATCGCCGTCAATCCCATGGCGATCGCGGCAAGGACAAGCAGGATGCCGACGATGAAGAGCATGTCCGATAGCGGCTCGGTTATCCAGGGGAGCGGCAGGAGATAATCAAGGATGATCGCGATCGCGATCGCGGAAAGATAGATGATTGGCGGCCAAGGCAGGGTGCTCGGCCGCGCCTCGGCTCCCTTCATCTCCTTATCCTCCCGGTTTCGCTCCGCTTTCCGGCTTGCCTTTCCCCGGCGTGTTCCCTTCAAGGAGCATCCTGTTATCCGTCTCGTCGGTGCATTGGCGCGCAAGTCCCGTCAGCCATTGGCGCGTCTCCGGAGTTTCGCGCCTTGCAAAGAGGTCGTTCAGTTTGTGCTCACCTTCGATCCTGTGCAGCATGCAGGGACAATAGCTCACGCAGTACTCACTGTCGCGGCTCTTCTCGCATTCAACCTGGCAGGCCTGGAGGAATCGCACCTGGGGCGTCTCCATCTGCGCAGGAAAGAATTGCGCGAAGACGAAGACGCTGCCGAAGAGGATGGGCTGGTGCAGGAGATAGACGGCGAGGCTGTGCCGTCCGGCAAAACGCAGCGGCACGGCCCAGCTGCCGGCCCCTATTCCCGCGAGCCAGCGCAGCAGCCCCGTTGCATCGGCAAGCTTCACGACCGAAAGGCCAATGAGCACTGTGCCGAACCACGGAAAGAGCGGCACATAATCGTTGGAGCGGGGAACATAGGGAGAGAGACCCAAGACCCAGCCGGCGGGATTGTCGAACAACTCGCTCGAATAGAAATTGGGCAGAACGATAATGGCGATGGCCGCCGCCAGAGTCAGCAGCGAGGGTAGCCGCAGGAACAGGAGGCCGATCAGGCTCGCCAGCGCGATCTCGTGCAATATGCCGAAATAGATGAACTCCTCGCGCATCATGAACCAGGTGACGACGGTGATCGCCACTGCGCCGGCGACAACCATGGCGAGGCGACGCCAGAAAGGCCGCCAGCGGATTTCCCGGCCATTGGCGAGATACAGGCTGACGCCGACAAGGATGAGGAAGGACGAGGCGATGGCGCGGGCGAACAGCTTCCAGCCGCCGGTTTCGGTCATGCCCGGCGTCGCATAGCCGAAATATTCGAGATCCCAGCTGAAATGATAGATCGCCATCGCGACAAGCGCGACGCCGCGCGCTATGTCGATCGTATCTATCCTGGGCAGGCGCGCTTTGAGCTCTGGCTTTTGCATCCGGCGGCATTCGCATTACGTCCTGCTCATTGCAGATGTTCGCCGATATGCGCAAGCGGCGCGGCGTAAAGTAAGAGGAGATCGGCATGAACAGCATCGACGCGAACGGCGCCCGCATCCCCGCCATCGGACTGGGCACGTGGACATTGAAAGGCCGTCCCTGCAGCGAATTGGTCGAGCATGCGCTCGCCGTCGGCTATCGTCACGTCGATACGGCCGCCGCCTATGGCAATGAGGAGGAGGTCGGCTCCGGCATCCGGGCATCGGGCATTCCCCGCAATGATCTTTTCCTGACGACCAAAGTCTGGCCCTCTGATCTCGCTCCAGGCGATTTCATGAAATCGGCGGAGGCGAGCCTGAAGCGGCTCGGCCTTGATCAAGTCGATCTCCTGCTCATCCATTGGCCGAACCCCGAAATTCCGCTGAAAGGAACAGTGGAAGCGCTGAACAAGGCGCGGCGGGAAGGCCTGACACGCCATGTCGGCGTGGCCAATTTCACCATCGGGCTGCTTGCGGAGGCGAGAGGGCTTTCGGAGGCGCCGCTCGTCTGCGATCAGGTGGAGTACCATCCCTATCTCGATCAGCGAAAGGTGCTGGACGCCTGCCGCGCGGCTGGCATGGCGATGGTCAGCTATTGTCCGCTTCATCGCGGCGGCGACCTGCTGGAGGAGGAGGTAGTGAAGGACGCCGCGGCAGCGCATGGCGTCACGCCAGGCCAGGTGGTCCTGCGCTGGCACGTGCAGCAGGACGGCGTCATAGCCATCCCGCGCACGTCAAAAATGGAGCGGCTCGCCGAGAATATCGGCATTTTCGGCTTCGCGCTGAGCGATGCTGAAATGCAAGCCGTCTCGGCGCTTTCTGGCAAAAACAGCCGGCTTTGCGATTTCGATTTTTCCCCGGAATGGGATCAGCCGTAGCAGAGGCTGGGTGGCGGACAATGACCGCTGAAAACCGCTTGATGCAAACGCCGCAATTTCGCCCCAGCCGGGAACGATTCTTCCCGCGAAGGGTAGGTCATTCAAGAGGTTTCCAAATGCGCAGAATGGTTGTGGCTTGTGCCGCTGTCGCGGCCATGGGCTTCTCTTCGCAGGCCCATGCAATCGGCTGTGTCTCCGGAGCGGTGGCGGGGGGCGTAGCCGGACACTACGCCCATCATCATGCCGTGCTTGGCGCGATCGGCGGCTGCATAGCCGGGCATCACATTGCGAAGAAGCGGAAGCTTGAAAGGGAGCGCCAGATGCAGCAGGCGAAAGCTCACCATTCGACGGCGCCCGCCGGGTCAACGCAATAAGCTGCCACGCCTCCGAAAAGAGCGATCAACAGAGCTCCGTGGCCAGCGCCATGGGGCCGTCGTTCATGATGTCAAAGCGGGACACGCCCATCCCGCTTTGAAACGCTTTCTCTCGCGAGAACGCGGCGCGATCCGGGGCGTTTATCGCCTGAACGCGATCGACATCCCGCTCAAATCCACGTTGATTTGAAGGCCGACTTGCTTGCCCGTGAGTTCCAGCACTGCGCCCTTGTCGTTGCTGAGCACGATTGTCTGCGCGCCAACGCCGAGCGCCCCGCCGCCGCCTGCCGCGCCATAGACGCCAACGACGTCGCGGGCCCTGCGGATGTGGCGGACGACGCCATGGAAATGCGTTTTGGAGGCGCCAAAGACGAGACCGGCGGAAATGCCGCCGATGGAAATCGGGTAGCGCCTGCCATGGAAACGGAAGGTTCCTTCGCCCCCCGATCCCCCGACGAAGAACCCGGCCTTGTAGATGACGAAGCTGATCGTGCCGCTGTCCGCCTTGGCGGCGGTGGAAAAGCCGATCACGGTCAATGCCGCCATTGCAACAAGGACGGCGCGAAACTTAAGCAGGTATTGCATGGTCCTCTCCCAATCCCGGACAGGTCCATCCACGATGATGGCCGCGCCGAGCGCTGCTATTCTATAGGCGCGAAATCTCGATAATCGAGCGGATTTTTTGACGGTCGGAAATGGTTTTATACGGGTGCACGCGTATGGCGAAACGCGCTATCCGGCGAATAAGCTGACCGTCACAGGAGCAGGGAGAAGGTAATGAAGAATGCTGGACTCCGGACCGTGGTCATCACCGGGGGCGCATCCGGGATAGGCTTGGCCACCGCGAGAAAAGCCGCGGCGGCGGGCTGGCGCCCATATCTCATCGATCTCAGCCGGGAAAGTCTTGACAGGGCCTGTTCCGAACTCGGCCATGCCGGGGCGTGCGGGACCGTCTGCGATGTCAGCAACGAGGATGCGATCGAAAATGCGATCCGCGAAGCTGCGGAAGGCAATGATCTGAAGGCCGTCGTCAACAGTGCCGGCATCGGCATGGACAAGCCCGCCGTCGAGACGGAAGTGAGCGAGTTCCGCCGCATCCTCGACATCAACCTCATAGGATCGTTTGTCGTCGCAGCGGCCGCCGCCCGCTACTGGCTCAACCACCACCGGACCGGCTCGATCGTAAACATTTCCTCGGTATCAGGGCTGTGCGGGAATAAGGGACGGGTCGCCTACGGCGCGTCCAAGGGCGGCGTGAACCTGATGACGCTCGTCATGGCGACGGAACTTGGCGGGGAGGGCATTCGCGTCAATGCGGTTGCGCCAGGCCCGATCGATACGCCGCTGGCGCGCGCGGTCCACACCGCGGACGTGCGCCGGCAATGGAACGCACGCGTCCCGCAAGGTCGCTACGGAACACCGGAAGAGGTCGCGGATGCTGTCTGTTTCCTCATTTCCGACGCTGCGAGCTACATCAACGGCCAAATCCTCGCGGTGGACGGCGGGTTCGCTAATGCAGGGTTGGCGGTTTGAGCCGTAAGACCGATTCTATTCCACTCTTTCCCACTTTCCGCTTTCGAAAGAGCGCGCCATGGCGTGAACTGCGCGCTCTATGGCGAGGCCATGATCGAAATCGATCAGCAGCGTGTCCTCGCCTTTGAGTTTCCCTAAAATTTGGCGGCACTCGATGATCTTCAATTCGTTGAAGCCTAGCCCATGGCCGGGCGCGGGGATGAATTTGTCATAGGGCGGATGCTGCGGGGCGGCGAAAATGGTACGAAAACCCTGCTCGCCCGCCTTGTCGTCGGCGAGGTAAAGCTGCATTTCGTTCAGCCGCTCCTGGTCGTAAAGGATGGAGCCTTTCGAGCCGTAGATCTGCAGCGCGATGCGCCCTTTGCGGCCCCAGGCGGCGCGGTTGACCTGCAACGTGCCTGAAATGCCGTCGCCGATGCGGAAGAGAACATTGGCGACGTCGTGATTCTCCACCGCTTTGCGGCCGCCTTTGCCGTCCGGACGCTCGGGATAAGGCCGCGCCATGTCGCACATGACCCGTGATGGATTGCCGAGAAGCGTCTGCAGCAGCGACAGCGGGTGGACGGCGAAATCGTCGAGTGCGCCATAGCCGGTCGTCTTCTCGTTGCGCCAGGAGTAAGGCGCCTCGCCATCGGCCATGAAATCCTCGTCCATCTCGATTCGGACATGGTTAACCGTGCCGATGCGGTCTTCTTTCAGAAGTTTCGCGATCTGGCGCATCATGGGGTTCTGGATGTAATTGTAGCCGAGCGCCGCCAGCCTGCCCGATCGGCGCGCCGCCTCCGCCATGCGCTCGGCGTCGGCAAGGGCGGGCGCCATCGGCTTTTCGCACCAGACATGCTTGCCGGCTTCAAGCGCTGTAATCGCCATTTCCGCGTGGAAGCGGTTTGGCGTCGTCACGGAGACGATATCGACCTCCGGATCGGCAATGAGTTTCCTCCAGTCATCCGTCGCCTTTTCGAAACCGAAGGCGGATGCCTGGCGCTCGGCAAGCGCCTGGTCCGCCTCCGCCAAATGAACGAGACGCGGCGCCGGCACGTCGCCGAACACGGAACGAACGGCGTTCCACGCGAGCGCATGACACTTGCCCATATAGCCCGTACCGATGAGGCCGACTCCGATTCGATCCATGCAACTTCTCCTGGTGGGCTGGCGGAAGGATTTTCCCTCTGGGCGTTCGGCGAAACAGATAAACCAAAATTTCCATTGTTGGAATATTCATTCTATTTCGCATAGGATGCCAATAGTCCCGCGGACAGGCTGCGGAAGGAAAGATGGCGATGGACGAGGCCGAGACGGATAGCGCAGCTCCGGCGGATTTCGACTCGCTGCGGGCGATGATCGTCGCCCGTCGCCAGTCGCTGCCGAAGAGGCTGGCGCAAGTCGCCGCCTATACACTTGAAAATCCGGACGATGTGGCTTTCGGCACGGCCGCCAGCGTCGCGGCGTCGGCGGATGTGCAGCCTTCGACCCTCGTCCGCTTCGCCCAATATTTTAATCTCGACGGCTTTTCTGGCCTGCAACAGATTTTCAGGGATCGGTTGAAGGAGCGAACCGCCTCCTACGAGGAACGCCTCGCCCAGCTCGACACCGAAACACAGGGCGATTCACATGAAGGGACGATACTGGAAGGATTCGTATCTGCCGCCAGTCGATCGATCGAGCGCATGTCGCGCAATGTCGACGCGAGGAATCTGGATCGAGCGGTAGAGATATTGGCCAAGGCCGAAATGATCTATCTCGTGGCGCGCCGCCGCTCCTATCCGATCTCGAGCTATATGGCCTATGCCTTCGGCAAGCTCAGGATACGCCATACGCTGGTCGGCTCGGCGCTCGGCACCGATCCGGAAAATCTCGATTTCGCCACGCCGCGTGACGCCGTTCTCGCCATTTCGTTCTCGCCCTATGCCAACGAGACGGCCACCTATGTGCGCAACCTGGCGGAGCGTGGCATTCCGGTCGTCTCAATAACCGACAGCGCTTTTTCTCCGCTTGCGGAATACGCGGCAGCGTGGTTTGAGGTGGTCGAGGCCGATTTCGCCGGTTTCCGGTCACTTTCCGCCACGATGGCGCTTGCCATGGCGCTAACCGTCGCGATCGCGGAACGGCGACAGAAGAAGCGGTAGCGGAATCCCGCAGAATTTTTGCCGTTATAAGGAATAAACATTCCATATTGACCGACCGTTGGAACTTATGTTTCATTTCGCGGCGCCCAATCGTCTACATCGCTCTTAACGGATCCGACCGCCGGAGGAAGATAATGGTAGAGCCAATGGAGGCTTCTCGATCCGCTGCGCTGGATGTCATCACCATCGGCCGCGCCTCCGTCGATCTCTACGGCCAGCAGATCGGCTCAAGGCTTGAGGACATTACGAGCTTCGCCAAGTCAGTGGGCGGCTGCCCGGCCAACATCGCCATCGGGACAGCCCGGCTCGGCCTGAAATCGGCGCTTTTGACTCGTGTCGGCAACGAGCAGTTCGGCGCTTATCTGCGCGAGCAATTGCAGCGCGAGGGTGTCTCTACCCAGGGCGTCGTCACCGATCCGGCGCGGCTTACCGCCCTCGCATTCGTCGCCGTCGAAAACGACAAATCCTTTCCGCTACTCTTCTATCGGGAGAATTGCGCCGACATGGCGCTCTGCGAAGACGACATTGACGAGACTTTTATTTTGTCGGCGCGTGCAATCGTGGTCACTGGTACGCATTTCTCCCGCCCAAACAGCGATGCGGCGCAGCGGAAGGCAATGCGCATCGCGCGTGAGAGCGGCCGCAGGATCGTACTCGACATCGATTACCGGCCCAATCTGTGGGGTCTTGCCGGCCTTGGAGCCGGCGACGAGCGCTATGTGAAATCCGCCCGCGTCTCCGAGCATATGAGGAGCATTCTGCTGGAATGCGACCTGATCGTCGGCACGGAGGAGGAGATATTGATCGCCTCGGGCGAGGACGATCTTCTCTCCGCCCTCAAAACTATCAGGCGGCTGAGCGGCGCGCTGATCGTACTGAAACGCGGGCCGATGGGGTGCATCGTTTATGAAGGTCCGATCCCGGACGATCTGGAAAAAGGCATAGTCGGGCAGGGTTTTCCGATCGAGGTCTATAATGTGCTCGGCGCCGGGGATTCCTTCATGTCGGGTTTCCTGCGCGGCTGGCTCGGCGGTGAAACGATCGAAACCGCGGCGACGTGGGCCAATGCCTGCGGCGCCTTTGCCGTATCGCGGCTTCTGTGCTCGCCGGAAATCCCGACTTTCGACGAACTTCAGTATTTTCTGAAACACGGCAGCAGGGAGAAGGCGCTGCGCAAGGACGAGGCGATCAGCCATGTCCATTGGGCGACGACACGGCGGAAAGACATCCCGCTTTTGATGGGCTTCGCCATCGATCACCGCAGCCAGTTGGAGGAGATCGCCGGGCGCGCCGGCGCGGACGCGGCCCGGATCAGCGCCTTCAAGGTGCTGGCAGTGAAGGCGGCGGCAGAAGTGGCGGGCGGAAATCCGGGCTACGGCATGCTGATCGACGAGAAATATGGCCGCGATGCCTTTTACGAGGCGGCAAGGCAGAAGATCGGCTGGATCGGCCGACCGGTCGAATTGCCGGGATCGCGACCGCTGCGCTTCGAGTTCAGCCAGGATATCGGCTCGCAACTCATCGAATGGCCTGTCGATCACACGATCAAATGCCTCTGCTTCTACCGGCCCGATGACTCTCCGGCGCTGAAAGAAGCTCAGCAGGCGAAGCTGCGTGCGCTCTTTGAGGCTTCGCGCAAGGTGGGGCGTGAATTGCTGGTCGAGATCATCGCGGGGAAGCATGGTCCGCTGGACGACGATACGGTGGCGCGGGCACTTGAGGAGCTTTACGCCATCGGCATTCGCCCGGATTGGTGGAAGCTCGAGCCGCAGGCCTCCGAGACGGCATGGCGGAACATAGAGGGCGTCATCTCCCGGAACGACAAATGGTGCCGCGGCGTCGTGCTTCTCGGGCTTGATGCGCCGCATGAGGCGTTGGAAGATGCGTTCCGCGCGACCGCGGCCACGCCGATCGTCAAGGGCTTCGCGGTCGGCCGCACGATCTTCGCGCACGCGGCGGAAGAATGGCTGGCTGGGCGCTGGAGCGACGAGAAGGCGATTGCCGATATGGCCGGGCGTTTCCGCAAACTGACCCGCGCATGGCTTGCTAGTCATGGCGGCCAGACGGCCTGAAGGACCGGGAGGACAAGATGCAGAAGACCGTTCGCCTGACGATGGCGCAGGCGCTGGCGCGGTTCCTTTCCCGCCAGATGACCGAGATTGATGGCGCGAAACTGCCGCTTTTCGGCGGTGTCTGGGCGATTTTCGGCCATGGCAATGTCGCCGGGCTGGGCGAGGCGCTCTACTCCGTGCGCGAGGAACTGCCGACCTACCGCGCCCATAACGAGCAGGCGATGGTGCATGCCGCAATTGGCTTCGCCAAGGCGCATTTCCGCCGCCGCATGATGGCGGCGACCAGTTCGATCGGGCCGGGCGCGACGAATATGGTGACGGCCGCAGCGCTCGCCCATGTCAACCGCCTGCCGGTGCTGCTTTTGCCCGGCGACGTCTTCGCCAACCGCATTCCCGATCCCGTCCTGCAGCAGGTGGAGGCCTTCGGCGACGGCACCGTCTCGGCGAATGACTGCTTCCGCCCGGTGTCGCGCTATTTCGACCGCATCACTCGGCCGGAACAGATCATCCCGGCGCTTACCCGCGCCATGGGCGTGCTGACCGATCCGGCGGAATGCGGGCCGGTGACGCTGGCGCTCTGCCAGGACGTGCAGGCGGAAGCATGCGATTATCCGGAAAGCTTTTTCGAGGAGCGCCTGTGGACGCCGCGCAAGGCCGGGCCGGACGAACGCGAATTCGAAAATGCCGTCGCGGCGATAAAGCAGGCCCGCGCGCCGCTCGTCATTTCCGGCGGCGGAACGCTTTATGCCGGCGCTTCGGAGGCGCTGAAGGCCTTCGTCGAGGAGACGGGCATTCCTGTCGCCGAGACGCAGGGCGGCAAGTCGAGCCTTCCCGACAGCCATCCGCTCAATATGGGCGCCATCGGCGTCACCGGAACAGCCGCCGCCAACCGCCTGGCGGAAAAGGCCGACCTCGTTCTGGCCGTGGGAACCCGCTTGCAGGATTTCACCACAGGGTCGTGGGCGTTGTTCGGCCACACGGAAAAGACCATCATCGGGTTGAACGTGCAGCCTTTCGACGCGCTCAAGCATCGGGCGCTGCCGCTCGTCTCCGACGCGCTGCGCGGCCTTGTCGAGCTTGGCGGCGCGCTCGACGGCTGGTCGGCGCCGGCTACATGGACGGAGGACGCCAAGGCGGGCAAGCGCGACTGGCAAAAGGCGGCTGCCGCCGTCACCGCCGCGACCAATGCGGCGCTTCCCTCCGACGCACAGGTGATCGGCGCTGTGCAGCGCGCCCTGGGGGAGAGGATCATCATCGTCCATGCCGCCGGCGGCCTGCCGGGCGAGATGCACAAGCTCTGGCAAGCCGGCGCGCCAGGCTCCTATCACGGCGAATATGGCTATTCGACCATGGGCTACGAGATCGCCGGGGCGCTCGGCGCCAAGATGGCGCGGCCGGAAGAGGAAGTGGTCGTCATGCTCGGCGACGGCTCCTATCTGATGCTGAATTCCGAGATCGCGACTTCGGTGATGCTCGGATTGAAGCTTGTGATCGTACTGCTCGACAATCGCGGCTTCGGCTGCATCAACCGGCTGCAGATGGCGACCGGCGGCGCGAGCTTCAACAATCTGTTGAAGGATGCCCGGCATGAGGTTTTGCCGGATATCGATTTCCGAAGACATGCCGAGAGCCTTGGCGCGATCGCGGAGAAAGTCGCCTCGATCGGCGATCTCGAATCCGCGCTCAAGCGGGCGAAGACGAACGACCGCACGACGGTGCTGGTGATCGAGACCGATCCGCTGATCGCCACAGGCGAGGGCGGACACTGGTGGGATGTCGCGGTGCCGGAGGTGAGCGCGCGCGAGGCAGTCAACGAGGCGCGCAAGGCGTATGAGGAAAAGAGGCGGGAGCAGAAGGTGGGGGATTAGCCTTTTTGTCCTCTCCTTGTGGGGAGGGCAATCGAATATGCCGGTTTTCACCCCCTCCGGCCCTTCGGGCCACCTCCCCCTTACAGGTGGAGGAAAGCCGTAGCGGCGGCGCCTTTCCCTCACCTGAAAGGGGAGGGTGCCGAGCGAAGCGAGGCGGGTGGGGTGCGCTGGCGAGCCATATGCAATTGCCTTCCCACAATAGGAAGGTGAAAACCGGAGAACCAAACGTGAAAGCCAAATTGGGTATGTCTCCCATCGCCTGGTGGAATGACGATCTTGCCGAACTGAGCGACGATGTCTCGCTGGAGGAATGCCTGAGCCAATCGCGCTCGGCGGGTTTCACCGGCATGGAGATGGGACGGCGTTTTCCGAACGATCCGAAAGTGATGCTGCCCATCTTGAAAGAAGCGGACGTGACGCTCTGCGGCGGCTGGTTCTCCGGCACGCTGGTCAATGAGGGGCTGGCTGCAAACAAAGACCGCATCCAGCCGATGATTGACCTGTTCAAGGCAGTGAACGCGCCTTGCATCGTCTATGGCGAGGTCGGCCGCTCGATCCAGGGCGACCGCTCCAAGCCGCTTGCCACCAAGCCGAAGCTCTCCGACGACGAGATGAAAGCCTATGCCAAGCGCGTGACGGAATTCGGAGAATGGTGCGCCGATCAGGGGATGCCGCTCTCCTACCACCATCACATGGCTGCGGTTGTCGAGACCGAGCCTGAACTCGACGCCTTCATGCGCTCTTCCGGCGAGGGTATTCCGCTTCTCCTCGATGCCGGCCATCTCGCCTTTGCGGGCGGCGACGTGCTGCGCGCCATCGACCACCATCACAAGCGCATCAACCATGTGCATGTGAAGGATGTGCGCATGGACGTAATCAAGGGGCTGGACCGGACAAGGCAATCCTTCCTCGACGCCGTGACGCTCGGCGCCTTCACCGTGCCGGGCGACGGCTCGCTCGATTTCGGCGCCATCGTCCAGAAATTCGCGGATTATGGTTATGAAGGCTGGTTCGTGGTCGAGGCGGAACAGGACCCGAAGAAGAACCCGCCGCTCAGGATGGCGCAGGTCGGCTACAAGGAATTGATGCGGGTGATGAGCGCCGCCGGCTATACCGTCGAGACGCAAGGCTTCCCTGCTCGCTGAACGTGCGGGTAAAGCTGGGGAAGACGGAAGGAAGAACGATGCCAAATCTACTCGTGAAGCCGAATGGCGGTAACGGCCGCGTTACCCATATCACGCCGGAAAACGCCGGCTGGACCTATGTTGGCTTCGATCTGCATCGTCTCGCGCCGGGCGAGGCGGCGTCCGCTGAAACGAGCGGGCGCGAGGCCTGCCTTGTCTTCATTTCCGGCAAGGGACGCGTGACGGCGGACGGTAAGGACATGGACGAAATCGGCGAGCGCACATCGCCCTTCGAAGGCAAGCCCTGGTCGGTCTATGTGCCGGCGGGGTCGCGCTGGAGCGTCATCGCGACGACGGATATGCAGCTTGCTGTGTGCACCGCTCCAGGCAAGCCGCACAGCCATCCCGCGCGCGTCATTGCGCCCGATACTCTTGGCCAGGAGGTACGGGGCAAGGGCACCAACACGCGCTATGTCACCAACATCCTGCCCGAAACCGATCAGGGCGCGGATTCGCTTCTCGTCGTCGAGGTCGTCACGCCGGGCGGGCACACCTCGTCCTATCCGCCGCACAAGCACGACCAGGACAATTTGCCGGCCGAATCGCTCCTGGAGGAGACCTATTACCACCGCATCAACCCGCCGCAGGGTTTTGCCTTCCAGCGCGTCTATACGGACGATCGCTCGCTCGACGAGACGATGGCCGTCGACGATGGCGACGTGGTGGTGGTGCCGCGCGGCTATCATCCTTGCGCCGCCTGTCACGGCTACGACCTCTATTATCTCAACGTCATGGCGGGCCCGGTGCGAACCTGGAAGTTCCACAACGCCGCCGAGCATGAGTGGCTGCTGAAGGCTTGATCGAGCGGCGGGCTTCTGAAGGTTGCGGTGGGGACCAGCCGCTTGCGTTGCCGCATTCTTTGCACTAGCCAACGCTCACGCACACTTCCGACGGATTTGCCATGACCATCATCGACACCCGCACGCCCGATCCGAAGCGCCTCGTCCCCGGCGCGACAGGCGATTGGGAAATCATCGTCGGCATGGAGGTGCATGCCCAGGTCACGTCGAACGCCAAGCTTTTCTCCGGCGCCTCGACCGCCTTCGGCGCGGCGCCAAACGCCAATGTCAGCCTGGTCGATGCGGCGATGCCGGGCATGCTGCCCGTCATCAACGAGGAATGTGTCAAACAGGCCATCCGCACCGGGCTTGGCCTGAAGGCGCAAATCAACCTGAAATCCGTTTTCGACCGCAAGAATTATTTCTATCCCGATTTGCCGCAGGGCTATCAGATTTCCCAGTTCAAACAGCCGATTGTCGGCGAGGGCACCGTCGTCGTTTCGGTCGGCCCCGACCGGCAAGGCAATTTCGAGGATATCGAGATCGGCATCGAGCGCCTGCATCTGGAGCAGGACGCCGGCAAGTCGCTGCACGACCAGCACGCCACCATGTCCTATGTCGATCTCAACCGCTCGGGCGTGGCGCTGATGGAGATCGTGTCGAAACCCGACATGCGCTCTTCCGACGAAGCCAAGGCCTACCTCACCAAGCTTCGCACCATCGTGCGCTATCTCGGCACCTGCGACGGCAATATGGACGAAGGCTCCATGCGCGCCGACGTGAATGTCTCGGTCAGGCGGCCTGGCGAGCCTTTCGGCACGCGCTGCGAGATCAAGAACGTCAACTCCATCCGCTTCGTCGGCCAGGCGATCGAGTACGAGGCGCGCCGCCAGATCGCCATTCTCGAGGACGGCGGCAAGATCGATCAGGAAACCCGCCTGTTCGACGCCGTGAAGGGCGAAACGCGCTCTATGCGCTCCAAGGAAGAGGCGCATGACTACCGCTACTTCCCCGATCCGGACCTTCTGCCACTCGAATTCGACCAAGCCTATGTCGATGCGCTCGCGGCCGATCTGCCGGAATTGCCTGATGTTAAGAAGGCGCGCCTGGTCGGAAGCCTCGGGCTCTCCGCATATGACGCCTCCATCCTCGTGTCCGAAAAGGCGATCGCCGATTATTTCGAGAAGGTAGCGGCGGGCCGTGACGGCAAGACGGCGGCAAACTGGGTCATCAACGACCTGCTTGGCCAGCTGAACAAAAACGGCAAGGGCATCGAGGAGACGCCTGTTTCGCCCGACCAGCTTGGCGGCATCATCGACCTGATCAGGGAAGGCACGATTTCGGGTAAGATCGCCAAGGACCTCTTCGAGATCGTCTGGAACGAGGGCGGCGATCCGAAGGAAATCGTCGAAAAGCGCGGCATGAAGCAGGTCACGGACACCGACGCCATCGAGAAGGCGGTGGACGATGTGATTGCGGCCAATCCGGACAAGGTGGAGCAGGCGAAGGCCAAGCCGACCATGGCCGGCTGGTTCGTCGGCCAGGTCATGAAGGCGACCGGCGGCAAGGCCAATCCCCAGGCGGTCAACGCGCTGGTCAAGGGAAAACTCGGGATCGAATAGGAGCCGAACAGCCTCGACGTCTGCCTCCGACCGGCGCAAGGCGGGCGAGGAACAACAGCGTCGCCGCCGCTTCCTAAAAAATTTCGTCGATTTTTCCGCGCATTTAACCGACCAGTAAGATTAACGCGCTTTAATCATATCCGTTCTGGTACAGGGTACGGGTAGAAAGATGCGTGTTCGGATTCTGGGCAGGTTCCAACGCAATCTGGCGCTGGGCGCGGCGGTCATTGTCATCGGCGGATTCACCGCGGGATGTAGTTCGGATACGACGCGCTTCGCCGACGGTCTGACGACCGGCTCGACAAGCCGGCCGGTTGTTTCGCCTCCGGCCAATCAGCCCTTTCCAGGAGACGTCGGGCCGAGCGTTCGCTCGCCCTCGGCATCGCTGGGCGGTGGCGTCTCGCAGCCATCCTATCGCGTCTCGAATGTCCAGCAGTCCAGTCTCGGCCCGGTTTCTTCCGGCAGCCTACCGCCCGTTTCATCCCATGATGTCGGGCCGGCCCCCGTTCATCGCTCTGCCAGTCTTGACCGAACCGTGACAGGCGGTACGCATCGCGTCGAACAGCGCGCTGAGGCTGAGAGTGTTCCAACCCAATCGCGGAGCGGCGCGAGCCATTGGTCGAGGGCCGGAGGGACGGAGATTACCGTTGGTCAGGGCGAAAGCGTCAAAACCTTGTCCCGGCGCTTCGGTGTCCCCGAGCGCGAAATCCTTCGCGCCAACGGGCTCTCGGCCTCCCACGGAGTTGCTGCCGGTGAGAAGATCATCATCCCGACCTTCGTCTATGCGAACAATGCGCATGGGCACGACACGCGGATTGCCGAGGCGCCCCGCGCCAACGAGCCGAAACGTGATGAGCCGGCCCGCAAGGCGCCCGTTCCACAGCATGTGGCCGTGCTGCCATCCGGCAAGGAAGATAGCGGCAAACATGAGGAGGCGCGTTCGGCCTCGGCTATCGGCACGGGACAATATAAGGTCGAATCCGGTGACAGCCTCCATGGCATCGCCAGGAAGACGGGAGTGCGCGTCGAGGCGATCCGGAAGGCCAACAATTTGAAGACGGATTTCCTTCGTGTCGGCCAGGTTCTTACCATTCCGGGCGGCAACCAGAAGGTCGCCAGCGCGGCTTCGAAGAATGTCGATCCGGTGGTGACGGGCACGGCGACGCCGTCGAAGCCGCAGCAGCCGGCTCCGGAAGCGAAGACAGAGTCCCATCCGGCTGCCTATACGCCGCCGCAGAAAACGGAAAAAGTGATCGCTGAGGCAGGGCAGAAGGAAGCCGCTGTCGCTCCCGAAACGACAGGCATCGGCAAGATGCGGTGGCCCGTGCGGGGCCGGATCATCACCTCGTTTGGAGGTTCCGGCGGGGCGGCAAGCGACGGCATCGATATCGCCGTTCCTGAGGGAACCCCGGTCAAGGCCGCGGAAAACGGCGTCGTCATCTATGCCGGCAACGGTCTGAAAGATTTCGGCAATACCGTCCTCATCCGCCATGACGATGGTCTCGTCACGGTCTATGGCCACAACAGCAAGCTCGAGGTGACGCGCGGCGAAAAGGTGCAGCGAGGGCAGGAGATCGCCTTGTCCGGCATGAGCGGGACAAGCCCTTCGCCACGGCTCCATTTCGAGGTGCGCAAGAACTCAGCGCCGGTCAATCCGACAAAATATCTCGAGTGAAGGCGGCGAAGACGCACCCTGATAAAAGCGAAATCAATCCTTCAGCTTCTGCCCGAGCCGTCCGGCAATATCCTGCACGAACTGCCACGCGACCCGGCCCGAGCGGCCGCCGCGCGTTGTCGCCCATTCAAGCGCCTCGGCGCGCAATTCTTCTTCACTGATCTTGAGGTCATGATAAGCGGCATAGCCGGCAATCATGTCGAGATATTCGTCCTGCGAGCATTTGTGGAAGCCGAGCCACAGGCCGAAGCGGTCTGACAGCGACACCTTTTCCTCGACCGCCTCGGACGGGTTGATCGCGGTCGAGCGCTCATTGTCGATCATGTCGCGCGGCAGCAGATGCCGCCGGTTTGACGTGGCATAAAAGATGACGTTCTGCGGACGTCCCTCGACGCCGCCTTCCAGAGCCGCTTTGAGCGATTTGTAGGAGGTGTCGTCATGGTCGAACGACAGGTCGTCGCAGAAGAGGATGAAGCGTAAGGGCGCTTTCTTCAGGATGCCCATCAGCGTCGGCAGCGTGTCGATATCCTCGCGGTGGATTTCGATCAGCTTCAGCGGCGCCTCGCCTTTACCGAGCTTTTCGTTGATGGTCGCATGCACCGCCTTCACGAGCGAGGATTTCCCCATGCCGCGCGCGCCCCATAGAAGTGCGTTATTGGCGGGAAGTCCCGCCGCGAAACGCTCCGTATTGTCCTGCAGAATGCCGCGTACATGATCGACGCCGCGGATCAGTTCGATGTCGACGCGATTGACCCGCGCGACCGGGTCGAGATAACCCGGATCCGCCACCCAGACGAAGCAGTCCGCCTCCGCCATATCGGTTTCGGGCGGCGGTGGCGGCGCGAGCCGCGACACCGCCTCGATCAACCGGTCTATCTTTTCTGCAAGCAGTTTCGTGGCGGTATCCGTCATCGTCGTCATCACTGTTGGCGTCATTTTCGTCCGCGCGGGCTCTAACATGCGGAGGGAACGGGGAAAAGCGCCGTTCACGTTTCTTTGCGCGGTTGCAAAGGTGGCGTCAGTGTCTATATTCCGGCCACTTTTCGACGGGCCCTGCCGGGCTATCTTCTTATCAGGGAGTTTTTCATGTTCGTGACACCGGCATACGCGCAGGCAGCCACTGGCGGCGGTACGCCGGAAACGCTGATCAGCATTCTTCCCTTCATCCTGATCTTCGTCATCATGTATTTCCTGATCATCCGACCCCAGCGCACGCAGGCGAAGAAGCGCACCGACATGCTGAACGCGTTGCGGCGCGGCGATACAGTCGTGACGGGAGGCGGCCTTATTGGTAAGGTGACGAAGGTTTCGGATAACAGCAACGAGGTCGAGATCGACCTCGGCGGCGGAATGAAAGTCACCGCCGTGCGCTCCACCATCGCCGAGGTGCGCGTGAGGGGCGAGCCGGTCGCAAACCAGAACGCCAAGAAATAGCCGCATTCGGAGCCGACCGGGCCTCCCAATAACGTAACGGACAACAGGCAATGTTATATTTCACGCGCTGGAAGACGGTTCTGATCTGGCTTGCCGTCTTGGCCGGCGTGTTCTTTGCCATCCCCAATATCTTGCCGGAATCCTTCCTGGCCAAGGTGCCGGCCTGGATTCCGCACAAGCAGATGACGCTTGGCCTCGATCTGCAGGGCGGCTCCCATATATTGCTGCAGCTCGATCACAAGGACCTCATCCACGACAGGCTGAACGCGACGCGAGACGATATCCGCACGAAGCTGCGCAATGCGCGGATAGGTTATACGGGTCTGGTCGCGACCGGAAATTCGGTGCAGGTCCGGATCACGGATCCCAAACAGCTTGACGCGGCGCGCAAGGCGCTCGATTCGCTGACACAACCGATAGCGTCGGGCCTGTTCGGCGGCGGCTCGGTGCGCGAATTGACGGAATCCGAGCCCGGCAACAATGTCTTGCGCTACACGCTGACCAATGAGGGGATCAATTACCGCATCTCCGCCGCGATCACGAAATCCATCGAGGTCGTCAGTCGCCGTGTCAACGAACTCGGCACCACCGAGCCGATCATCCAGCGGCAGGGCGTCGATCGCATTCTGGTGCAGGTGCCCGGTCTTCAGGACCCGCAGCGTCTCAAGAACATTCTCGGCAAGACCGCCAAGCTGACCTTCCAGATGGTCGACCAGTCCGCGTCTGTACAGGACGCGCTCAAGGGGAATGTGCCGCCCGGCGATACGCTGATGTATTCAACCGACAAGCCGCCGGTTCCCTACCTCATCGAGAACCGCGTCATCGTCTCGGGTGAAAACCTCGTCGACGCGCAGGCGACCTTCGATCAGCGCACCGGCGAGCCCGTCGTCTCCTTCCGCTTCGACAGCAAGGGCGCGACGCGCTTCGGCGAGGCGACGCAGCAGAATGTCGGCAAGCTCTTCGCAATCATCCTCGACAACCATGTGATATCGGCGCCTGTGATCCGGGAGCCGATTCTTGGCGGGTCGGGGCAGATTTCTGGTCATTTCACCGCGCAAAGCGCCAACGATCTCGCCGTGCTGCTGCGCGCGGGCGCGCTGCCGGCAACGCTGAACATCGTCGAGGAAAGGACCGTCGGACCGGGTCTCGGGCAAGATTCGATCCACGCCGGCAAATTGTCGGCACTTGTGGCCGCGTTTTTCGTCGTCGCTTTCATGGTGGCGGCCTATGGCCTGCTCGGCTGGATCGCCAATCTCGCGCTCCTCGCAAACCTCGCCATGATTGTAGCGGCCCTGTCGCTCCTCGGGGCCACCCTTACCTTGCCTGGCATTGCCGGCATCGTGCTCACCATCGGCATGGCGGTCGATTCCAACGTGCTCATCTATGAGCGTATCCGAGAGGAACGACGAAACGGTCGTTCGATCATTCAGGCGATCGACAGCGGTTTCGCGCGCGCGCTGGCGACGATCCTTGATTCCAACATAACGACGCTGATCGCCGCGGTGGTGCTGTTCTTCCTCGGCTCGGGCCCGGTGCGCGGCTTCGCCGTCACGCTTGCCGTCGGCATCATCACAACAGTATTTACGGCCTATACCTTCACGCGGTGGGTGGTGGCCGAGTGGGTGCGCCGGAGCCGGCCGAAGGAACTGCCGAAGGGCTATTTCCGACTTGTCCCCGAGGTGACGCACATCCCGTTCATGAAGGTGCGGTTGCAGATCTTCGTGGTTTCGCTCTGCCTGTGCGCAGCCTCGGTCGGTTATATATTCACCGAAGGGTTCAACCTCGGTATCGACTTCACCGGCGGCACGATCATGGAGGTCCGCGCCAAGACCGGTGATGCGAATGTCGGCAATATCCGCGAGACGCTGACGAAAGCCGGCATCAAGGAACTCCAGGTCCAGGGTTTTGGTGACAAGACCGACGCGCTGATCCGTCTCGGCGCCGCCGCCGATACCGGCCAGAATTCGGGCAATGTGATCGTCGAGAAAGCGCAGAAGGCGCTCTCCGCCAACTATACCATCCGCCGCACCGAACTGGTCGGCCCGACCGTTTCCAGCGAACTCGCGCGCGCGGCGATCATCGGCATTCTGGTGGCGATGGCCGCGATCCTGGTCTATGTCTGGATCCGCTTCGAATGGCAGTTCGCCATCGGCTCGATCGTCGCTACCATCAACGATATCATCCTGACGCTTGGCTTTATTGCGGTGACGCGACTGGAGTTCGATCTTTCGACCGTCGCGGCCATCCTCACCATCGTCGGCTATTCGCTGAACGACACGGTCGTCATCTATGACCGCGTGCGCGAAAATTTGCGACGATTCAAGAAGATGCCGCTCGGACAATTGCTCGACCTTTCCGACAACGAAATGCTATCGAGAACGACGATGACGTCGATGACCACTTTCCTGGCCTTGCTCGCGCTTTATCTGCTCGGCGGGGAGGTCATACGGTCTTTTGTCGCCTCGATGCTTTTCGGCGTATTCATCGGCACCTTCTCCTCGATCTTCATCGCCGCGCCGGTCCTGATCGTGTTCCATTTGCGCCCGACCTGGACAGCCGTGCCGGATGATCCGAAAGAGTCCGCCAGTGGCGCAAAGCAGTCTGTCGCCGGCGACGCGTCGCGGCAATTGCGGGCGAAATGAGTGGCATCGAAATCCGCGAGGCGCATTTTCCCGGTCGCGCGCCGATCGAGGCCTATGGCAATGGCGGCTTCCGCTTCGCGGAAATGTCGCACAGAGGCTCGATCTTGTGCCTGCCGTCCGGCATTTATGGATGGCAGCCGGCAGACGCATCGAAGCTGACCGCAGCCGATCTTGAAAAGGTGCTTGCCGAGGCCGAGGGAATAGAAATCCTTCTGGTGGGAATGGGCCGCGAACTGAAGCTTTTGCCGCGCGAACTCCGCGAGGCGTTGAAGGCGGCCGGCGTTTTCGTCGATCCGATGAGCACGGGCGCCGCGGTGCGCACCTTCAATGTCCTGCTCGCCGAAGACCGCGCAGTGGCCGCCGCGCTGATCGCCGTCGATTGACCGCCACGGCAATGAATGCCGAACAGCAGCACGCGATGGAGATTGTCCGCGAGGCCGATCGCGACCGTTATCTTTCCGTGCTCTTCGCGCCTGAGGGAAAGCGCGGTGCGCTTTGTTCTCTCTATGCTTTCAATGCCGAGGTGGCGCGCATCCGCGATATCATCCATGAACCGCTGCCCGGAGAGATCAGGCTGCAGTGGTGGCGCGATGTCATCGAAGACGGAGCACCGGAAGCTGCGGCAGGCCATCCGGTCGCCGCGGCTTTACTGGAAACGATCAGGACCTATGATTTGCCGCGCGCTGCTTTCGGCAACTATCTCGATGCCCGCATCTTCGATCTCTATGACGACCCGATGCCGTCCAGGAATGATCTCGAGGGCTATTGCGGCGAGACCGCGTCGGCGCTCATTCAGATGGCGTCGCTCGTGCTCGATCCGGGAAAGGCGCAGGATTTCGCCGTTGCCGCCGGGCACGCCGGTTGTGCCCAGGCGATGACGGGCCTGTTGCGGCTTCTTCCGATCCATCTGTCGCGCGGCCAATGCTTTGTCCCGCGCGATCTTCTCTCCGCCGCGGGAACGACACCGGAAGCCTTCATCGCCCGCGAAGACGGCGTCGCGGCGGCGCGGGCAATCGATGCGATGATCGCGCTGGCGGGAGAGCATTTTTCGGCCTTCCAGCGGGAGACGAAGACGCTTCCGGCGGGCCTGCGGCCGGCCTATCTGCCCGCAACGCTTGCCGGCCGTTATCTCTCCAGGCTTTCGGGCGGCAAGGTTGATCCGATGCGCGAAATCGCCGAGATACCGGAATTGCGTCGTTACTGGACCGTGTTCCGCCACGCCATGTGGGGGTGGCGCTAAAGCGCCTGATATCTATCCGCGCGGCTTGCCGTCCCTGCCGGATCCACGACCGAACGTATAGCCGGTTTCGAGCGCTTGCCTGCCGAATTTCTCGCGCAGCAGGTCCATGGCGCCTTCCGCCATGGCGCGCTTGCGGGCCGTCACGTCGATCAGGTCCGGCGGATCGGCTTTCTCCGCGTCGGAGAGTTCCGTGACGCCGATGCCGAGGAGGCGATAGCGCGTGCCGTCCGTTTCCCGTGCGAGAAGATCGAGTCCGGCGGCGAAAATCCGGTCTGCGAGACGGGTGGGGTCGGAAAGACGGCGGTTGCGGGTGCGGATATGAAAATCCTGCGTCTTCAGCTTCAACACCACGGTCCGTCCTGCAAGCCCGGATTTCTTCAGGCGTCCGGAGACTTTTTCCGACAATCGCCGCAGGATAGGAACGAGGTCGCCAGCGGACGCCAGGTCGCTGTCGAAGGTGGTTTCGGCGGAAACGCTCTTCGCTTCCCGCTCGGGATGGACGCGCCGGTCATCCTCGCCCCGCGATAGATGATAGAGCCGGTTGCCCATGACGCCGTAACGCCGCATCAGATCGCCCTGGTCCATGCGCTGCAACTGGCCAATCGTGCGGATGCCGTCCTTCTCGAGCGTGGCGTCGAATGCCTTTCCCACGCCCCAGATGAAGGATACAGGCTTGCTCGCGAGGAATTCGACCGCTTCCGCTTCACCGACGACCGAGAAGCCGCGCGGCTTCTGGAGATCGGAGGCGATCTTGGCGAGGAACTTGCAATAGGAAAGCCCGACCGAAACGGTGATGCCGATCTCCTTCTCAACCTCCGCCGCGAAACGGCCGAGGACCAATGCGGGCGGCGCGCCATGCAGCTTCTCTGTGCCGGAGAGATCGAGAAAGGCTTCGTCGATCGAAAGCGGCTCGACGAGCGGGGTGAGCGTCTGCATCATGTCCCGCACCTCCCGCCCGACTCGTACGTATTTTTCCATGTCGGGCTTGATCACCACCGCCTCCGGGCAGGCCTGAAGCGCCTTGAACATCGGCATCGCCGAACGCACGCCGTGGATGCGGGCGATATAGCAGGCCGTGGAAACCACGCCCCTCTTGCCGCCCCCGATGATGACCGGCTTGTCCTTCAGGTCCGGATTGTCGCGCTTTTCCACCGCCGCATAAAAGGCGTCGCAATCGATATGCGCGATCGCGAGACTGTAGAGCTCGGCGTGGCGGGCAAGGCGCGGGCTGCCGCAGACGCCGCATCTGGACTGCCTCTCCCTCTGGAGGGCGAGGCAATCGCGGCAGAATCCGGCTTCGGGATTGTTGACAGCTGTCAACTGCGGTGCGAACATATCGGGAACACGATCAAGATTCTGGCGATCATATCATGAAACATCGAGGGAAAGAGTGAGATGATGCCGATTACCACCGCGCTGCTGACAGCGGAGCGCTGGCCGCATTTCGCCGATCTCTTCGGCAAGCAGGGCGCCTGCTACGGGTGCTGGTGTACGCATTTCCGCCTTCCTCCGGCGATGCGGCGGGAGAACGATCGCGAGCGGAATCGCGATTTCATGAGACGGCGCGTCGAGGAGGGGCCTCCGCCTGGCCTGCTGGCCTATGATGGCGACAAGGCCGTGGGGTGGATGCAGATCGGACCCAAGGCCGACGTTCCGCAGTGGAACAATGCCGGGCGTGCCTCGGCGCCGCTCGATCCAAATGAGGAGAGCGACGACCGGTATTGGGCGATTTCCTGCTTTTTCATCCGCTCCGTCGCGCGCGGCAAGGGGCTCACGCACCGCCTTGTCGAGGCGGGAATTGCGCATGCGCAGTCGTCGGGAGCGACGACCATTGATGCCTGCCCGATGGATCAGGCGAAGAATTCCCGTTCCACGGGTCTGTACGTAGGATCGAGCCGTGTGTTCGAGAAGGCGGGTTTCGAACGCATTATCGAGCGCAAGCAGGGACTTCCCCTGATGCGCCTGGTTCTGTGATCGTATTGGTTTAGCTTCTGGCGGGGCGCCGGCTCCACGCTTCAAATGGAGGATGCGACGGTTGCCGGCGGGTCAGATGGAGCGGTCGTGACGATCGTCGCCGAGCGGCAGGGCGCGGCTTGCGATCTGGATGGAGGCCGGGTCGACGCCGGTCTCCTCGGCAAAGCGTGTGACCGTGGGTTCGTGTGCGAGGATGAACTGGAGGACGCCGGCCAGAAAACCGGGCTCGCGCGCGGAGGCACGGATGTTTGCGGCTTCGATGCCGGTTATCGCAAGGAAACGGCGGAGTAGTTCAGGATCGCCGGCAATGAAGGCGAGCGCGTTAATCGCGATTTGCTCGGCGCTCCCCTGATCTATCTTCTGCATGTCGAAAACCTGTTTCTTCATGTTTCGCATTTTGTCCGATTGGGTTCAGCTATGGAAGACTTGTCGAGGAAGCCGTAAAATCGATAAATTTGCTGCGGTTTGCGTTTCGTCAATCAAGTTGCGTTAGAAAAACGGTTGGGGATTACAAGCTGTGGCGGCCGTTCCGATCGGCCGCACTGGCGTGGCGGGATAGGAGCCGATGCCGAAGAAAGTCATGATCGTCGAGGATAATGAGCTCAATATGAAGCTCTTCCGCGACCTGATCGAAGCCAGCGGCTATGAAACCGTTCGCACGCGCAACGGTCTTGAGGCGCTCGACCTCGCCCGGCAACACCGCCCGGACCTGATCCTCATGGACATCCAGCTGCCGGAAGTTTCCGGGCTCGAGGTGACGAAATGGCTGAAGGAAGACGATGATTTGCGTGCGATCCCGGTCATCGCCGTGACGGCCTTCGCCATGAAGGGGGATGAGGAGCGCATCCGCCAGGGGGGATGCGAAGCCTATATCTCGAAGCCGATCTCCGTGACCAAATTCATCGAAACGATCAAATCCTATCTGGGCGACGCGTGACGGCGGACCGGCCGGTGAAAGTGAAGCGAGGGGCGCCATGACTGCGCGAATTCTGGTCGTCGACGACATTCCCGCCAACGTCAAGCTGCTCGAAATCAGGTTGCTTGCCGAATATTTCGAGGTGCTGACGGCGAGCAACGGCCTCGAAGCGCTCGAAATTTGCGAGGACGGCAAGGTCGATGTCGTGCTGCTCGATGTCATGATGCCGGGGATGGACGGCTTCGAGGTGTGTCGGCGCCTGAAGGCTGATCCGGCGACGGCGCACGTTCCCGTCGTCATGGTCACGGCGCTCGACCAGACCTCGGATCGCATCCGCGGGCTGGAAGCGGGCGCTGACGATTTCCTGACCAAGCCTGTGAACGATCTTCAGCTCCTCACCCGCGTGAAGAGCCTGGTGCGGCTGAAAATGCTCACTGATGAACTGCGCCTGAGAGCATCGACCACACGCAATATCGGCATCGAGGAGCTTCTGAGCCGCCGGCAGGTATCCGACGCCATGCCCAAGGTGCTCCTCGTTGACGAGCAGAAAGCTTCCGGCGCCCGTATGCAACGAATGCTGCGCCACGCCTGCGAATGCGCCGTCGTGGCCGACTCCCACGCCGCCGTTTTCGAGGCCGCCGAGGGCGGCTACGAATGCATGTTCATAGCTACGGGCTTCGCGGCTTTCGATCCGCTGCGGCTCTGCTCGCAATTGCGTTCGCTCGACCGGACCCGCTTTCTCCCGATTATCCTCATCGCCGGAGCAGGCGAAGAGGAGCGTATCGTGCGCGGCCTGGAACTCGGCATCAACGACTATCTGACCACGCCTATCGATCAGCAGGAACTGATTGCGCGTATGCGCACGCAGGTCAGGCGCAAGCGCTACAACGAACAGCTGCGCGCGAGCGTCGCGGAGACGATGGAAATGGCGGTCATCGATCCGCTGACCGGTCTGCACAACCGCCGTTATCTCGACAGCCATCTACAGACCCTGTTCGACCGGGCCATGGCGCGCCGTCGCCCGTTATCGCTCATGATTACCGATCTCGATCGCTTCAAGGCAATCAACGACACTTACGGCCATGATGGGGGTGATCGGGTGCTCAGGGAATTTGCGCGGCGGCTGCGTCAGAACGTGCGGGGTATCGATCTCGCCTGTCGCTTCGGCGGAGAGGAATTCGTCGTCGTCATGCCGGATACCGATCAGCAGGTCGCGGAAAAGGTCGCGGAACGGGTGAGGGCGGAGATCGCCAAGGCGCCTTTCTTCACCAGCGAGGATGGAGGCGAGGGGATTGCCGTCACGGTGAGTGTCGGCGTGTCCTCGCTCAAACCTTATGGGGACCGAATGGAAGACCTGATGAAGCGGGCCGACATCGCCCTTTACGAAGCGAAGAGCGGCGGCCGCAACCGCGTGGTGGCGAAGGCGGCCTGACGGAAAATCATTGCCGGCGCAGGGAAAGACAATCGGCTCTGCTGCAGGGCGCGGTTTAACCTTAACATCAGCAATTTCCGGCTCTTGGTTAAGAAACTGTTGATTTCCCCCGAAGGCTGCGCGAGTGTCTTCGCCATCGGGGCGGGTGATAATCTGGTACTGCCAGAGGCGATTGCCGCCCGACAAATACCCCATGATGCTCAGGTCCGCCGCATCTCCTGGGTCCGTGGGGTCGGCCGGCCGGCCGCTGGCGCATAGTGGCCTCCTCGTACCGCTGCCAGACAGCCGACCGGCCCCTCTTTTCACATGGAGTGTATTGATTACGCCGTCGGTGCTCGTTTTCGACTGAGAGCCTCCAAGGACGCACTGCGACAGCGCAAGAGGGAACGGCGGGCGAGACGCTCCGCCGCCGCTCAGAATAATGCTGCGTGAAGGTGTTCAGACCTTGACCGCGACCTTCATGAAGGCCGGGACATCATCGCCGAAGCCGACCGTGGTATTGGCCTCTTCATGAGTGCGGCTTCCGCGATTGGGCTTGGTTCTCTCGCTCTGATGCGATGGCGCACCGCGGCGCTCGGTGTTCCCGTTCTTGATCGCGGCCTTGCGGGCGCGGCGTTCCTCGACGTCTTCAGCCGGAACGACGGTGGATTTCTCCATCATTTCATTGTCGCGGCCGACGCCGCGATCGGAACGCGGCTTCCTGCCCTTGTCATCCCGGCGACCCGGTTTGCGGCGGTCGTGCGAGACGTCATCGCTCGTATGTTCGAGTGTCGAGAGGTCGCCATCCTGCCAAGCGATGTCCTGACCGATCAGCTTTTCGATGGCGTCCAGATATTTGCTGTCGGAACGGGTGACGATAGTGAATGCCTTGCCCGCGCGGCCGGCCCGGCCGGTGCGGCCGATGCGGTGAACGTAATCCTCCGCATGGGTCGGCACGTCGAAGTTGAAGACATGGCTGACGTCGGGAATGTCAAGACCTCGCGCCGCGACGTCCGAGGCGACGAGAAGCTTCAGCCTGCCATCGCGGAAATTCGACAGCATCGTCATGCGCGCGCGCTGGTCCATGTCGCCGTGCAGCGCGCCGGCATCGAAATCGTATCGGGTGAGGGAGCGGAAAAGTTCGGAGACCTCCACCTTCCGGTTGCAGAAGATGATCGCATTCTTGAGGTCGGCCTCTTCCTGACGGATGAGATTGCGCAGGACCTCGCGCTTGTCCCAGGGCTTATGGCCGGATTTGACGAGACGCTGGCTGATGTTTTCCGCCGTCGTCGCGGCGCGGGCAACTTCCACCCGCACTGGCGCATGCAGGAACTGTTCCGTCAGCTTGGTGATCTCTGGCGGCATGGTCGCGGAGAAGAAAAGCGTCTGCCGCGTGAACGGGATCAATTTGCAGATGCGCTCGATGTCGGGAATGAAACCCATATCAAGCATACGGTCGGCCTCGTCGATAACGAGGATTTCGACACCGGTCAGCAGAAGCCTGCCGCGCTCGAAATGGTCGAGCAGCCGTCCCGGCGTCGCGATCAGCACGTCGGCGCCGCGTTCGAGCTTGCGGTCCTGATCGTCGAAGGAAACGCCGCCTATGAGAAGCGCGATATTCAGCCTGTGGTTCTTGCCGTATTTGACGAAATTCTCTTCCACCTGGGCCGCAAGCTCGCGCGTCGGTTCGAGGATGAGCGTGCGCGGCATCCGCGCCCTGGCGCGGCCTTTTTCAAGGCGGGTCAGCATCGGCAGCACGAAGGATGCGGTCTTGCCCGTTCCCGTCTGCGCGATGCCGAGGACATCCTTGCCGACCAGGGCGTGGGGGATGGCGCCGGCCTGGATGGGGGTCGGGCTGACATAGCCCGCGTCTTTTACGGCGGAGAGAACTTTGGCCGAAAGGCCCAATTCAGCGAAAGTGGAAACCTGCTGTGCGGTCTGATCGTCTGATGACACGTGTTTGGCTGTCTTTATTTTGTATTGGCTGGCCCCTCGGGCCGGATCATGCGCCAAAACCCTGCAATTGACGCAAGGTTATCTCCGTCCGCCGTTACGCGGGACATGCGCGTTTGTCAATATATAGGGATAAGAACGCGCTTTTTAAGCGGAAGAATCGCCGAAATTTTCGCTAACGTGGTCATTCCATCAATAACGGAATTGTTCGGATAGAATCCGGTCGCTCCAGGAATGGCCGGAATCGAACAAGAGCGTTGCGGTCGTGGTCGGCGATTCGCGCACTGTTACGGCGGTGACGGATTTGACCTCTGTATGATCGGCGGAAGCGTTGACGGGGCGCTTGTCGGCTTCGAGCATGTCAAAGCGCACCGTCACCTTGTTGGAAAGAAGCGCGCCGCGCCAACGGCGCGGACGAAAGGGGCTGACCGGCGTAAGCGCCAGAAGCGGCGCGTCGAGCGGCAGGATCGGCCCGTGCGCGGAGAGATTGTAGGCCGTGGAACCCGCTGGCGTCGCCACCATCACACCATCGCAGCTCAATTCTTCCAGTCGCATATGATCGTCGATGAAGATGCGGATCTTCGCCGTCTGGTAGGATTGACGCCAAAGCGCCACCTCGTTGATCGCGAGCGCCAGCACCACGTCTCCATCCGCCGTGACGGCGCGCATTTCGAGCGGCCGGATCGTCTCGGGCGTCGCCGCTGCGATCCTCGCAGGCAGATCGTCTTCCCGGTATTCGTTCATCAGGAAGCCGACCGTGCCACGGTTCATGCCGTACACCTTCTTCCCGGTGCTCATCGTGTCGCGCAGGGTTTGTAGGAGGAAGCCGTCGCCGCCGAGGGCGACGATCACATCGGCTTCGGCGGAAGACGTGCTGCCGTATCGATCCGACAGCCGCTCGGCCGCTTCGCGCGCATCGTCCGTGTCGGCCGACACGAAGGCGATTGCCTGGGGGGCGATTGCTGGGCAAGCATTCGTCATGATCGGGCGCCAGATCCTTGTTGTTCCCGCAGGTAGCATGGCAGGCAACGCCGGAAAAGAGCAGCGCAGGACGCCTTTGTCGACGGACTCCGTTTATGGGTTTACGCCGCGACCAGCAGAGTAAGCTTGAAATCGGGGTGGCCCGCCACATCGAACGTGACCTGCTCGTATCGACGAAACCCATCCAGCGGGTGGTTGAAAGTGCGTTCGCCGCCTTCGCGTTCGACGACGTCGCGCTGGTCCCAGAACTGGGCGAAAAGCGGACTCGCCCGCCGCAATTCGGCGATGAAGGCCTTGAGCGATTGATCGTCGAGATGGGTGCTGCAGGAGGAACGGAACTCAGCCACGACCCGCCTGGCGCGCTGCTCATAATCGCAAATGAGGAGGCGCGCAGCCGGATCGGTGAAAATAAAACGCAAAAGGTTGCGCGCGCCCGGCTGGTCGAGCCATCCGGCGAAGAGGTCCGCCGCTTTCCTGTTCCAACTGACCACCGTCCATTCGCGGTCGAGGATATAAGCGGGAGCATCGATAGAAGCGATGCTCGCGAGGACGGAATCCGGCAATCGGCCGCTCCCGCTTCTATCCTGCTCGGGATCGCGCTTGCCCGCAAGCTTGAAGAGATAGGCCCGCGCGGCCCTGTCGAGCCTCAGCGCCCTGGCCAATCGGGCGAGGGCGGCGGGCGAAAGCGACATTTCCCGCCCCTGTTCGAGCCAAGTGTACCAGGTCACGCTGAGACCGGCGAGCTGCGCCGCTTCCTCGCGCCTGAGGCCCGGCGTGCGGCGTCTCCCTTCGGTGGAAAGGCCGAGCATGGCCGGCTTCAATCTCTCCCGCTGGGAACGGACAAAATCGCCGAGTTCCCGCCGCTGCTCCGTTACGCTCGTTACCATGGTGGCAAAAAATACCAGTATAAATTAGAGACTTAAACCAGTTTGTTTCGATCGCTATACCCTCCACGATCGGTTTTCAAATTGGGGTAAGGAAATGGTTGATGGGAAAAGTCACGAAGCCCTGGTTGGCGGCCAGTTCGGGTCGAGCGCCGAAGCCTATCTGAAAAGCGCCGTGCATGCCCAAGGCGCGGATCTTGAGGCCATCGTAAACCTCGCCGCCGGCATGTCCGAGGCGCGCGTCCTCGATCTCGGCTGCGGCGGCGGCCATGTCAGCTTCAATGTCGCCCCACATGTCAGGGAGGTGGTCGCCTATGACCTTTCCAGGCAGATGCTGGAGGTCGTCGCGCGTTCCGCGGCCAAAAGGGGAATCTACAACATCACCACAAGAGAAGGCGTGGCGGAGAAAACGCCTTTCGAAGACGAGAGCTTCGATATGGTGCTGAGCCGCTTCAGCGCTCATCACTGGCGCGACTTCGATGCGGGATTGCGTGAGGCGTCGCGCGTGCTGAGACCGGGTGGCGTTGCGGGATTCGCCGACACGGTCGCCCCACCATCGCCTCTGCTCGACACCTATTTCCAGACGCTCGAAATGCTGCGCGACCATTCTCATGTCAGGGATTATTCCCGCGCCGAATGGGAGGCGGCGATGGCCCGCGCGGGGCTATCGCCGGTTTCCGTCACTTATTTCCGTATTCGTCTCGATTTCGCCTCGTGGGTGGAACGCATGAAGACGCCGAAAGTGTTTGTCGACGCCATCCGGGCGCTGCAGGCAAGCGTTTCGGAGAGCGTCACCCGCTATTTCGAGACGGAAGGCGACGGCAGCTTCTCGATCGATGTCTGCCTCTTCAAGGCGGTGAAAGCGCGGTTCTGACGCATCTTCGCCCTTTACTGGGGCGGCGATTGTGCTAGGTCGTGGTCCCGCAGGCCGGATCACGGCGTCTGCAGGCCGGCGTAGCACAGCGGTAGTGCAGCGGTTTTGTAAACCGAAGGTCGGGAGTTCGATCCTCTCCGCCGGCACCAGTAACCAGATTGCCACATGTCCTCTGGCGCGCACGAAAAGCCGTTGACAGGACTGCCGAGGCGCTTTTATTGTCCGCGCCCATGAAGACGGTACTCATTCTCGTAGGAAGGCGCATGGGCAAGGCGGTGTAACCGCCGGGCGTCAGCCACTCATGCGCTTCAATCAGGCTCCCTCCGGGGGCCTTTTTTATTTCCGGATTTCAACCCTTCACTTGCGGATAAACGCAGATCAAACGGGACCGATAAGATGAGTAAAGAGCACACCGAAACCGGACGCCGCGAAATGACGGGCGCCGAAATGGTCGTCCAGGCGCTGAAGGACAATGGCGTGAAACACGTCTTCGGTTATCCGGGCGGCGCGGTGCTTCCCATCTATGACGAGCTTTTCCAGCAGGAAGCGGTCGAGCACATCCTTGTGCGGCACGAGCAGGGCGCGGGGCACGCTGCCGAAGGCTATGCGCGCTCGACCGGAAAGTGCGGCGTCATGCTGGTCACATCCGGGCCCGGCGCAACCAACGCGGTGACGCCCCTGCAGGACGCGCTGATGGATTCCATTCCGCTGGTCTGCATTTCCGGCCAGGTCCCCACGACGCTCATCGGATCGGACGCCTTCCAGGAATGCGACACGGTCGGCATCACGCGACCCTGCACGAAACACAATTGGCTGGTGAAGGACGTCAACCAACTCGCTTCCGTCCTGCACGAGGCTTTTATTGTCGCCACCACCGGCAGGCCGGGCCCGGTCGTGGTCGATGTCCCGAAGGATGTCCAGTTCGCGAAGGGCATTTACACGCCGCCGCAGACGGCGCCTCGCATCTCCTATCATCCGAAGGTCGACGGCGACGCCGATGCGATCCGCCGGGCCGTCGAACTGATGGCCGGCGCGAAGAAACCGGTGATCTATTCGGGCGGCGGCGTCGTCAATTCGGGGCCTGAGGCCAGTCATCTCCTGAGGGAACTCGTCGAACTGACCGGCTTTCCGATCACGTCCACGTTGATGGGGCTTGGCGCCTATCCGGCATCGGGGAAGAACTGGCTCGGCATGCTCGGCATGCATGGTTCCTATGAAGCCAATATGGCGATGCACGATTGCGACGTGATGCTATGCGTCGGCGCCCGCTTCGACGACCGCATTACCGGCAGGCTCGACGCGTTCTCGCCCTTTTCCCGCAAGATCCACATCGACATTGATCCGTCCTCCATCAACAAGAACGTCCCGGTCGATGTGCCCATCATCGGCGATGTCGGCCATGTGCTGGAGGATATGGTGCGGCTGTGGCGGGCGTCCGCCAAAACCGACAAGAAGGGCCTGCAAGCCTGGTGGGAGCAGATCGCGCGTTGGCGCGCCCGCGATTCCTTCGCCTACACGAAGAACAAGGACGTCATCATGCCACAATACGCTATCCAGCGGCTTTACGAGGCGACGAAGGGGAGGGACGTCTACATCACCACCGAGGTCGGCCAGCATCAGATGTGGGCGGCGCAGCATTTCGGCTTCGAGCAGCCGAACCGCTGGATGACCTCGGGCGGCCTCGGCACCATGGGCTACGGCCTGCCGGCGGCGCTCGGCGTCCAGATCGCGCATCCCGATGCGCTGGTCATTGATATCGCAGGCGACGCGTCGGTGCAGATGACGATCCAGGAAATGTCGAGCGCGGTCCAGCACGAGGCGCCGATCAAGATCTTCATCCTCAATAACCAATATATGGGCATGGTGCGGCAATGGCAGCAATTGCTGCACGGCAACCGGCTGTCGCACTCCTACACCGAGGCGATGCCCGATTTCGTCAAGCTCGCCGAAGCCTATGGCGGCCACGGCATACGCTGCGACAAGCCCAGCGAGCTGGACGACGCCATCGCGGAAATGATTTCCGTAAAGAAGCCCGTCCTGTTCGACTGCCGGGTGGCGGCGCTTGCCAACTGCTTTCCGATGATCCCCTCGGGCAAGGCGCATAATGAGATGCTTCTGCCGGACGAGGCGACGGACGAAGCGATCGCCAATGCGATTGATACCAAGGGGAGGGAATTGGTGTGAGATTGGCTTTCAGGCTCAACCATTTAGGAAGTAACGGTAGAAAACCATGAACGCCCATCTCCAAGCCACAGGCTCCGCCTATTTCATCTCCCGCGAGACCGCCAAGCCGGAAACGCATACCCTATCCATCCTCGTCGATAACGAACCCGGCGTGCTGGCGCGCGTCATCGGGCTGTTTTCCGGCCGCGGCTATAATATCGATAGTCTCACCGTGTCGGAGACCGAGCACGAGAAGCATCATTCTCGCATCACCATCAAGACGCGCGGAACGCCGCATGTGCTGGAGCAGATCAAAAACCAGCTCGAGCGCATTGTGCCGGTGCATCGTGTGGTCGACCTGACGGTGGTGGCCGGCGAACTCGGGCATGACAGGCCGCTCGAACGCGAGCTTGCCATGGTGAAGGTCGCGGGAAGCGGCGATGACCGTGTCGAGGCGCTGAGGCTCGCCACCGCCTTTCGCGCCCAGGTGATCGACGCCAACACCGAGCATTTCATTTTCGAGATCACCGGCCGCGTCTCCAAGATCGAGCAGTTCATCGCCATCATGAAGCCGCTCGGCCTTGTGGAGGTCTGCCGCACCGGGGTCGCGGCGATGAACAGAGGTCCGGCGGGGATGTGACGCAATCGCCCGCTGCTCGACGGGGGACAGCTGTTCCCTCGAGCTACCGCTGGCGATTTTTCGCTAAAAGGCTATCTTGTCACATAGACTTGACGGACGGGCGCGGCGCTGGTCCGGAAAGGCGGATAGCGCAGGCAATCCGACGATATCCTGGCCGGCAGGAGGCCCGGTCCTGGAACGCGCTGTCGTTCCGGAAGGAGTGAAATGACCGATTTCAGGCAAGATGCGGACACGCTCCTCGAGCGGGTCGTCAACGGCAATCCCCCGGTTCCGGGGATTGTGGCGATGGCCACTGACGGGAAAGCGAACAGCTATGAAGGAGCGGCGGGCGAGCGGGTGATCGGCTCCGGCGAACCGATGACGGCGGATACCGTCTTCGCCATCTATTCGGCGACCAAGGCGATCACCGGAACTGCTGTAC
>Ga0187809_10000143_pt1 | contig 47893 bp, 44 predicted proteins | sample NC_wetland_sal_i_8_FD_132415 | JGI IMG/M metagenome (GOLD analysis project Ga0187809, IMG submission 132415) | Wetland sediment microbial communities from Neuse River Estuary, North Carolina, USA - ASW_4 | ecosystem: Environmental > Aquatic > Freshwater > Wetlands > Sediment | place: USA: North... | reverse complement strand
AGCTCCGCCGCGCGAGGCAATTCGGCGTCCGCGATTCCCGGCTCACCGTGAATTCCGAGGCCAACCCCCATGCGCCCGGGCCCCACAGTGAAAAGTGGCTCTCCAGCGCCCGGCATTGTGCAACCGCCGAAGGCGACCCCGAACGTACGCGTGACGTCGTTCGCGGCGGATGCCACCCGGAAGACCTCATCGAGGTTGTAGCCGACTTCGGCGGCCGCTGACGCGATTTTGAAGACGACGAAATCGCCGGCGATACCCCTGCGCTTGTCGCGTTCGGATTGCGGCGCACTCGCGACGTCGTCGGTGACCACGAGGTACCGCGCGGCGAGCCCGTCGGCCACGAGTTCGTCCACGGCGCGCTCAAAGTTCATGACGTCACCGGCGTAATTGCCGGTGATGAAGAGGACGCCGCCCGCGCCGCTCGCGTGGCTGGCCACGGAGACCGCGTCGGCCGTCGACGGCGACGTGAACACGTTGCCCACCACGGCGCCGTCGGCGAAGCCATCGCCGACGACGCCGCAGAAAGCCGGATAGTGGCCCGAACCGCCGCCGACCAACACAGCGACTTTGCCGGGTCTGGTGCGTCGTGCGCGAACGACGCCGCCGGGAACTCGGACGACGCGGCGCGCGTTCGCGTCCACGAACCCGTCCAACATGTCCTCAGCGAAGTTCGCCGGATCGTCAAAGAGAGCCGTCATGACGCCTGGGTGTAAAGCGCGTCGGGAATCAGGCTCACCTTAATGCTCTTCGTGCCGTCCGCGACGAGGTCGAGACCCTCTTGAAAGCGGGACAGCGGAAGTTGGCGGCTACAGATTCGATCCATCGGCAGGGCGCCGGCCTCAAGCATCCGAATCGCCGCTGGCCAGCAATGCGGTCCGAGATGCGCGCCGCGGACGTCAAGCTCCTTGTCGTCGCTGATGATGCTCCAGTCGACTGTGACGTCGGAGCCAAAGACGCTGTACTCCACGTAGGTACCGAGCTTGCGCAGCACGTTTAGGCCCTGGCTGACCGCCGACGGATGTCCGGTGCCCTCGATGTAGACGTCGGCGCCGTAGCCGTCGGTGAGCTCCTTGACGATGGCAACCGCGTCATTGTCGCGAATGTTGATGACCCGCGTGGCACCGCACAGTTTTGCGAGCTCGAGCTTGTCGTCCGCCATGTCCAAGGCAATCACCTCTGCTGGCGACTTCGCCGCCGCGCCGGCTACCATCCCAAGGCCGATGGGGCCGCATCCAGCAACGACAACGACGTCGCCGAAGTGAATGTCAGCCCGCTCCACGGCATGCAGCGAGCACGACAGTGGTTCGGCGAACGCCGCGTGCGCCGCTGGCAGCGACTTGTCAATCTTGTGCACCAACGCCTCGACCGGAAAGACCATGTACTCGGCCATCGCGCCAGGGGTCGCCCGTTTGAAGCCGAACATGCCATGAGGTGCGCACATCCAGTACTGACCGCGCTCGCAGTACCGGCACACGCCGCACGGAACAATCTGCTCGGCGACGACACGATCTCCTGGCGCCACACCCCAGCGCGCCGACGCGACGTCGTCCAACGCGACGACTTGGCCGGCGAACTCGTGCCCGGGTACGACCTCGGTCTCGGCCCACGCCGGCCGGTTGGCGTCACCCCAGAACTTCGCCGCGCCGTGATAGCACTTGAGATCGCTGGCACAGATGCCAACCGCCTCAACCCGAACCAAGGCCTCACCGGGGCCTGGAACAGGCGCCGGCACCTGCTCTAACCGGTAATCCTCCGGGCCATGACACACAACCGCCTGCATTGTGTCGACCACCACTCACTCCTTCTTCCGCTATTTCGGTTGTTTGTCAGTCCCCGGTCTCGTAGTCCGGGACGCCGGCGTAGTCGTCGGCGAGGTCAAAGATCACCCGGTCGATCGAGCCGGTGAACGGATAGGGCGCTGCGTACGCCGTGCTGGCAGGCGCCATTCGGTCTAATCCGATGTCGAGGCCCTCCCAGGAGATGAAGTAGCGGTAGGTCGCGGGAATCTGCACCTCGTCGGCCACCTCACCGTCAATCAGCAACTGTCCCGTGCCGCGCAATGGCCCGGTCTTCGTGAATGCATACGTCACGACGTGCTGCGCTCTCTCGCCAGAGAGCGGGCCACGAACTCTGAACATCTCGCCGTAGTAGTTGTAGTCGTGTACGACGAATCCGTCCTGCAGGTAAATCGCATAGCCGCCGGACACTCCGCCGCAAGCCACGATGACTCCCTGGTCCGCGGCGCCGGCCACAACGTGCGCGTCAATTCGATAGGACCGGTCGATCACGAACGGCGCCGCGCTGCCCGGAATGTGCTGCTGACCGGGTCGGAAGACGAAATGACTCCGCTCTCGCGGTGCGCCGGGTCGGCCCTTGGACATCGCCCGCCGCTCAGCGAAACCGCGATCGTCCAGGGGCAAAACGTCGTACTTCTCCGCTTCTTCCCACCAAAGCTGCACGAGCTTTTGCAGCCGCTCTGGTTCCTTCTCGGCAAGGTCGTTGCACTCCGAGAAGTCCTCGTCGAGGTGGTACAACTCCCAGACGTCATCGTCGTACTCGCTGTCGCGGACGTGGTACGCGACCGCCTTCCAACCGTCGGCCCAAATCGCTCGGTGGCCGAACATCTCGAAGTATTGCGCGGACTTCCGCGTCGGACCGTCTCCGGCAAAGGTGTAAACCATGCTGGTCCCGTGCAAGGGCATCTGTTCGATGCCGCGAAGGACGTCGGGCGCCTCGACGTCGAGGACGTCGAGGATCGTCGGCGCGATGTCGATCACGTGGTGGAACTGCGTGCGGACGGCGCCATGCTCTCGGATACCCCGCGGCCAGCTGATGATCAGCGGATCGCGAACCCCACCGGCGTGGGTGTTCTGCTTGTAGCGCTTGAGCGGCGTATTGGCAACCGTCGCCCAGCCCAGCGGGTAGTTGTTCTGCGCCCTCGCCGTGCCGATGTCGTCGATGCGGGCCAAGTTGTAATCGAGGGACTCTTCCTGCCGGTTCTCATAGAACGTGGTGTTCACCGAACCGTGCGACTGCCCCTCCTGGCTGGCGCCGTTGTCTGACAGCAGAATGAACACCGTGTTCTCGAGCTGACCGACGTGCTCCAGATAATCGACGAAGCGGCCCAACTCGTGGTCGGTGTGCTCCATGAACGCGGCGAATGCCTCCTGGAAACGGCAGTAGAGCCTGCGCTGATCACTGCTCAGCTCGTCCCAGGCAGGCACACCGGGATTGCGCGGGGCGAGCTTGGTGTCCGGCGGCACGATGCCAAGCTGCTTCTGCCGTTCGAGTTGCTCTTCGCGGAACACGTCCCAGCCCGCGTCGAACTTTCCGCGGTACCGCTGCAGATATTCCTCCGGCGCCTGGTGCGGAGAGTGTGCGGCGCCAAACGCGAGGTACATGAAGAATGGGGCGGCGCCCGCCACGGACACCTGGTCAGTGACGAACGAGATCGCGTGGTCAATCAGGTCCTCGTTGAGGGTGTAACCATCCTCAGGAGCACGCGGCTGGTCCACGCGGTGGTTGTCGTGCACGAGGTCGGGCGTGAACTGGTCAGTGAGCGCGTCGAGGAAGCCGTAGTAGCGGTCAAAGCCCCTTCCGAGCGGCCACTGGTCATAGGGCCCGGCGGCGGAGGTCTGGTCCGCCGGCGCCAGGTGCCATTTCCCGACGGCATAGGTGCGGTAGCCCCGCGCGCGAAGGATCTCGGCCAGCGTTCCCGCTTGCGGGCTGACAGCCCCTCGCTTTCCCGGATAACCGCTGTCGGCGTTGGAGATGATCGACATGCCGACCGAGTGATGATTGCGGCCGGTCAGCAGCGCAGCGCGGGTGGGTGAGCACAGCGCGGTCGTGTGGAAGTTGTTGTACCGCAGTCCTCCCTGCGCGAGACGATCCATCGTTGGTGTGCTGATGGCGCTTCCGTAGCAGCCGAGGCCGCCAAAGCCGACATCGTCAAGAAGGACGAGCACCACATTTGGACTGCCATCTGGTGGCCCGATCTGCTCGGGCCACCATGGCGTCGAATCCTGATAGGTGCGGCCAATTCTTCCTTCAAAAGGCGGTCGGCCGACAGGTTGATAGGTGGCTCGAGATTGCCCTGTCGTCTCGCTCGTCACTGTTCTAGCGCTCCTAGCCAAAGTCGTTAGATCGATCTACTCATCTGAACAGCGCGCTGCGTGCACTGTCAAGGTTTTTCAGCTACTTTTGGACTTCGTCGAGGTAATTGGTCGTGTACTGATGGCCGCACGATCGCCGTACGACGAGTTCCGGGGTGAGAAGGACGCGTTCGGGCGCACCGTGTTTGTCGAGGATCCTGCGCGCAAGAGCGTTCGCGGTCAGACGCCCGACCTCGCGGCCGTTGACCGCGAGAGTGGTGAGCGGCGGTTCCCATAACGCCGCTTCATCGACGTTGTCGAAACCGATGACATGGATGCGTTCTACGCGCTCGGGTGCGAGAGCCCGCAGTGCTCGGTAAAGGCCAAACGCGACCGTGTCGTTGTGGCAAACGACGCCATCGGGCAACGAGTTAGTCGCCAACAAACGACTCGTCGCCTCATAGCCAAACCGGCCGGTGGCTGGTCCGGCGATGTCGGCTACGACACGACCTCGCCGTGGTGCCTGCGCGAGGCCGCGAGCAACACCTTCAACGCGTGCGGCCCTCGGCCCCAGGCCCTCGAATCCGCCAATGTAGGCGACGCTTCGGACTCCGTGAGACGCGAGATGAGCTCCAGCGAGCTCGCCACCTCGAAGGTTGTCTGTTCCAACGTATGGCAGCGACTGATCCTCAACCGGTCGAATCGATATCACAACAGGGATGCCAGAGCTTGCCAGGTTCGATATGAAACGCTCACTCGAGCCGAGAGCGGGTGTGACGATGAGACCGTCAACCTGTTGCTCCATCAACAGCCGGACCACGGTCTCTTGCCTGGTGCTCGACTCATAGGCGTTGGAGAGCAGCACGATGACGTCGCGCTCCGCGAACTCCGTCTCCAAGCCGATCACGTACTCCGCGGTGAATGGGTTGGAAATCTCCGGGACCACCAGACCCACGGTGCGCGTTTGCGTCGCGCGCAAGGAAGCGGCCCCCCGATGGTAGACGTAGCCAAGCGAGTCCATCGCTTTGCGCACCCGTTCGCGGGTGGCGTCGGTGAGCTGCCCCGCGTCGCGGACAACCAGCGACGCCGTCGCACGAGAAACCCCGGCGTGCGCGGCGACGTCCTTCAACGTGATGCGCTTGTTCACCCCACCCCCGGGCTGCTATTGCATCCAAGTCCGACAACGGTTCGGCGTGGGCAACTCCGACCGCTTCCGAGCATATCGATTCTCGGCTGAGCCATCCGCACACGCGCCATTCAGTCGTGAGCCAAGCTCGAGGCGAAATCGACGGCGCCAGACTCCTCTGCGCGCTCACCAAGGTCGATCGTGACGCGGCGAAGGCACCCACCAAAGGTAAACGGTGTCTGGTACCGAGGTGAAACAGGGGACGGGGTGTTATGCCCGCATTGCGTCGACAGGCAGCCGAGACCGCCGGGCATCGGACCGGGCAGGCTCGCGTGGGCGGCTAGCTTGCCGTTCATCGACAGCCGAGCCGCGTACGACGCGCCGGCTCGCAAGACCTCGAGCTGAAGCTGAGACGCGCCGACCGGCACGGTCGGCTCCGTCTCAACGACCACGTGCCGGCCTGCCATGTTGTAGTCGAACACGAGCCGGTTCTGTTGCACGAACAGTGAAAACCCAGCGGCTCGCCGGCCGTGCGCGAGGAGCACACCCTCGTCGGCCGGGCCGCTCCTCTCCACCTCCGCCGTGACCGTGAACGTGCGGCCGGTGAAGTTGGGCCCAACCACGCTCGTCGGCATTCGCGCGCCTGGAAGCAGCTCGTAATGCGAACGCTCCGTCGCAGGGTCGCGGGTATCGACGCGGGCCTGCATCCGGTCGTCGAGAGGCAAGACGTTGTAGCGCCGCGCCTCTTCCCACCATGCCTCCACCAAATCCCTGGCCACCTCTGGCTTGTCTTCCGCCAGATCGCGACACTCGGAGAAGTCGTCCCCAAGCGAGTACAGCTCCCACTGATCGTTATCGAATGGAGTGCCCGGCTCGTGATACGTGACCGCTTTGAAGCCGTCGGCGTAGATTCCGCGGTGGCCCGCGGTCTCAAAGTACTGAACCCGACGATGACTAGGCGTCTCATCGGCTGTGAAGGTATACGCCATCGACGTGCCGTGCACCTCGAGCTGCGGCACACCCCGATAGACGGTTGGCGCATCAACGCCAGCCACGTCAAGCACGGTGGGCGCAAGGTCGATCACGTGGTGAAACTGGCGCCGGAATCCCGTGTTGCCGCGAAGCCCGGCTGGCCAGTGCACAACCAAGGGCGCTCGGACGCCACCGCCGAAGGTGTACTTCTTGTAATGCTTCAACGGTGTGTTGCCAGCCTGCGCCCACCCCATCGGATAGTGGTTATGCGTTGATGGACCACCGATCTCGTCAATCGCCGCCAGAGTCTCGTCCAGCGAATCTGCTAGCCCAAGGAAATAGCGGTACTCGTTGGCGCTACCGTGCTCGCCACCTTCGCCGCTTGCGCCGTTGTCGGAAATCAGCATGATCAGCGTGTTGTCGAGCTGGCCATACGTCTCTAGGAAGTCAAGCAGCCGTCCGATCTGCACATCGGTGTGGTCCATGAAGCCGGCAAACGCCTCTTGCAGCCGCGCATAGACGCGCTGCTGCTCTGGCGGGAGTTCACGCCACGACTGCACGCCTGGGTTGGCCGGCGAGAGCTGCGTCTCTGGGGGAACAACCCCGAGCTCGATCTGCCGGCGGAGCACGCGTTCGCGCTCCTCATCCCAGCCGTGATCGAATGCCCCGCGATACTTCTCAAGGAACTCGCGTGGCGCCTGATGGGGCGCGTGGCACGCTCCGAACGCGAGGTAGAGGAAGAAGGGACGGTCAGGCGCGATACTCAAGTGGTCGCCCAGGAATTCCTGCGAGCGATCGATGAAGTCCTCGCTGACGTGGTAGCCCTGGCGCCTCGGCGGGTCGACGCGATGCTGGTCGTACCAGAGCTCGGGTGTCCACTGGTCGTCCTCCCCCCAGAGAAAGCCGTAGTAGCGATCGAAGCCACGCTGCGTCGGCCACTGATGGAACGGACCGATGGGGCTCATTTGCGAAGGCGGAGTCAGATGCCACTTCCCGACGGCGTATGTGCCATACCCAGCGTCGGACAGCATCTCGCCGAGAGTCGCCGCGCGGACGCTGATGGCGCCGCGGTAGCTGGGAAAGCCGGTGTCGAAGTCTGCGAGAAAACCCACACCGACCGAGTGGTGATTACGGCCCGTCAGGAGCGAGGCACGCGTCGTGGAGCAAAGCGACGTGACGTGAAAGTTCGTGTACCGAAGTCCACCAGCGGCGAGCCGGTTCATGTTCGGTGTGTCGATCGAGCCGCCGTAGGCGCCAATCTGCGCGAACCCGACATCGTCGAGGACGATCATGACGACGTTCGGCGCGCCGTCGCGGGGCCGGATGGCCGGCGGCCACCAAGGCGTCGAGTCCTCGACCGTGTCGCCCACGCCGCCACGAAACGGCGCTGGCTCAAGGCGGGGGTCATCGTTGACGGGTTCGGTGTTGCTCATCGTTGCTCCGGAAATGCGTGTTCGCGACTAGGGCTAGCTGGTGGTGGGGACTGCGACGCAGTCCCCACCACCAGGGATGGCTTCGGATGCGTCAGGAGCTCGCCGCCGCTGACGGGCCTGCCGACGCCGGTCCAGCGCTCGGCACGGGGACATTGATGTCCTGTGCCTTTTGGAGAACGGCGAGACCTTGCTTTAGCAAGTCGTCGACCGGCGGCATCTTGTCGTAGACGCCCTTGTCAATGAAGAACTGCGCACTCGCCTTCATCGCCTTCGCGGTAGCGCCGCTCTGAATACCGTCGATGGCCTGCTTTAGTGTGTACCACTGACGGATCTTCACCTCATATTGCGCAACGTCACGACCCGACTTGATCCCGTTGGCCTTGTACAGCGCCATCATGTCGTCGACCGCGGCGGTGTTGTTGTTATTGATGAAATCGTCTGCGGCGTAAACGGCCGCAGCGTACTTCGCCGCGGCGTCCGGGTTGTCCTTGAGGAACTTCGGGGTCACAACAAACGGGTCAACGACCGCCGTGTCCGCCATCTTGCCGTCGCAGACAGCCTTGTAGTTCGGGTCGTTGATGAGCGGGTAGTCCGGCGGCGCCCACGCCTCGGCAGCTTGCACACGACCGGACTGCAAAGCCTGCACCAGGCCACCGGGATCGAGGTTCACCAGCTTCACCGAGTTCGGGTCGACGCCAAAGTGTCGGGCGCAAGCATCCATGACCTGCTCGCCAAGTGAGTTCTGCGTCACCGCGACCGGCTGCGACTTCAGGATTTCGGCCGGGCTGGAACCTTGCAACGCCTTCTTCGACATGAACATGATGTGGTTGGGATCCTCTTGGATCATGAGGCCAAGCGGCACCAGCCCGAACTGGTTCATCCCGGTGAGCGCCGGAGGCGCGCCCTCCCAGCCGGCCTGCCACGTGCCCTTGGCGCCGTCGGCCAACGAACTCGGACCGGTCGCGTAGTACTTGATCGTCACGTTGAGCCCGACGGCTTTGAAGAAGCCTTCCTTGTCGGCCACAACGAGCGGAAGGCTCGCGCCATTGGGCTGGGCCACGAGGGTGATGTCCGACGTTCCACCGCCGCCCGCTTGCGTGGACGCAGTGCTTGCCGTTCCCGTACTTGCGGACTGGGTGTTGTCGCTGCCGCTTGAGGACTTTGAGGAACCCGAGGAACAGGCGCTCATGCCAAGCGCGAGAGCGAGTGCGGCCGCTCCGACGCCCACGGCGTGCCCAATTTTGGGCGCGCTGTACTGCAAACGCATAGCTACTCCTTGCTGATGACGGGGTGGGACTACTCGGTTTTGGTGTGCAGGAGATTCCAGACTTCTTCGCGCAATGAGTTGAACTGCGGCTCGCCCATTGCAGCCTCGATCGCCATTCCCTTCCATGGCGCGTTTTCGGCGATCGGAATATCCGCGATGATGCGCCCCGGGCGCGGAGACATCACCACGATGCGGGTGCCCAAGAACACTGCCTCCTCGACACTGTGGGTCACAAACAACACCGTGCTCGTCATGCGGGTGCGCAGGCGTGCCATCTCGTCTTGCATCTGGGTGCGAGTCTGCGCATCGAGGGCGCCGAATGGCTCATCCATGAAGAGCAGGCTTGGCTGCAAGACCAAGGCACGAGCGATTGCGACACGCTGCTGCATGCCGCCCGACAACTCCGAGGGATACGCCTTTTGAAAACCGTCCAAGCCCATGACGGAGATCTGCTGTTCGACGGCGTCTTGGCGTTCGCTCTTCTTGACGCCAGCCACTTTCAGCCCATACCCGATGTTGCGCATCACGTTTAGGTGCGGGAACAGCGCGAACTGTTGGAAGACCACGCTCCGGTCAGGACCTGGCTTGCCTGCAGGTCGGCCGTCGACCGCAATTGTTCCGCTGCTCGGTGTCTCGAGGCCGCTGCCGATCATGAGCATGGTCGACTTTCCGCACCCGGACGGCCCGACGATGGTTAGGAACTCGCCTTCGCGCACATCAAGGTCGGTCGGCTCGAGCGCGCGTACCGAACCTCGGCGCGCTTCGAAGACCTTCGACACTTGGCGCAAGCTGAGCTTCGGCACGGCCGCCCTGTCTGGCTCATTGGTCTTCGCTTGGTATTTCATGTCCGACTCAAGCGGCACGTTTCCTCCAACGCGTGAGGCGCTTGCTGAGAGCTATGACAATGAGGTCAAGAATCGCCGCGGTTATCGCAATCGCCACCATCCCGACCATGACGATGTCGGTCGCGCCGTAGTCTTCGCCCTGCGCGATTAGGAATCCAACGCCAACGCGACCGCCGATGAGTTCAGCTGCGATCAGCGCCATCCACCCATTGCTCGCGGCGACTCGCACACCCGCGAAGACGCCAGGCAACGCGATCGGCGTGATGACCTGGCCGAGCCGACGGAGATGCCCAGCGCCCAAGGTCCGACTGGCCCGCAGCAGCGCTGGGTCGACGTTCGCGGCTGCCACTTGCGTGCTGATCACGATGGCGGGGAACGCCGCGATGAACACGATAAGGGCCTGCGACGTCTGACCAGAGCCAAACCACAGGACGGCAGGCGGAATCCAGGCGAACGGCGGGATGTAGCGCAAGAACTCGAAGATCGGAGACACCGCTTCGCGCACCAGCGTGATGGAGCCGAAGATGATGCCCAGCGGCACACCGAGCACAATGGCGAATACGAAGCCAAGGCCCCACCGGCCGAGCGACGAGAGCACATGGCCAAACAGAGTGTGGCCGGCGAAGCTGTTCGTGCTCAAGTCAGCGAACGACTTCGCGACCTTTACTGGGGTGGGCACGAGACCAGGGTGATTGTGGTTCGTGATAATCGCGGCGACGGCCCACACGACGAATAGTGCGACAACTGATGTCACTCCGAGTCCAGTGTCGAACCAACCATCGCGATCTGGCTTGTACCACCGTGACGACTTTGTGCGCGTGGCAACGACGTCGGCGTCTGCAGTAGTCACGATCAGAGCCCCTTCGCCCACGGCGCTAGCAGTTTGGCGACCGCGCGCATCAGCGCCGACAACACGAATCCGATGGCGCCGATCACGGCCATTGCCGCAAATGTTGTCTTCGAGTCCAGGGCGTTGGCCGCGGTCAGCGCCACATAGCCAAGACCGGATGTCGCGGCGAGCAGTTCGGCCGCGATGACCGACGTCCAAGCGTTGCCAAGTGCCACCCGGGCGCCAGCCATGAGTGTCGGGAGGCTGGCGGGAAGCACTACTCGACCAAGTGTTCCCAAGCTGCTGGTTCCAAGGTTGCGCGAAGCTCTTATCAGCATCGGATCGACCGACCTAACGGCCTCCATCGAGTTGAGAACCCATGGAACCACCGCTGCGACAAACACAATGAAGACCCTTGCTTCGACGCCGATTCCCATCCAGGTGATCGCAAGGGGGATCCACGCGATCGGCGAGATCGGTCGCAAGATGTGGAACACGGGGTACGTGGCCGCCCTAAATCGCCGCGACCAGGCCATCAGCACCCCCGCCGGCGCTCCGATCACTCCGCCGGCTAGCCAGCCCAACAACACGACTTGGATGCTCGCGCTGGCGTGTCCCCACAGCGTGTGCCGAACGTATGGATGCGACACCAACCGCTGAATGCGTTGGGCGACGGCGACCGGGCTCGGCAGCTTGAGCGGCTGGATGACGTGCGCGCCGTCCGTGAGGAGATACCAGATCGCAATGGCGACGACGAACGACGCGAGGCCGATGAGAAGTCGCCGCCAACGCGCGAGTTGGCCGAACAGTCGGCGTTGGCTCACGTTGGTCGCGGGGCCGTTGTTCGCGTTTTCGTCGACGGAACTCTCGTTGTCAGTCAGGGTAGGCATAACAGCCCCCTTTCGTGACATCGGACCGCCGAGTGGGGTGGCCGGTAGAAAGCCAGCGGCGGCGTGTGTTCGGAGACACAGCTCTCCCTCTCGGATACCTGACGGTGGGGAGACGACCCGGCGAAAGCGTCGTTCTGGCAACTCCTTCGGACGCTCTCTGCGCGTGTCGCCACGACAAGCAGGTCAGACCGCCCCGGATGCAGAAGGACGTGCCGAAACCCACGAGTTAGTGGATCGATCTATGACCTAGAGGCTAGGGAGCCTCCGTCGGCAGTGTCAAGGCATTGACCTAAATGTTATCGCCGTACTGGTTCATCCCTACAAATCTTGCAGATATTCGACCTACTAGCGGGCCAAGGATAACCCGAGCGCTTGCTGTGGCACACGCCGGGCGTTCCGCGGGAGATGATGTTTCAGTAGATCGTGCTACTCACGCGCGCGCACGCCGAGCGTGTGGCGCATAAAGCTCAACTGACGCCCCGTCAGCGCCGCCGGTCACATCCGGCGACCTGGTGGCCCTCGTGTGATGGACGTTCCATCGTGAGCCCGCTATGTCACGCGTCGTTCGGGCAACTCGATATCCAGATGCCTACCTGACGAGACGATGTCACGCAGCCGACGCATGCCCTCATACACATCGGCGTACGATGTGGTCAATGGCGAGCAGCCCAGGCGAACGAGATCGGGACGACGGAAATCGGGCACCACCTGATGCTCAATCAGCGCTTGCGAGATGCGATACGCGTCGCCATGTCGCAACGAGACATGAGAACCCCTATGCGCGTCCGAGCGCGGCGACGCCACCTCGAATCCGAGCGGCGCGAGCCACGCGTCGGCGAGGTTGATCAGCAGCGACGTCAACGCGATTCCCTTGGCGCGCAGGCGTTCGATCCCCGCCTCCCCGAGTAGTTTCACCCCCGCCTCCACCAACGCGATGCCGAGGATCGGCGGCGAACCGACGAGGAACCGCTCGATCGACTCCACCGGCGAGTAGACGGCGCCCATCTCGAATTGCGCCTGCTGCCCGAACCACCCCCAGATCGGCTGCTGCGCCGCCGCTTGCAAATCGTTGCGCACATAGAGAAATGCAGGGGCGCCCGGCCCGGCGTTCAAGTACTTATAGGTGCAGCCAACCGCGAAGTCGACGTCACACGCGTCGAGCGAGATCGGCACCGAGCCGGCCGAATGGCACAGGTCCCACAACGCCAGCGCCCCGGCGTCATGCGCCGCCGCGGTGATCTCCGCCATCGGCGACAGCGCGCCCGACCGATAGTCGACGTGCGACAAGCTGACGAGCGCCACGTCGTCCGACAAAGCCGCGGTGACGTCCGCCAATGAGGCGTCCTCGATCTCGACGACGCGCAATCCACGCGCCGAAGCGAGCCCGGCAAGTATGTAACGGTCAGTGGGAAAGTTGCCGGCATCGGTGACGATCGTCGTCCGACCGGGTCGCAGGTCGAGAGCGGCCGCGGCTAGCTTGTACAAGTTCACCGACGTCGAGTCGCTGATGACGACCTGGCCGCCGGCCGCGCCGAGCAGCGTCGAACCGAGCAGATCGCCAATGGATCGCGGCCACGAAATCCACGACTCCCACGATCGCACCAACCCGTGCGCCCACTGGGAGTGCACCACCTCGTGCAACCGATCCGCCGAAGCGACCGGCAACCGACCGAGCGAATTTCCGTCGAGGTAGATGAGATCGTCGTCAACGCCGGCGAAGCGCCCGCGAAAAGAGCGAAGAGGGTCGGCGCGGTCGAGCTCCTCGACGTCCGCCCTGGTGATCACAAAGACTCAGTCGGACGACGACGAGTCGCCGGTGAGGAAGTTGTCGTAGATGTCTTTGCACTCGGGGCAGACCGGGAAACGCTTCGGGTCGCGCGACGGCACCCACACCTTGCCGCAGAGCGCGGTGATCGGCGTGCCCATCACCGACGCCTCCACGATCTTGTCTTTCGGCGCGTAATGCGCGAAGCGCTCGTGGTCACCGTCTTCGTTCGACAGCCGCGGAGCCGGTGTCTCCGTCTCCGGCAACGTCATGGTCTCGCCCAACCCGGGCAACGTCTCGATCTCGCTCACAATCGCAATCCTAGTTCTGGGTCGGATCCAACGGCATCGTATGGAGCAACGCGAGCTCGCCGCGCTGCCGTTTCAGCACCCGCGACCACAACGTGTCGGGCCGCGCGGTGAACGCGTCGTCCGGCTCGGCGTCGACGACCAACCACCCGCCAAGTCGCAGTTCGGTCTCCAGCTGCCCGGCCGCCCATCCCGCGTAACCGGCGAACAAGCGCAGGCCGTCGAGCACCTCGATCAACTCCTCGGGCGAACTGTCGAGGTCTACCGCGCCGATCGGACCGGTGAGCCGGGTCCACCCCGACGGCGCCTCAGATCGCACTCGACCGAGACACACCACCACCTGCGGAGTCACCGGCCCACCGACATGGACGACGGCGGGCTCGCTCACAGCGCTCGCCCACCTGGGCACCGCGTCGTCCGCCGAAATCTCGCTCGGACGGTTCAGGACGACGCCGAGCGCGCCATCGGCATCGTGGTCGAGTAAGAGGATGACCGACCGGATGAAGTTCGGATCGTCGAGCGTCGGCGAGGCAACCAAGAGCTTGCCGGCAAGCGAGGAGGTGTCGACCACCCCACCATCATGCCCATCTCGGCAGCGCTGGCGAGAGACACGCGGACGAGTCGGCGCCGCTTGTGCGCCACTCCCAAGCTGGCGAGGGCCGGCCACCACGCGACACCGAGCGCGGCGGCGAGCAGGTGTCCCCACGCCGTCACGTCAGGATCCGAGATCAGCGCGCTGCCTAGGTACGCCCACAACGCGACGACACCGCCCATGCGCCACCGCTGCGGCAACAAACCAAGCGCCGCCGCGCCGATCGCGGCGAGCCCGTAGCTGACGCCGACGTCAAGCCGAGACAGCGCGGACGACGGGAGCTCGCCAGCCAGGACCCCGACGGCGACGGCCCCTTCGGTGAGCAAGGTGGCGCCCACGTGCCCGCTGAGGAACACCCCGAGCGTCGCGCGGGTGCCGACGCGACGTTCCAACAACGACGCCGCGATTCCGAAGATGACCGCGACCAAGATGAACTCGACGACGCTGCTCACCCAAAGACCACTTGCCACCAAGACAAAAATCGGCCGACTCGCGAGATGGACGACGTCGGTGCTCGACGCGTGCAGCACATCGGAGCGGGTCTGCGGGTCAAGCGCGCCAAGCGTGAGCGAGCCGGCCCCAAGTAGGCAGAGGTAGAAAAACGTGAAGGGCGACTCGCGCCAGTTGGGCCACCAGGCGGCGGGCTTCATGCGCGCCTCCCTCCCGACCGCCACACACCTCAAGCGTCGTCACACGTCGTCGTCCTTGATTCCCTCCAACATCGCGCAAGAACCTGAGATTCCGCCGAGAGTCGGTCAGGCAACCACGCCGGGTTGACCGGCGTCGTCGATCACCGGCAGACCGGCCGCGGCCCACGCCTCCATGCCGCCGAGGACATTGACCGCCTGCCAACCACTGCGGTTGAGGGCGTCAACCACCATCGCCGACCGGCCGCCGATGTGACACACGCAGACGATCGTCCGATCCGTCGGCAATTCCTCGACCCGTTGGCCAAGTTCGGACATCGCGATGTGCAAGGCCTGCGGCGCGTGCCCTCGCTCCCACTCAAAATCTTCTCGGACGTCGAGGAGCAGCGCGCCCGCGTCGACGGCAGCCGACGCCGCCGCGGCGGTCATGTCCGGCACGGATCCAAAGCTCATCTTCTCGTCCTTTATTCAGGCTTGACGGTGGCCAGCCGTTCGGCGCGCAACGCGTCGACGGCCGGCAGGTCGAGCGGTGGCAGCGGCGCTTCGACTACCCATGACAGCAAGAGATCTGCCAGCTCTGGGTTTCTGGCCAACCCGGGCCCGTGCAGATAGGTGCCCAGGATCCGGCCCTGAACGGCGCCCTCCAGCCGATCGATCCCATTGCCGACGCCGGCGCGCACTCGCGCCAGCGGGTGCGCGCCGGCCCCCAACGTGGTGCCACCCGCGTGGTTCTCGTAGCCGGTCAGCGGCTGGGCCAACGCGACACCGGACGACGAAACCGGCTCGGCCAGCAACTCCCCGACCGCCCGCTTCGGGAGCCGGGCGGTTGTCACGTCGAGCAGTTCGAGCCCCGCTTCGAGCACACCGTTAGAGCCGGGAAATGCTTTGCCCAGCAACTGGTATCCGGCACACACACCGAACACCACGGCGCCGCGATCGACCGCTCGCGCGAGCCCGCCGTCGTGCCGCAACGCGCGCGCCGCCGCCACCTGCGCGTCGTCCTCGCCGCCCCCGAGCAGGTACACGTCCGCGCCGTCGGGCACCGGCTCGCCGGCGTCCAACTCGACCGGCTCCACCTCAAAACCGCGCAACCGCGCCCGCATCGTGAGCACGCGGAGGTTGCCGCCGTCGCCGTAGGTGCCGAGCAGCATCGGGTAGATCGAGACGAGGCGGATCGCCGACTCAGCCGGCATCGCGGGCACCTCCTCCTCGCCGCAGCATCTCGCGAAAGGCGGTGTAGGTGCCGACGGCGTCGAGCGGCTCGTCGGAGGCCCCGACCGCGGCGGGCATCGCCGTCCACGGATCTTCGACGGTCACGTGCTCGACACCGGCGTAGGTAAGGCGGACGGCCAGATCGTGGCGCCGCTCCCCCGTCGCGACGACCAACCGCCCGGCGAGATTCTCAAACGGGACGTCCCACAGCCAGGACGGATCCTTGCCGTCGGCCGCGCGCGCGTTGATCGCGATCACCACGGGCGCGGGCGGCGGCGCGAGCATGCCGAACATCTCCGCCCAGCCAGCCGGATTCTTGCCGAGCAGCAGCCGCACGTGGCGGCCGCCGAGGGTCACCGTCTGGTATCGCCCGCCGACCGACTCGACAGACGCCATCGCGGGCAACGCCGTCTCCGGAGGCACCCCAAGCGCGTGCGCGGCGGCCAGCGCCATCACCGCGTTCGCCTCGTTCGCCCGGCCCGGGAGTCGCAACGCGAGCCCGTGCCTGGCGCCGGCGGGGTCGACTACGGTCCCGTCGTCCAAAACCCACGACGGAGACGGACGGCGAAACCCGCACTCGCAGCTCCAATCGCGCTCGTCGCGCCGCAAGATCGCGCCGCACGACGGACACAGCACCGAGTCGGCCGTCCAGGAGTTGCCGACCGAGACCCAGGTGACGTCGGCGAGCGCGCTGGCCGCCCACACGATGTGCGGATCGTCGGCGTTCGCGACCGCCGAGAGGCCCGGCATCGCGGCGAACGTGGTGCGCCAGCGGCGGGCGACCATCGCCACCTCGCTGAGCCGGTCGAGTTGGTCGCGGCTGAGGTTGCCGAGCACGAGGAGCGCCTCCGGCGTGCCGCGAAGCAAGCCCGGCAGGTACGTCTCGTCGGCTTCCAGGACGACCGGGGCGTCGTCCGGCACCCGCTGCGTGGGCATCGCGAGCGCGGCCACCAGGCCGGCCGGCATGTTGGCCCCGGAGTTGTTCGTAAGCACCGAGCCGGCCGCGCGCATCGCCGCGGCGAGCAGTTTGGTCGTGGTCGTCTTGCCGTTGGTGGCCGACACGAAGGCGACCCGCCGCCCGCTGCACAGCCGGGCAAACGCGTCTGGGCAGGCCGCCAGCACTACCCGGCCGCCGATCACGAAGCCGTCGCCGCGCCGAAGGGTGCGCGACATCGCGCCGGCGAACCGACCGAGGCCGGTGGCGGCGCGCATGCGCACGCCAGCCTTAGTGGGCAGCGGGTTCTTCCGACCGCTGCGCCGACTCCGACCGCTGCGCCGGGGCGCCCAACGTCGGTTGTTCCGACGGCGGCTCAACCGCGTCGCGCTGGCGCGCGACGGTCTCGACGCGGGCGGTCACGTCGGCCATCGCGTGCGTGAGCGCGCCGAGGATGGCGCCGAGCGCGACCACGCCGACCCCGACGTAGAAGAGCCACGGGCGGGACGCCACCAAACCGACCCCCGCCGCGATGAAGCCGACGCACACCAGCACGACGACGACCCACGAGATCGGTCGGCCTTTGATGTGGCCGTTCCACTCGGCGACCGACGTGGAGTCGGGATCGTGGCTGCTGGCGCTCATGCGATTCCTCCGCGGCGAATGATCGGCCGAGTGTCGACCTCACCCTCAGGTTTGCTCGGCGCAGCGTTTGCCGGCCAGCCGAACGTGTCACCTCGACGGCGCGGCCGCTGCGCGAGTTGGACTCCGGGCAGCACCCCCACCTGGCCGGCCGGGATCGGCACGGGAGTGGTCACCGGGGGGTGGCCGGGCACGGCGGGCAGCTGGCCGGACGCCGACATCGGCGCCAGCTCGCTGCGGCCACCGGGCGGTGGCGGTTCGAGCGCGGTCGAGCTGGCCGGCTCGACGGGCTCGAGCGCGCCGTCGTCAGGTCGGGGTTCCGTCATGGTCCTTGGATACCACACCCGCCGCCGGTGGCCGCGCTCGCGTCGTGCGGTGTCAGCCCGGTGTTAGCTAGCCCACTCGAGCAGTGAGTCCGGGGAGTCGGGGTCACGCAACTTCGCCAGCGCTTCCTTCTCGATCTGCCGGATCCGCTCGCGGGTCAGGCCGACGTCTTGGCCGATCTCGTCGAGGGTGTGCGGACGACCGCCCACCAGGCCGAACCGCAACGCCAACACCCGAGACTCACGCGGGTCGAGCCCGGCGAGCGCCCGGTGGATGGTGTCGATCATGGCCCGGTACTCCATGGCGTCGCTCGCGCCGAGCGCCTCCGCGTCCTCGATCAGGTCGCCAAGCCTGGTGTCCTCGTCGTCGCCGACCGGGTTGTCGAGGCTGACCGGCTGGCGCGCGTTGCGCAGCATCTCCTCGATCTGCTCGGGCGTGCGGTCGAGTTCGGCGGCCAGCTCCTCGGCGGTTGGCTCGCGGCCAAGCCGCTGATGCAGGTCGCGCTGCAACCGGCCCAGCTTGTTCAACTGCTCGACGACGTGGACGGGCAGCCGGATGGTGCGAGCCTGGTCGGCGAGCGCGCGGGTGATCGCCTGCCGGATCCACCACATCGCGTAGGTGGAGAACTTGTAGCCCTTCATGTAGTCGAACTTCTCGACCGCGCGGATCAACCCGAGGTTGCCCTCTTGGACGACGTCCAAGAACGACATCCCGCGGTTCGAGTAGCGCTTGGCGACCGAGACGACCAGGCGCAGGTTCGCCTCAAGCATGTGTGCCTTCGCTCGCCGGCCGTCGTCGCGGATCAGCTCGAGCTCGCGGCGCAGCTTCGGGGAGAGCTTCGACTCATGCAGCTTCTGCTCGGCGTACAGGCCAGCCTCGATGCGCTTCGCCAGATCGACCTCCTGCGCGGCGTCGAGCAGTGGCGTGCGGCCGATCTCGTTGAGGTAGTTGCGCACCGGGTCGGCCGAGACGCCCGGCTCCTCGCTGTCGAGGTCAGGCTCCTCGTCCGCGCCAGCGGCGGCGGACAGAGCGGCCTCGTCGACCTCGGCCAGATCGGGGTCGCCGTCGGCGTGGTCAGCGGTTATGGTGGAGCGAACCTCGAGCTCCTCGCTCGTGGCGGGGGCCGCGGCGGTCCGCTTGCGGTCACGCGTGGTGATGATGAGCTCCTTCGTGGGTTCGTGCATAAGCGCGCCTTGGTTCGCGCCGTACTGATACAACGCTTGACGCTCCCTGGTGTTCCGAGGTTGTCGTATTCGGCATACCCGGCACGGCGTCATGATCACCGCAACCGGCCGGATTCGGCGGCGCGACCTTGATCCGGCCGTGACCCAGCTCACATTCGCGGCGCGCGGACCGTCAGCGCAGCTGCGGAAGGCCGCGGAAGTGCTCCAGCGACTCCGGGTTGGCCAGCGCCTCCGTGTTGCGCACCGGCTGGCCGTGCACGACGTCGCGCACGGCAAGCTCGACGAGCTTCCCGCTTCGGGTCCGCGGCACGTCAGGCACCGCGACGATGAGCGCCGGCACGTGGCGGGGCGAGCAGTTGGCCCGAATGGCCGACTTGATGCGCGCGGCCAGGTCGTCGGAGAGCTGGTGGCCGTCGGCCATCTTGACGAAGAGGACGACGCGCACGTCATCGCGAAAGTCCTGCCCGATCACGACCGACTCCGCCACCTCGGGGAACAGCTCCACCTGCCGGTAGATCTCGGCGGTGCCGATCCGCACACCACCGGGGTTCAGCGTGGCGTCGGACCGGCCGGTGATGACAAACCCCCCGTGCTCGGTGCGGGCCAGCCAGTCGCCGTGTCGCCACACGCCCGGAAAATCGCTGAAGTACGCGGCCTGGTAGCGGCTGCCGTCGTCGTCGGCCCAGAAGCCGAGCGGCATCGACGGGAACGGCGCCGTGCACACCAGCTCGCCCGTGACGCCGACCGGCGCGGGATTGCCCCGGTCGTCGAACACGTCGACCGCCATGCCAAGCGACGGACCTTGGATCTCGCCGCGATACACCGGCCGGGTCGGGTCGCCCATCACGAAACAGCCGCAGATGTCGGTGCCACCGGAGATCGACGCGAGATGCACGTCTTTCTTGACGTGTTCGTAGACATAGTCGAAGTTCTCCGCGCTCAACGGTGATCCGGTCGACGTGATCGTGCGCAGGGCGCTGAGCTCGTGTTGCGTCGATGGCGCCACGTGCGTCTTGCGCAGCGTGTCGATGTACTTCGCGGACGTGCCGAACAAGGTGATTCCCAGCTCATCGGCAAGGTCAAAAAGCGAGTTCGAGGCGGGATGCACCGGCGAACCGTCGTAGACGACCAGTGCCGCCTTCGCCGCCAGCGCGCCGAGCAACCAGTTCCACATCATCCAGCCGGTGGTCGTGTAGTAGAAAACCCGGTCCCCAGGGCGGATGTCGCAGTGCAACCGGTGCTCTTTGAGCAACGAGAGCAGCAGCCCGCCGGCGCGGTGCACGATGCATTTCGGAGCGCCGGTGGTGCCTGAGGAATAGAGGACGAACAGCGGCGCGTCGAAGGCTTGCGGCGTGGCGGCGAGGGACCCGCCGTCTTGGAGGAACTTGTCCCACAGAACGGAATTCGGCACGCCGCGCAGCGCCGGGGCGTCGGCCAGGTACGGCACGACAACCACCCGTTTCAGGCTGGGCAGGCCCGCTCGGATCTCCCGCAGCCGAGCCAGGCAGTCGTGCGCCTTCCCGGCGTAGACGTAGCCGTCTGCCGCGACAAGCACCTTCGGCTTCACCTGACCGAACCGGTCGAGCACGCCCGTGACACCGAAGTCGGGCGACGTGGACGTGTAGACAGCGCCGATCGACGCCGCGGCGAGCGCGGTCACGAACGCCTGCGGAATGTTCGGCAGCCATGCGGCGACCACGTCACCGCTCTCGACGCCGACCGCGCGCAGACCGTCAGCGGCCGCGCCGACCTGGGCTCGCAACTCGTCCCACGACAGCACGGACCGCTCGCCGTCCTCGCGCACGGCGAGGATCGCGGGCGCGTCACCCCGCGCCGCGAGCAGCGTGTCGACGACATTGAGCGTCGCGTCGGGGAAGAACCGGGCGTCTCGCATGTGTTTGCCGGGCACGAAAGCGCGGTCACCGCGGTCACCAACGACGCCGGCGAAATCCCAAAGCGCGGACCAGAATTCTCCAGGTCGGTCGATCGAGAACCGGTGCAGCGCAGCCGAGTCCGGCAAGTCGACGCCGTGGCGCGCGGCGACGTCCAGGCGAAACTTCGTCATCGCCGCGGCGGCCAGCTGACCGGCAGATGGCCGCCACAAGGGCGTCGCGTCGTCCCGCATCACATCGTCCATGTCGTCACGCGGTCGCGGGGCCAGCCCAGATGTTGATGCCGCCCTCCACCGCGTAGCGGTCGATCTCGGCGAGTTCGTCTCTGCTGAACTCGGCGTTGCGCAACGCGCCGACGTTCTGCTCGAGCTGCCGGACGCTGCTCGCCCCGATGAGCACCGACGTCACGCGCGGGTCGCGCATCGCCCAGGCAAGCGCCATCTGGGCGAGCGTTTGGCCGCGCCGCTGCGCCATCTCGTTGAGCGCGCGGATGTGCGTCATGTTCTGCTCGGTCAGCATGTCGGTGGTGAGGAACCGGCCCTGCGCGGCGCGGGAGTCATCGGGTACGCCGTTCAGATACCGATCGGTCAACATCCCCTGCGCCAGCGGTGAAAACGCGATGCACCCAATGCCTTCGCGTCCGAGCACGTCGAGCAAGTCTTCCTCGATCCAACGGTTGAGCATGGAGTACGAGGGCTGGTGGATCAGCAATGGGGTCCCAAGGTCGCGCAGGATGGCGACCGCATCCTCGGTGCGCTTGCCCGAGTACGAGGAAATGCCGACGTACAAGGCCTTTCCTTGGCGCACAGCGGTGTCGAGCGCCGACAGCGACTCCTCCATCGGCGTGTCGGGGTCGAAGCGGTGGTGGTAGAAGATGTCGACGTAGTCGAGGCCCATGCGCTGCAGGCTGGCGTCGAGGCTGGCCAGCAGATACTTGCGCGAGCCCAGGTCGCCGTACGGTCCGGGCCACATGTCCCAGCCGGCCTTGGTCGAGATGATGAGCTCGTCGCGGTGGGGCTTGAAGTCCTCGCGCATGTGCCGGCCGAAGTTTGTCTCCGCCGAACCCGCCGGCGGCCCGTAGTTGTTGGCGAGGTCGAAGTGGGTGATGCCGAGGTCGAACGCGCGCCGCAAGATGTCGCGCTGGGTCTGGAACGGCTTGTCGTCGCCGAAGTTGTGCCACAGCCCGAGGCTGATCGCCGGCAGGTCGACGCCGCTGCGTCCGCACCGGCGATACGACATCCGCTCGTAGCGGGCCTGGTCGGCCTGGTAAGTCACGAGATCTTCTCCCTCTATCCAACTGTCACGGCGGTCACGCCGCTCATCGTGCCGATCAACACCGTCTTCCCTGACAACGACGGCGAGGCGAAGTGCGGCAGCGAGCCCACCGCGATGGTCGCGCGAATGGCGCCGTTCGTCGCGTCGAGCGCGACGAGCGATCCGCCCTGCGTCGAGTACAGGGTCCCGTTCGCGTACACCGGCGACCCGGTGACGCCGGACGACGCGTGCCACGCGACGGTCATCGTGTTGCCTGACACCGAGACCGCCCGAATGCCGTCGGTGCAAGGCAAGAACGCGACGTTGCCGTTGACCGCGGCGCCGCCGAACGGCCGGCACACGCTCGCTTGCGCGAGCTGGCCACCGACGCCGCCCAGGTGGGTCGGTGACAGCAGGTAGGCGGTGCCGCGCTTGCCCGCGGCCAGCACTCGGCCGTTGACCAGCACCGGCGACATCGAGCCGAGGTCGAGGTCGCCGTCGTTGTCAGCGGCCCACGTGCTCGGCGCGAAATAGTCGAGCCGGCTGAGCGTGGGCGACAACCTGGTCACGGAGTCGGAGCCGTCGTACGTCGAGTCGGAGGCGCCGTTGCCCACCGCGACCAAGATGGTGCCGTCGGTGTCGGCGATCGGACCGGGTGGCGCCCAGATGCCGCCCTCTCGCGTGGTCGGAACCGCCCAGCCGATCGGGTTTCCGCTGCCGTTCGTCGGCACCGACACGACCTGGCCGATGTACTGGCCGCAGTCGCCGGCCAAGCCGCCGTACGCGATGTACACCCGGTCGTTCGCGACCAGGATCGCGGCGCGTTGCTGGGTTGCGATGGTCGCGCCGCTCAGCGGGTCGACGGTCTTCGAGAAGATCAGCGCGCCGTCGGAAGGCCGAACCGCGGCCAGTATGTGGTGCCCGCCCGCGGTTTCGGCCACCGCGTAGACGAGGCCGTGCACCGGGTCGTAGGCCGGCGTGCTGGTGATGCCGAGCGGATCGATGTTGCCGCACGGCAGCGACGACAACGGGATCGGATCTGCGACGTGGCGCCGCCACAGCACGGCGCCGCTGGTCAACGAAAGGCCGTACAGCGAACCGCCTTCGGTGGCCGCGACGACAGTCGACCCAAGGACGATCGGCTGCCCGTAGACGGCGCCGTCGAGAGCTGCCGTCCACGCCGAGTGGAACGCCGCGAACGCCGGAGTGCCGGACGTCGCGCCGGTGCGTTGCGCGTCGTGGTGATACGTCGGCCAGTCGGTCGACCCAGCGGGCGGCGCCGGGGGCGCGGGCGGCGAGGTCGGCGGGTTGCCCGACTGCAGACCGCTTGCGACGGCGTCCGAGATCGCCTTTGGCCCGCCGAGCACGGTGACCGACGTCGCTTGCACTGACTGGATGGTCTGCCAGCTGGTCGGCGTGACGTAACTGCCAGGCGCCAGGAACAGCGGCCGGTCAGACGCGCCCGCCCACGCCGCGCCCGCGAGCGCGTCGGCGAAGTCAAGGCCGGTGGCCAGCAGCGCGCCCTTCGACGCGGTCGTGCCGCCGCCCACGTGGATCAGGGCTGACGCGATGGCGTCGGCGGTGGCGTACCTGTCCGCGCCGGAGATGCGCGATGGCTGAGCTCCGCCCGCCGCTTTCACGGCTTCGTTAAGCACGGCATCGCTCACGGCAGACGTCCCGCCCAGCGCGATGATCGCGGACGGGTGCAGCCGGGCGATCTCGGTCGCGGTCGCGGAGGGCAGCGACGTCGGGGTGGCGAGAAGCAGCGGGCCGCCGGCGACCGCGGCCAGCGCCGAGCCGGCGAGCGCGTCAGGGAACGCCGTGCCAGTCGCCAGGTAGACGTTGACCGCGCCGTTCGGATAGGTGGCCTTCGAGATGGCCGCGGCGGTGGCGTACCGGTCGGCGCCCTGCCACCGCTCGACCGTGACGCCGAGGTTGCCGACGGACGAGGCCACCGTTGCCGACAGCGCCGACGGGCCGCCGAGGAGGGCCACCTTTGCGGGCTTGAGCCTGGCGATCTCCGATCGCGCGGACGACGAGAGCGAGCCGGCCGGCGTGAGCAGGATCGGCACATTGAGGTGACCGGCGGCGGCCGCGCCGGCGACGGCGTCCGGGAAGTTCTGGCCGGTGGCGAGCAGCAATGTCGAGCCCGACGGCAGCACAGCGGGCCAGCCGGCGTCGGCTATCGCCGCCGCGGTGGCGTACCGGTCGCCGCCCGAGACGCGGGAGACGTTGACGCCGGCCGCGCCCGCGGGCGCGGCGGTGACAGCGGTCGTCACAGGCACGGCGGCCAGCAGCGCCGCCGCCACGGCGATTCGGCTTCGCATGTGCCTCACCCTAGGTGGGCGAGCTCGCGACGGTCGACCTTGGTCACGACGACGTCGGGTGCGTCGCCCTCCACGACGAGGGCGGCGACCACGTCCGGACCCAGGTCGGCGAACGCCGCGCGCCACTCCCCTGACACGCCCGCCAGGCGCTCGTCGTCCGGGCTGAAGTCAGTGGCGCGCAGGTCGAAGCCGATGCCGACGCCGATCGCTTTGCCGTAAGCCTCCTTGCGGGTCCACAGCCGCAAAAAATCGACGTCGCGCCGATCTTCCGATTGTCGGGCGAGCCAACGAAGCTCCGAAGAAGAGCACACCCGCGCGCGCAGGCCGGGCGACGCGACGCGGTCGCGCGACTCGGCGTCGATGCCGACCCGGGCGGCGGCCAACGCGGCCGCCACCAGCCGATGGGTGTGGGTCAGCGAGACGAACGCGGGTTCGGTGACGTCGGTCACCACTGGTTGCCCAGAGTCCGCGGTGCGGACCGAACCGACGCCCGCGCCAAAGCGCTCGTCGAGCAGCCGACGAAACAACGCCGACCCGAATTGACGCCGGACGCCGAGTGGCTCGGCGTCCGGCGTTTCGAGATATGCGATGCGGACGGCGACGGGCACGCCGCCATTGTCGCTGTTACGAGCTGACCGAGTTACTTCCGAGGGTCACCTTCACCGTCGTCGTGTTGCCGTTGCGGTCGACGGTCAGGGTCACGGTGTCACCTGGCTTTTGCGCCCGCACCGCCTGCTGCAGGTCAGAGCTGTTGGTGATCGTCGTGCTGTTGAACTTGGTGATGACGTCGTTGGGCTGAAGCCCCGCCTTGGCCGCCGGGCTGCCCGGCTGCACGGCCACGATGCCCGCGCCGTTTTGCGCGTCGGCGATCTCGACACCGAGATACGTGGTGCTCTGGGTGTTGCCGCTCGTGCTCTTGCCCGCCTTCAGGTCGGGGATCGCCTGCACGACTGTGTTGCTCGGGATGGTGAAGCCGATGTTTTGCGCGGGCTCGCTGCTGGTGCCGGTCGCCACTGCGACGTTGATTCCGACGACGTCACCGTTGGTGTCGACCAGCGGGCCGCCGCTGTTGCCCGGGTTGATGGCCGCGTCGGTCTGCAACAGACCGCTCAGGTTGTCTTCGCTGTCGGAAAGGCTGCGGCCTTTCGCCGAGATGATGCCTTCTGTGACCGTCGGCGAACCGCCGTAACCCAAAGCGTTTCCGACCGCGATGACGCTGTCCCCGACCTGCACGGTGTCGGAGTTGGCGAATGTCGCCGCAGTGAGACCCGACACGCCCGAAACCTTGATGACGGCGAGGTCCTTGGTGGTGTCCGTGCCGACGACGGTCGCGTCACGCGTGCCGCCGTTGTTGGGCAGCGTCACCTTGATGTTCGACGCGCCGTTGACGACGTGCGCGTTCGTCACGACGTAGCCGTCGGAGCTGATGATGATGCCGGTGCCAGCGCCGCTCGCTTGGAACCCGCCGAAGCCGCCGAAGCCACCCCTGCCGTTCCCGGACGTGGTGACGGTGTCGTTGATGATGACGACGGACGGCTCGATCTTCGCCAGCGCCGACTTCACGCTCGAGGACAGTTGCGCCGCCGACGGCAAATTGCTCACGGACGTCGACGACGACGCCGCCGGCGTGGCGCTGCTGGTCCCGTTGCCGTCAATCGTGTGGACGACGGCGCCGGTCGCCGCCGCGGAGATGACGACCGCCGCCACCACCGCGCCGGTTTGCCGAAGCCAGGTCCGAGGGCGCTTGGGGCCGCCCGCAGCTGGCGCGTCCGGCTCGCCTGGCTCGCCTGGCTCACCTGGCCCGCCCGGCCCTTCCGGCCCGACCGGACCAAACGCCGCCGTCGAGTCGCCAGACTCGATCGGCTCGAACGACGCCGTCGAGTCGCCAGACTCGATCGTCTCGGCCGGCCCGAACGCGGCCGGCTCCTGCGTCGGCTCAACTGGCCCCGCCGGCTCGGAAGGCGACGAGGGCCTCGACCACCACGGCATCGGCTCCGGGCTCTGGTCTTCAGGCCGCTGGTTCTCGTAGGGGTTCACCGGGCACTCCTCCGCGTCGTCCGCTTACTGTCACCAGCTAACTTCGCCGTCGTCGCTGGGAGTTCGCTGAGTCGAACATGAAAGCCGCCGAAGAAATCAGCGGCCGCTACGCGGAGACGACCGCTTCGAAGCCGCCCGGCAGCGGCTCACCGTGCAACACCCGCAGCCGCTGGGTGGGCCGGGTGATGGCGACATACAGGTCGTTGGCGCCGCGCGGCGACTCGCGCAACACTCTCGCCGGCTCTACGAGGACCACCGCGTCGAACTCCAAGCCCTTCGCCTCGGTGACTGACAGCACCGCCACTCTCGCGTCAAGTGAGCCGGCGCCGTGCCCGACTTCGCCCGCGGGCAACGCGGTCGACAACGCGGTGTACACCGAGTGCGTCTGTGTCGCGGCGGTGATGACGGCGAGCTTTCCACCGTCGAGGACGTCGATCTCCGCCAGCACCCCGCGCACGAGATCCGCCGTGTCTTCCGGCGAGATCGCTCGCGCCACAGGCGGAAAGTCGCCCTCGCGCGCGGAGGTCGGCGCGGGAGCGTCGACGCCGGCGGCCCGCAGCACTTCGGTGGCCAGTCGCATCACCTGACCCGGCGTGCGGTAGTTCACCGTCAACTCGGCCAGCCGCCAACGGTCGCCGACGTGCGGGCCGAGCGCGGAACCCCATGACGACGCGCCGGCCGCCGAACCGGTCTGCGCGACGTCGCCGACCAGCGTCATCGACTTCGTCGGGCAGCGCCGCATCAGCATCCGCCACGCCATCGCGGACAACTCTTGGGCCTCGTCGACGACGACGTGGCCGTACGCCCAAGTGCGGTCGGCGATCGCCCGCTCCGCGGTCGACAGCAGCGGCCCCTGGTCGGAGAACCGGTCAGCCAACTGCTCGGCTGACACGAACGCGCCCGCCCCCGACAGTTGCAGCGCGCCACGCGCGTACTCGATCGCCGCGCGACGGTCGGCCGCGGCGGCACGCGCCTGCTCCGACGTCGACTCCTCCTCGCCGAGCAATTCGGCGGCCTCATCGAGCAAAGGGACGTCGGAGACGGTCCAGGCGCTGCCACGCGGCCGGTGCAACGCGTCGAGTTCGGCGTCGGTCAGCGCTGGCGCCGCCTGCTTGAGCAAGTGACGCTCGGCGAAAAGGTCTTCCAGCAGCCGCTGCGGTGTGAGCGGCATCCAGGAGAGGTTGATCTCACGGCGCACGTCGCGTGAGGCGCGCAACTCGGTCAAAAACTCGCGCCGGTTGTCAGCGTCGAGCCGCACGCCGAGCACCCGCGCGTACTGCGACGCCAGCTGGTCGAGCAACTCCTTCACGTAACCGACCCGCGCCACGTTGTGCGGCTTGTCACCCCGGCGGGCTCGCGCCTGCGCGGCGGCGACAACGTGCGGTCGGAGCAACAGTTCGCGCCCCTCGACGTCCAACTTGATCGGGGACGACGGCACGCGCTGCCGCGCGCGCACGGCGGCGGCCAGGACCGACGCCATTCCCGCCGAGCCCTTTATCGCCGCCACCGCCGGAGCGTCGTCGGTCTCCGCGGTGACGCCGGGGAAGAGCTCGCCGACGCTGGCCATGACGACACCAGTCTCGCCCAGTGACGGCAGCACCTTTTCGATGTACCGCAGGAAAACTCGGTTGGGTCCGACGACCAGCACGCCCCGCCGCTCGAGGCGCTCGCGGTAGGTGTAGAGCAGGTACGCCGCGCGATGCAGCGCCACGGCGGTCTTCCCGGTGCCGGGGCCACCCTGCACGACGAGCACGCCGGTGAGCTCGGAGCGGATGATTTCGTCCTGCTCGGCCTGGATGGTGGCGACGATGTCGCCCATGCGCCCGGTGCGGTGCGCGTTCAAGGCGGCGAGCAACGCGCCTTCGCCGGTGAGATGCGACAGCTCGGCGCTGTTGATCGCGTCGAGGTCGAGCACCTCGTCTTCGATCGCCACGACAGTGCGGCCGCGGGTGGTCAGATGCCGTCTCCGGACGACGTCACCGGGCGCCGCCGCGGTCGCCTGGTAAAACAACCGGGCCGCAGGCGCCCGCCAGTCGATCAGCAGTTGCTGCCGCTCGTCGTCCGACAACCCGATCCGCCCGACGTAACGACGGGCGCCGTCGACCACGTCAAACCGGCCGAAACACAGCCGGTCCTCGACGGCGCGCAGCTGGGCGAGCCGCTGCTCGTACATCGTTGCGAAGGCGTCGCGCTCCGAGCGGTTTTGATGCGTGCCGGAGGGCCGCTCGCGCCGGACGGCGGCGAGGTCGGCCTCGGTGCGGCCGCGCAGCTCGTCGAGGCGGCGGTAGAGCCGGTCGACGTACGCCTGCTCGTGCTGAAGCTCGGTCGGCTCGTCGGCCACGCGTCTCCCTCAGATGCGGAATTCGGCGTTCTACCCTACCTGCATGAGCGGCAGCCGGGCGTTGATCGTGGTGGACGTGCAACCGACCTTCTGCGAAGGCGGCGAGTTGCCGGTCGCAGGCGGCAACGACGTCGCGGCGCGGATCGCCGAGTTCGTCCTCGGCCGGCACGCCGACTACGACGTCATCGCGACCACACAGGACTGGCACGTCGACCCGGGAGCGCACTTCGCGGAGCATCCCGACTTCGTCGACAGCTGGCCGCCGCACGGAATCGTGGGCACGTCGAACGCGGAGCTACATCCCGTGCTGGCCAGGGTGATCGCGCGGACACCCGGCGTCGTCACGGTGAAGAAGGGCGAGCACGCCGCGGCCTACTCGGGCTTCGACGGCGTCGACGAGGCCGGTCGGCCGCTCGCTCAGGTGCTCACCGACGCCGGGGTGGCGGCGGTCGACGTCTGCGGCATCGCGGAGAGCCACTGCGTGAAGGCCACCGCGCTCGACGCGCTCGGCCTTGGCCTGTCGACGACAGTGCTAAGCGATCTCACCGTCCCGGTGACACCCGAACTCGGCGAGCAGGCGCGCGCCGAGCTGGCCGCGGCCGGCGTGCGCGCGCGGCGCAGCGACGAAGCGACCGACCGTGGCTGACTTCGTCGCCGCACTCGACCAAGGCACCACCAGTACCCGCTTCATGGTCTTCGACCACGGCGGCAACGAGATCGCCCGCCACCAGCTGGAGCACACCCAGCTGTTGCCCCACTCCGGCTGGGTGGAGCACGACCCGACGGAGATTTGGGAACGCACCCGGGCGGTGATCGAGACCACGCTTCGCACGGCGAATCTCAAAGCTCGCGACCTCGCCGCGGTCGGCATCACGAACCAGCGTGAGACCACGGTGGTGTGGGACCGGGTGACCGGGATCCCCTACACCAACGCGATCGTCTGGCAAGACACCCGCACCGATCGCGCGATCGCGGCGCTTGAGGCGTCGGGCGCCGGCGAGTTGATCCGCGACAAGGCCGGCCTGCCGCCCGCCACCTATTTCTCCGCGGCAAAACTCCAATGGATACTGGAAAACGTCCCCGGTGTCCGCGATGCCGCCGCAGACGGGCACGCGATTTTCGGCACGGTCGACTCCTGGTTGCTGTGGAACCTCACCGGCGGCGCGGCGCACGCGACCGACGTGACAAACGCCAGCCGCACCATGCTGATGGACTTGGAGTCCCTGCAGTGGGACGACGAGTTGCTCGCGTTGTTCCAGATTCCGAAGGCGATGTTGCCGACCATTCGGCCGTCGTCCGGCGTGTTTGGCGACACCGAGACGCGCGGGCCGTTCAACGGCGGGGTGGTCATCGGCGGGGTGCTCGGAGACCAGCAGGCGGCCATGATGGGCCAAATCTGCTTCAACGTCGGCGACGCCAAAAACACTTACGGCACAGGCAATTTCTTGCTGCTCAACACCGGCGAGCAAATCGTGCGTTCGAAGCACGGGCTGCTGACGACCGTCTGTTGCCAGCTCGACGGCCGACCAGCGCAGTACGCCGTCGAGGGCTCGATCGCCGTCACCGGCTCTGCGGTGCAGTGGCTGCGCGACCAGCTCGGCGTCATCGCCGGCGCGGCCGACAGCGAGACGCTGGCGAACCGGGTCGACGACACCGCGGGGATGTACTTCGTGCCGGCGTTCTCCGGGCTCTTCGCGCCGTACTGGCGCTCCGACGCGCGCGGCGCGATCGTCGGCCTGTCGCGGTTCCACACCAACGCGCATTTGGCCCGGGCGACTCTGGAGGCGATCTGCTATCAGACCCGCGACGTCGTCGAGGCGATGCGCGACGACACCGGCGTCGAATTGCGCGAGTTGAAGGTCGACGGCGGGGTGACGGCGAACGAGCTGTGCATGCAGCTGCAGGCGGACATCCTGGACGTGCCGGTCTCGCGGCCGGTCGTCGCGGAAACCACCGCGTTGGGCGCCGCGTACGCGGCGGGTCTCGCGGTCGGGTTCTGGTCGTCGACCGACGAGCTGACATCGAACTGGCGAGAAGGTCGCCGGTGGGTCCCGTCGTGGCCAGCCGAGCGCAGGGAACGCGGCTACGCGGGATGGCGCAAGGCAGTGCAGCGCACGCTCGACTGGGTCGACTGACCACCGACGATCGCACCGTCGTCCGGGATACTGGCGGTCGTGTGGTCGCTGATCGTCGCGAGTGGCGCGCTCGCGGCATGGGTGTTTCTCGGGATCGGTCACGGCGGTTTTTGGCGGACGACCATCCGACTTCCCGCTCGTCGCGACCCACCGAGCTGGCCGTCCGTCGTCACCGTCGTGCCAGCCCGCGACGAGGCGGCCATGCTTCCGCTGGCGTTGCCGTCGTTGCTGGCGACGCGCTACCAAGGCGACTTCCGGGTCGTCGTCGTCGACGACGCGAGCACCGACGCGACGGCGGCGGTGGCCGCCCGGCTGGGCGCCGACGTGGTCACCGCCGCGCCGCTTCCACCTGGTTGGGCGGGCAAAGTGCACGCGATGGCCTGCGGTGTGGCCGCCGCGGGCGAGTGCGACTACCTGCTCTTCACCGACGCCGACATCGCATTCTCACCCGTCGTCGTCTCGGAACTCGTGCGTGCCGCCGAGACGAATCAGCTCGACCTCGTCTCGCAAATGGCGACGCTGCGCGCAGTCAGCGGGTGGGAACGGGTGGTCGTGCCCGCGTTCGTGTATTTCTTCGCGCAGCTCTTTCCCTTTAAACGGGTCAATTCTGCGCGATCTCGGGTCGCGGCGGCCGCCGGCGGTTGCATGCTGGTGCGCCGCGCGGCGTTGGAGTCGGCCGGCGGGCTCGGCCGGATCGCCGACGCGCACATCGACGACGTCGCGCTTGGAACGCTGCTGAAACAGCGCTCGGGCCGCCGCCGAATCTGGCTCGGGTTGTCGGACGACGTGAGGAGCGTGCGGCCCTACCCGTCGCTTCGAGACCTGTGGCGGATGGTCTCGCGCAGCGCGTACACGCAACTGCGCTACTCACCGCTGCTGCTGCTCGGGACCGTTGTCGGGCTGCTGCTGGTGTACATCGTTCCCGTGGCCTCCTTGGTTGCAGGCGTGGTAGTCGTTGACTGGCGTCTTGCCGTGCTCGGAGGGTTCGCGTGGGCGCTGATGGCGCTGACGTACATCCCGATGTTGCGGTTCTACCGGCTGTCGGTGCTGCGCTGTTTCAGCCTGCCGTTCATCGCGCTGCTGTACACCGCCATGACGGTCGACTCCGCGTGGCAACACCTGCGCGGGCGAGGCGGCTCGTGGAAGGGCCGCACCGCGGTGCGGAAGACCCAAGCGCGGGTCTAATCGACGAGCAGCGTCCACTCCGCGCCGGCGGGCGTGTCACGCACTTCGACGCCGGCGGCGACCAGCCGGTCGCGAATCCGATCGGACGCCGCGTAGTCGCCGGCTTCACGCGCGGCCGCTCGAACGGCAAGCAACTCGTCGACGAACGGGGCGAGCGCCTCACGCGGGTCTTTCACACCGGCGCTCGCCAATTCACCAAGCCGGACGACGAAACCGCGTAGCGCGCGCCGGGCGTCGTCGACGTCGCTGCTCTGCAGAGTGTCGGAACTCCAGTCGTGCAGCGCGGTCTCAAGGTCGAGGATCGCCGCCACGCAGCCGTCGACGTCGCGCGCCTCATGCGCCGCCTCAAACGCGGTCCGGACCCGCAAGGTGGCGTCGTGCAACGAATCGCCGGGTTCGCCGCCGACCGTCGGCACGCCGACCGCCGGGGTCGTGACGGCGTGTCCGTGCAGCGCCTCAACACCTCGCAGCAAAGCGGCGAGTTCCGCCAGCGGCAACACGGTGCCGGCGGGAAACTCTCGCGACTCTCCAGCACGTCGAATGGTGAGCAGATGATTGCCCTTCACCACGGCGGTTTCCGCCTCCAGGTCAATGACGAGCGCGGTGTGCTCGTCGACACCGAGCACGCCGACGTCGGGCGGCAGTCGCCGCTCCAGCAACTCCAGCCGTCGCTCGCCCAGATAGCAGAACCTGGTGTCGTGGCTGCCGCCCTCGGCGTTGTCGAAGTGCGGGATGACCATCGCGCGCACGCCGGTGAGCGAGCCCAGCAGGTCGAGACCGTCGGCAAGATACGGGTCGATTCCAGCTTTGTAGATCTCGTACACCGGTATCGCGCACACGCCGAGTGTGACGACCGCCGCGCTGCCCATCACCAACGTTCCGCCGCGCCGGACAACGTCGGCCAGCGCTGCCGGCACCGGGGTGTCGGCCCATTGCCGCAACGCGAACGTGGGACTGCCAGGGCCGGCAAACGCCCACGTCGCCTGCCCCAACAAGGCGAGCGTCTTCTCTCGCTGCAACGCGTCGTCGTCGCGGTACCGCCAGCTGGCGACGTCGACGTCTTTGCCGATGCTCTCAGAGAAGTAGCGCTTGGTGCGAGACACCAGTTCGTCGGCGTTGAGCTGGAACCCGAACGTGGTGTCGAGCATCACCGCCGGGCCGTCAGGCGTGCGCGCGAAGACGTCGCGATGCACCGGCACCATCGTCGGCGCCGTCTCCCCCGACCCCATGATGACGAGCTGGCTCATGAAAGACCCGCCGTCGAGGCGAATTCAAGGAGATCACCAGCCACCCGCGACGGCTGTTGCGCGTGCAAATCATGGTCGGCGCCGGCGTACCAGCGGACCTCCGCACTTGGAATCGACCGAAGCGCGATTGCGACCTCCGGGTCGGCGTCGTCCGGACCTGCCGCCGGCATGAGCAGCACGGGTACGTCGACAAGCGGGTACAGCTCGCGGGGGTCGCTTTCCCACATCGACCGCACGATGCTCTTGTGGTGCTCGCGCGACAGCCGGTTGCGCACTCCGCCGTCCGGGGTTTCGACGAAGTTGCCGAACGCGCTGGTGCGCGACTCCGGCGGCCAGCTGCGGTGATGGTTGAGCACCCGCACGGTGATGTCGGACATGCTCACGCCGGTGAAGTCGGGCGGCGAGAGACGCTCCCAACATTGCTCGAAGGTGTCGAACCGGCCACGTAGCCGCAGCCAACCGCCGTCCAACATCGCGATGGCCGCGGCGGCGCGATGCTTCGCGGCCAGCGTGAGGACGACGTTGCCGCCCCACGACTGACCGGCGACGATCGGCGTTCGGTCGCCGGTGAACCCGAGCGTTTCGCATAGTGCGGCGAGGTCGGCCGCGCAGGTGTCGTTGTCGTAGCCGTCCGGCGGCTCGTCCGACCGGCCGTGGCCGCGCTGGTCGACGGCGATCACCTGGTGACCGGCGGCGGCGAGCTGCATGGCGGCGGCGTCCCACAGTCGAGCGTTCGAGGCCAGGCCGTGCACGAGCAGAAACGGACGACGTGGGCCGTCGACACCGCGGGTGGCGAGCCGGACGCCCGACGGCAGCCGGACATGGTCATCGATCAACTGCGACATGGCCACACTGTAAGCCGGGGATCAAACCAATTCGGCAGCCTGCTCGCTGGTCGGCACGGCGAGGTTGGCGACGAGCCGCTGCCAGATCACCACGAGCAGGAGCGCGAGCGCGAGGGCGAACGGCATCAGGGTCCCAACTCCGGCGCCCTGAGCGATGGCGCCCGACATCCACGAAAAGAGCGACCCGCCGATCACCGACGCTCCGTTCATGGCGCCGATGGCCGTGGGGACCAGCCGCTTCTCGGTGAGTCGCGGCGTCATCGCCATCGCGGTCGGAAAGAGCGGAGCCAGGAAGAAACCGAACAGCACGAAGCCGGCAGCCGCGAGCGCGGAGATCGGTGCCGCCCAGATCAGCAGAGCGCACACTGCGACGCCGACGAGGCAGCCAAACGAGGTCGCCGCCGGTGACATCCCGACGCGTGCGCCAAGCGGGCTGATGACAAACCGACCGACGGTGAGCCCAAGCCAGTAACCGCTGATGGTGTAACCGGCCAGCAATGTCGTTTGGCCGAAGTGGCCGACCAAGAAGCTGAAACCCCAGTTACCGACGCTGATTTCGAGGCCGACGTAGACGGCGAGGAACAGCGCGCCGAACAACACGCCGGGGCTGCGCAGCGAGTCGAGTAACAATCCCTTCGGCGGACTTCCGGGTTCGGGACTGCGCTTCGCCTCGGTGACCCTGCGAGTGGCCGCTAGAAACGCGGCGAACAGAACCGCGCTGATCGCGGCCAGCATGAGCCAGACGGCGGTCCAACGCATCGACTGCAGCATCCAGGCGGCGAGCGCAGGACCGATCAGGGCGCCGGCGCCGAAGAACCCGTGCAGCCGGTTGAGGAGTGTCGAAGGCGCGGGAAGCTCGCTGAGATAGGCGTTCAGCACCGATTCGATGACGCCGATGCCATACCCCGCGGCGATTTGGACGGCGACAAACGCAGCGAACGGCGGCCGAACTCCGGTGTACAACGCGGCGAGCGTGAAGACGGCGCCACCGACGCCAATCGCGTGCGCGATGCCGAGCCGATGCACCAGCCCACCGACGGTCGCGCCGGCCGCCATGAATCCCGCTGAGAACGTGAAGAAGGTGAGACCGATCGTCGCCTTGTCGACCCCGTAGTCGCTGATCTGCGCGGGCAACAACACGCCACCGACACCTGCGCTGATGCCTACGAACACGAAAAGCGCGTAGGCGGCGATGATCGACGGTCGGTACACGCGATCAGTTGCCACCGACGCAGCGTAGAGGCGTGATTGCCTAGGGGCAACGAGGGTAAGGCGAGTCGAAAGTTTCATTAGCTCGGGAAGGCCACGGCAATGCCCGAAAGGTGCGAAGACTTGTCCGGCGTCAGGGCGAGCGACTTTGACTGCGGCCATGTCGGTTGCTGCGAGTCTTCGCCGCGCGAACACGCGACCGCCCACGACCACGGCACGCAGCGCCAGGTGATGCGGTCGATCATGTCCGGTGACAGTTGGGATTGGTGCTACGTGCACGAGCTCGCCGGCGAGCTGACCTAGGAGGAACAGGGCATGGCGACGATTCCTGAGTCCCATCGCGCTTTGCTGGGTTCCGACGTCGCCACGCTGGCGACCGTCGGAGCTGACGGCAGGCCGCAGCTGTCGGAGGTGTGGTTTCTCGCCGAGGGCGACACGGTTCGGATCTCATTGCACACATCGCGGCAAAAGACCAGGAACCTGAAGCGCAATCCGGCGTGCACTGTGTTCTTGCTCGACTTGGCCAACCCATACCGATACCTCGAGATTCGCGGTGACGCGGAGGTCGTGCCAGACGACGATTACGCGTTCGCCGACAAGGTCGGCGCAAAATACGGCGCCGACCTTCGAGCGATGGACGGCGGTGACCAATCGCGCGTGATCGTCACCGTCGTGCCAAGCCGGATCAACGCGACATGAGCGGCTGATCGCCCCCGGGGTCAAAGAACGTCGACGCCGAACTCGCACAGGTTACCGGAAGGCACCGCGAGCAAGATCGTGGCGCCACTCTCGGCGGAGCGCCCGGCCAAGACCGTCAGGCCAGGTCGCGGCGCCGGCGGCGCCTCGCTCCACCATGGGTCTTGCTCGACCTGGACGTGGATCACCTGCTGGTCGCCAAGCCGGACTCGGATGGTGTCGCCGTCGCGCCAAGGGTCGACCCAGGCGCGATGATAATGCCAACGCGAGCCGTGGCCGTCGACGTCGTCAGGCCAACGGACGCCGCAGGTGAAGGTGTGCGGTTGCGGCTTGAACCGGTCCAGCAGCTTCGCGACGAAGCTGCCCGGCGCCGGCTGCAGCCAGCCACCCGGAAAGCCGTGAACCACAACCTCATGCTAGGCCGTGGCGACCTTCGCGGCCGCCAGGTGAGCCGTCGCTCCGGTTGTCACGGCAGTTCAAGCCAATAGCTCGCGCAGCCGGGGTGGCGCCGTCCACGAGGCTGCTGGCTGGACAGCACGGTCGAGCCCCACTCCACCGGTGGGACGAACGGTGTCTCGCTGAACACGGTGACGCACGTGCCGCCGCCGCGCCGAAACGCGAGAACGTCGGAGCGACCAGTTTCCAGCCACTCGACGGCGCCGCCGAACAATCGACGGCGGACGGCGAGCGCGTCGCGGTACATGTTGAGCGTCGACTGCGCGTCAGTGCCTTGGATGGAGACCGCGAACTTGCCGTACCAGTCGGGCGGCGGCAGCCAGGGTGGAGCGGACGGCTCGGCGCTGAACCCGAAGGCGGGCGGGTCGGGAGACCACGGCAACGGCACCCGGCTGCCGTCCCGGCCATGCTCCCTGCCATTCGAGCGATACCAGATCGGGTCACGCCGAGCCTCGTCAGCAAGGTCGAGAACCTCGGGCAACCCAAGCTCTTCGCCCTGATAGAGGTAAACGGAGCCTGGCAGCGCGAGCAAGAGCAACGCGGCCGCGCGGGCCCGCCGCAGGCCGAGTTCGACGTCGACGACTCCGCGCATCCTCGTGCGCCGGGCGTTGGCGTCGTCCGTCGCGATCGGCTGCTCGGACACGAGTCCGTACCGCGTCACCATCCGATGCACGTCATGGTTGTTGAGCGTCCACGTCGGCACTCCGCCGTTGTCAGGAACGCTGCTCAGCGTGCTTCGAATCGCGGAGCTGAACTCCCGTGCGTCCCACCCCTGAAGCATCAGGTCGAAGAAGAAGACTTGATTCAGCCGCCTGGCGCGGATGTACGCGGCGGCCTCCGCAGACGGGAGCCAGACCTCGCCCACCAAGGTCAGGTCGCGATCGTAAGACTCTGCGATCAAGCGCCAACGGGCGAAAATCTCATGCACGCCGGGCTGATTCCACATGTGCGGATTGCTCGTCGGATCCTCGGCGTCGGGCAAGTCGGCGTGCTTCACCATGGCGTACGCGACATCGATCCGGAATCCGTCGACGCCGCGGTCGAACCACTCGTAGAGCACGTCGGCGAAGAAGTCGCCGACGTCGGGATTCGACCAGTTGAAGTCGGGCTGCGTCGTGTCGAAGCTGTGCAGGTACCACTGTTCGGCCACGCCGTCAGGACCGACCACCCTGGTCCACGCCGAGCCCCCAAACGTCGACCGCCAGTTGTTCGGAGGTTGTGCGCCGTCCTGGCCCCGACCGTCCATGAAATGGAACCGCGCGCGAGCGGCTGAGCCCGGCGACGAGCGCAGCGCTTCCTGAAACCAGGGGTGTGCGCTCGAACAGTGATTTGGCACCAGGTCCATGAGGACACGGAGTCCGCGCGCGTGAGCTTCGCCGAGCAGTCGGTCGAACGCCGGCATACCGCCGTACACGGGGTCGATGGCGGTGTAGTTAGCGACGTCGTAGCCGCCGTCGCGGTTCGGTGAGGGGTAGCAGGGGTTCAGCCAGATCGCGTCAACGCCAAGCGACTCGATGTAGTCGAGATGCTCGGTGATGCCGTCGAGATCGCCCACACCGTCGCCGTCGGCGTCCGCGAAAGAACGCACATACAACTGGTAGACGACGCTGTCGCGCCACCAAGGCGGGTTTTCGGGCGTGGACGACGGCACATTTGCTCCAAGCTGCGAGGCGGAATCGGTTCAGATGTCGATGACGAGCACTTGCCACACGCTCAGTGGTGGGAGGACGGCTGTCACGTGGTCGCCGTCAAGGCGCGCCTCAAGGTCGATGAGGTGTGGCTGCTGGTCAGGATCGGCCACTCGGATCCGCGGGACAGCCTGGCCAACGCGTCGTACCCGCAACACACCGTGCGCGACGATCACCGGTGATTTGCGGGCGGCGTCCCACTCGATGTCGTCTTGGCCCATCAGGTTGATGAGGTGCACAATCAGGCGGCCCTCGACTTGGATGACACGCCGCCACACCGTTGACGGGGCGGGCTGGTCGGCGACTGTCGCACCCTGGTAGACGACATCGCAGTCGTCGTTGTAGTCGCCCACCGTCGCCACGGTGACGTCGACCGCCTGGTCGGGCTGCAAGAGTTCCACGTGCTCGACCAAGAAGTCGTACCACCGGCGCAGCAGCTCCGCCGTACTCCCTTCAACGACGTGATTCCGGACGTAGTAGGGATCGACAAGGATGCGATCCGCGTCGCCGCACAGCAGCTGCGTGGCGCCGTGGGAGAACAGCGTCGCCATCGTGAAGGCGGTGGCCAAATCGGCGGCTCGCGTCGGCGCTGTGTCGTACACGTTTTGATAGGCGGCGAAAACCACCGGCTTCCCGCCGCCCGCGGTTCTCGCGTCCCGCGCGAGCCGAGCGAGATGACCCAGCGTGGTGTTTGGCGCCCATGGCTCGATGTACACCACGTCGATGGGACAGGCCGCGGTGCGCCAGGTCGGGAAGTCGTTGACGTTGTTGAAGACGAGCCGCTCGTTCGGAAGCGCGTCGCGGACATACTCAAGCATGGTCGCGAACGACTCGCCGACGTCGACGACTGTGCCGTCTCGACGCAGAGCGCGCTTCGGATCTCCATACTGGTCGAGGTGGTAACCGTCGAAGCCGAGTCCAGCGGTCGCCGCGCGCAGGTCGGCGGTGAAGTGTTTCAACCATCGCTCGTCTGCAGGGTCGACGAGGGAGAGGAAGTCGCCAAGCCCGTGCTCTTGACCCGACGCCTTGAGCATCGCGAGGTCTTGCCACAGCGGCCACTCGTCGTTCCCCACGGCGTAAACAGCGGCGTAACCGAGCGCCCGCGCGCCAGCGCCGTGTACCGCCGCGATCAACTGCTGAACCGTCTGCACGCTGACCGGCTGCCCGAGCGCGTCGGTGTACACATCGCCGCCGCCAAGAAGGTCAGCGTGACGGTAGGCCCAGTCGTAAAACTGGACGTCGGTCAGGTGCAGCCGCCGGATGTTGTCGGCGACGCCCTGGACGTCACGGTCGGGGCGGTAATCGGCGACGAACCCATAGCGGCAACAACGGCGCGGGTCGGCGGCGACCTGGATCGCGGTGCGGGCAACGCGCCGGTCCGTCCACAGCTCAACGCCGTAGCCACCGGGGGAAAGCTCCCCGACATCGACGACGCCAGGCTGCGCGACGTCAATACTGCGCACAACGTCGCCGAGGTGCGTCACCCGCAGCTGACCGCGGGCGGTGCCTCGCAGCTCCACGCGCACCAGATCTGTCTCGGCGAACATGCTGCGAGCTGGAAGCAGCTCTGATTCATTTGGCACGGAGGATTATCCCTTCAGCGCCCCGGCCGTGAGGCCCTGGACGAAGTAGCGCTGGAACACCAAGAAGACGACGAGAACCGGCACTACCGCGATGGCGGACGCCGCGAACACCAATCCCCACAGCGTTTGGTTTTCGCCGTGAAACAGCTGGATCGCCAGCGGCAGCGTTCGCTTCTCCGGCGAGTTGATGATGGTCAGCGCCCAGACGTACTCGTCCCAGGCGGCAAGAAAGGTGAAGATGGTCGCCGTTGCCAGCGCGGGCTTCGACAGCGGAAGGATCAACCGCCAGTACCTCGTGAAGGCGCGGGCCCCGTCGACCTCCATTGCCTGTTCGAGCTCCGTCGGAATGGACTCAAAGAACCCTCGAAGCAGGAAGGTGTTGAGCGCAAGCGAACTTCCGACGTAGAACACGATGAGGCCGCCGTACGAATCGAGCAGGCCGAGGTACTTCGCCAGCACGAACTGTGGGACAACCAGCATCATCGCCGGAATCATCAGTCCCAACAGCAGGATGCGGAACATCAGCTCCCGTCCCGCGAAACGGAATCGGGCGAAGCCGTAGGCCATCATCGAGCTGATCGCAAGGGAGAGCGCAGTGCTGACCACTGCGACGAGGATTGAGTTCGCGAAGTATCGGCCAAAGTGATTGTACTGCCAGGCGGCGCTGTAGTTGCTGGCGGTCACCGGGTTGGGGATGAACTGCGGCGGTGTGGTCAGCACGTACTGCTGCGCCTTGAAGGAGGTCGAAAGCATATACAGGAATGGCGTCATCATGACGGCGGCGCCAACGATCAGCGCGGCGTATCGCGCGGCGTTCGCGCCCAGGTGCGCGCGATTCTTCGTCGACTGACTCATGACAGCGCACCGTCATCGTTCGAGCGACGCATGATTCGCATTTGCGCGGCAGATAGCACGAAGACCAGAACGGTGAGCACGATCGCGATCGCCGAACCGTAGCCGAAGTCGAGGTATTTGAACGCCTGCTGGTACATGTAGGTCAACAGCACCTGCGTCTGGTCTGCCGGGCCGCCGTTCGTCATGAGCAGCACCGAGATGAACACGTTGAACCCGCCGATGACAAGCATCACCGTGACGAAAATCATGGCCGGCCAGATCGCCGGCAGCGTCACCGCGCGGAACCGGCGCCAAGCGTTCGCGCCGTCCATCGCGGCTGATTCCTCAAGCTCGCGAGGCACCGCCTGCAGCGCGGCGAGGAAAATCATCATCGACCAGCCAATTCCCTTCCATGTGCCAAGGGCCCCGATCGCGATTAGCGCGGTCCACCGGCTCGACAGCCACGACGTGTCATGGGAGGCGATGTGGAGAACGTTGTGCAGCCCGTAGTTGACCAAGCCGCTGTCGGCGAACAGGTACTGGAAGAGCAGTGACACGACGACCCAGCTGGTGACCACGGGCAGGTAAAACAAGACGCGGAACAGCGCTCGGCCCGGTGCCTTGGCTTTGAGCAACATCGCGACGCCCAAGCCGAGCACCACTTGCGCGGGCACCGTGAACGCCATGTACACGCCGCTGTTGACCAGCGCCCGCCAGAAGATCGGATCGTCGTACGCCTTCACGTAGTTGTCGACGCCGGTGAACTTACTCGCCGCGCCTTTGACGATGGCCCAGTCGTAGAAGCTCATCTGGAAGGCTCTCGCCATCGGGTAGGCGATCAGCAGCAGGAACAGCGCGAAACCCGGGCCGATAAAGAGGTACGGCGTCAAGGTGCGACGACGAGCCCGGGTGGGGCCCGCGTGCGGCGCGGGCCCCACCCCCACTCGTCGTCCGCGCGCGTCCCGCGCGCGAACGACGGTCGTGGTCATTGGCATGCCAAACTCACTTGGTTGCCGTCAGCAGCGGGTCGATGTCGCGCGCGGCCTTGTCGAGCGCCGCCTGCACGCTGGTGCTTCCTTGGAAGGCCGGCGTCAGATCGTTTTGCAGGGCGGTGTCGATCTGCGGCGCCTCGGGAACCGCGGGTCGAGGCTTCGCCGTCTGCAACTGCTTGATGTAGGGAGCGAAGTACGGAACGGCCGCCGCCTCTTGGTCGTCAAGACTCTTCACGACCGACATCTGGCCGGTCTTCGCCATGGCGATCTGGTAGTCAGAGGTCTGCGTGAACGCGATGAACTGCTGAGCGGCGTCCTGGTGCTTTGAGGCCGTCGTCATCACGATGTCTTCACCGCCGACGACGCTGATCGATCCGCCGGGACCGGCTGGCACCGGCGAGTACGTCGGCGCGAACTTGGGGTATTGCGCGGCCCAGATGTCGTGCATCCACGGACCATCGAGAATCGTCGCGTACTTGCCCTTGGGCAGGCCGTCCTGAGTTGAGGTCGCGCCCGTGTTGCCGATCAGCAGGTTAGGGATCTCGCCGGCCTTGTACATGTCGACCAGCATCTGCACTGTGGCGACGTTTTGTGGGCTGTTCAGATAGCCCGTGGCCTTGTTCAGGTCGGAGTTCGCGATTTCTCCGCCGCCCGACCAAATCCACGGGAGCAACGTCCAACCCTGCAGACCCTTGTCGGCGAAGACGGAGATGTTCTTCGCCTTCAGCTTCGAGGCGTCGGCTTTCAGCTCGTCGAAGCTCGACGGCGGCGCGGTGATGCCGGCCGACGCGAGGGCTTCCGCGTTGCTGATCATGACGCGGGTGTTCGTGTCGAGCGGCAAGCCGTAGTAGTGCCCCTGCCATTTGGTCGTCGCGAGCGAGCCGGGGTAGGTGTCGGCGGCCAGTTTCTCGAAGCCCGGCATCTTGCCATCGAGTTGCGCGAGGACGCCGAGAGCCGCGAACTTCGGCACCCAGTAGATGTCGCTGCGGATGAGGTCTGGCAGCTGCCCGCCTGCAGCGCTGGTCTCCAGCTTCTGCAGCAGCGAGTCATACGGGATGTCGACGTAGTTGACCTTGATGTTTGGATGCAGCTTCTCGAAGGCCGGGATGATGGAGCCGTTAAGGACGTCAGTCTGCGCTTTGTTGCCCCCGTTGCCGTACGTCCCCCAGAAAGTGAGCGTCACCGGTGCGGCATCGCCCGCACCCGCCGACGAGCTCGCGGAATTGTTGGCCGCCGCGTTTCCCGATGACGGCGTCGCGCTGCCGGCATTCGCGCCGGACGCGGAGTTGCTGCCAGCCGAACTCGAGCATGCGCTTGTGGCGGCGGCGAGACAAAGCGCCGCGGCCACAGGCGCGATAGCGCGTATGCGAACACGCTTCATGAACAAGCTCCTCATGTCGTTAGCTGCTCGGGTGATGGTGTTCCGATTAGTGGGGCAGGAGCGGTAGGTCGCCCGGGCCGGAACGGCGGCCAACTGTTCCGGCAGCGTGCGGCTCCGGAGGCCGCAAACCGGGCGTGGGAGAAACGTAGGACCGAGGAGTTGCTTTCGTCAAGTAACAAATTAGCGACGCCGTGTCGAACGTCTGCGCGACGCGTGCAGCCCTCGGAGTGTGACGTGCCGAGGATCTTCGGCATGTTGCTTCTGGCACGGAAGTCTGCACTGGTGTAGAACTACCGCTGTGGAAGATTCCTCTGGCCTCACGATGAACGGCGAAGCGTCGTCCGGATGGCTGCCGCAAGCCGATCGGTCGCGCGCGGTCGCGCTCGAAGTGCTCATCCACGGTCCTTTGTCGCGGACCGAGATCGCCCGCCGACTCGACCTTTCCCAGCCGTCGCTGACGCGGTTGAGCGCGCCGCTGCTGGCGGCCGGGCTACTCGTGGAGGGGGAGGACCAAAACGGCGGCCGGGCCGGGCGCCCCTCGCGGCCGCTCGACGTCGTGCCAGGATCGCGTCACTTCGTCGGCGTCAAGTTGACCGGCGATGAGGCGCTCGGCGTGGTGACCGACCTGCGCGCCAACGTGGTCGAGTTCGCCAGCCGGAGTCTTCCAGGCCATGATCCCCAGCAGGTTGCCGAAGTCGTCGCCGAACTCATCGCCCAACTATCCACGGCCGTCCCCGTCGTCACCGCGGTCGGCGTCGGGCTAGGGGGCCTTGTCACCGACCAAGCTCTCGTCGTCCGCGCGCCGTTTCTCGGGTGGTCGAACGTGCCGCTGAGCGCGATGTTGCGCGAGCGTACCGGTTACCCGACCGTCGTCGACAACGACTTGGTCGCGTTTACCGAAGCCGAGCACTGGTTCGGAGCGGGCCGCGGACTGCAGCGGTTCGCCGTTCTGACAATCGGGGCGGGAGTTGGCTACGGCGTGGTGATCCACGACCGCATCGTTCTTGGCCCGGACTCTGGCATCGGGCTGGTCGGCCACTGGCCGCTGCAGTCGTACGGCCCGGTCTGCCCTGAGGGTCATCGCGGATGCGCCCAAGCGCTGCTGGCGATCCCGTCGATCACGAGGGCGGTCTCTACCGTGCTTGACCGGCCGTTGACCTACGACCAATGTCTCGATCTCGCGGAAGCAGGCGACCCGGCTGCTAGACGAATCATCGACGAAGCCGGCCGCGGCCTCGGGAGGTTGATCGCCGCAGTGGGAGCGCTCACCGTGCCCGAACTGATTGTGCTTGGAGGCGAAGGGGTTCATCTCGCGAACGTCGCCGCCGACGCCGTCGAGGAAGGAATTCGCCAGGAACGAGACCCACGGGCCAGCGCCCTCAAAACCCATGTCCTGGAAAGCGACACCACGCAGTGGTGCCGGGGCGCGGCGGTACTCGCGATCCAGACGTACGTGTTGGCGCAGCCCGCCTGACCGCCGGCCACGCGTCCGGGCGTCAGGCGGGTTGGCCGCTGCGATTGGTCAGATCGCGGTCCGATAGGTCGCGGCCGCGTCGGGACGCGACCCAAGCGCATGCGCCGCCTTGCGCGCCGCGGCGTGGGCCGCCTTGCGGTCGGGGTCCGCGCGCGCGCTGACCAGGTTCGGCCGAAAGACAACCTGCTGGACGTCGGTCACGCCCGCCCAACGAAGCCAGTCGTTGAGATACGGCGCCTGGAAGTCGACGCCGAACCGAATGTCCGAGCCATCCCCGTAGACGGCGCTGGTGTAGATGACCACCGCGCGCTTGCCGGTGAGCAGTCCGGTGTACCCAAGTTCGGGATCGAACTGGAACACCATTCCCGGCTGACTGACGACGTCGATGAACTGCTTGAGGATGTAGGGAATCCCGTGGTTCCACATCGGAACGCTGAACAGGTAGTGATCAGCGGCGGCGAAGCGGCCGAACGCCGCCTTTGCGGCCGCCCAGGCGTCACCGGCCTCGCCGGTCGGCTCGGCACCTGCGAACACCGCCATCTTGGCCGCGGCCGCCGCCGGGCCGAACTCGGGCAATGAACCGTCCCACAGATTCCAGGTCTCAACGTCGATCTCCGGGTGGGCGTCGCGTACCACCGCAAGGAACGAATCGGCGATCGCGAGTGACTCCGACGCGGTTCCACGCGGCGACGCGGCGACGTGCAGCAGCTTGCTCATGTCGACTCTCCGAGTTTGAGGTGGCCGGGAACGGGCCGACCACGCGAAGTTATGTGCGTGCGCACGCTACCATTGTGTGCGTGCGCACGCAAACGCTAAGGTGGAGGGATGGCAGAGAGTCGAAGAGAGTTGGCCGCGCAGACGTGGGGCGCGCTACTGCAAGTGCATGCCGCCCTGGTCCCGTCCATGGACCGACAGCTGCGACGGCAGGTCGGGCTTCCGCTGGGCTGGTACGACGTCCTGCTGGAGCTTCAGGCGGCGGCGCGCCGGCGGCTGACCATGTCTCAGCTTGGAGCGCGGGTGGTGCTCAGCCGGACCCGGACGAGCCGGGTCGTCGACGAGTTGGTCGCCGCCGACCTCGTCGCGCGTGAGCCCAATCCGGACGACGCGCGCTCCGCGTTCGCCGTTTTGACGGCGCGCGGGCTCGCGGAGTTTCGGCGGGCGGCGCCGGTGTACCTGAGCGCGATCGAGGGCGAGTTCGCCGAGCCGCTCAAGACGGAGGAACTGCGCCAGTTGCGCGCGCTGTTGCTGCGCATCCGCGACGCCGCCGGTCACTGACCGAAATGACCGGCCCGTTCAGGCGCCGAAGGCCGCCCGGATCGCGGCCACGCCTTCTTGGGCGCGGGCGGCGTAGCCGTAGCTGCCCTGCTGCTTCAGTTCGCGAGCGGCCTCGACAAGCGCGCCCATCGCGGCGAACGCGAACGAACCCCCCACTGAGATCCGGGCGACGCCCGCGGCCGCCAGTTCGGCGACCGCCGGGCCGCCGGCTCTGGCCAACACGTTGACCGGACGGTCGACCGCCGCGACGAGCGCGCGGATCTGCCCGATGTCGGTGGGCCCAGGCGCGTACAGGACGTCAGCCCCCGCCTCTTGGTAGGCCTGCAGCCGCGCGATGGTGTCGGCGAGGTCGTCCCGCCCATGCAGGTGGTTTTCCGCCCTTGCGGTGAGCACCAGTTCGCCGTCCGCCGCCTCGACCGCGGCCCGCACCCGGTCGGCGGCCTCCTCAAGCGAATACAGCCGCGACCCGCTCCAGTCCTCGATCGAGCAGCCGGCGAGACCGGCGCCGCGCGCCCTGCCGACGGTATGCGCCACGCCGGCCGGATCATCGGCGAAGCAGTTCTCCAGATCGGCGGACACTGGGATGTCGACCGCGGACACCACCGCCCGGGCGTGCTCGACCGCCTCGTCGCGACTCACCTGGCCATCGAGGCGGCCGAGGGTCATCGCGAAGCCGCTGCTCGTCGTCGCAAGCGCCTTGAAACCGAGCCAGGCCAGCAGTTTCGCGGAGCCGAGGTCCCACGGGTTCGGTATGAGGAGCGGCATTCCGCGCACATGAAGGGCGCGAAAGGCGTCGGCCTGTGGCGTCATGGCAGGCAACGTAACGCGAAACGGCGAACGCCGACCGACCGGCCCATGCCGTCGTCCGAGCATCGCTTCGACTACATCGCAATTACGTACTTACGTTATAGTGGCAGCTATGGCGAACGAGCGAGGTTTGGCGGCGCGGGTCGCCAATCTCGAGCAGCGAATGACCGCCGTCGAGTCGCGGGAGCGGGTCGACGCGGGCGAACCGCCCGGTAACGAGCGAACGGATCGGTTCTGGGCACTAAACGGGCTGAGGTCGCGGACGGCTGGCGCCAGTGCGGTGCTCTTCACGGGCCGCGTCGAACTGCCGGATGGCCGCGAGTACGAATGGCAACAGGGCGCCGACGTCGGGGCGATGCTCGACGCCGACTGGGAGGCCGCCGCGCCACCGCTTGCGGCGCTCGGTCACCGGGTTCGGCTCACCCTGCTTCAGGAGGTGCTCGCCGGCCGGTGCACATCGGCCGAGCTTGCCGCCGTAGAGGGGCTAGGAACCACCGGCCAGCTTTACCACCACATCCGCGAACTAGTCGCCGGCGGCTGGTTGCGGTCGATCGCTCGCGGGCGCTACGAGGTGCCGCCGAACCGGGTCATCGCGCTGCTCGTCATCCTCGCCGCCGCCGAACGGTGAAGCACGAAACGCAAAGAGCACAGGAGGTTCGACACGATGCGTCATCCCAGCCGCACGCTCGCGCGGCTCGCGATCGTCGTGCTCGTCGGAGTCACCGGATTCCTCGCCGGTTGGTCGTCGATGGGCGTGCCCGAAGGGATCGCGATGGCCTCGGCGTTGGGCGCCGCAGGGTGGATTGCGGTGTTCGAGCAGGACGACGCCGCGAACGACCGACGGTGGCGCTGCTCCAGATGAGGATGATTGGGCTGGTCAGCGCTGCGACGTGACCTTCCACGTCGCGAACATCGGCGCGGACGAACGCCGACTGGACTGCGGTGGTGCGCCACTCAACGCTGCCGGATCCGGTGCCCGGCAATGATCTGCTGCACCGCTTTACCTGCTCGGCGTGGAAACCCCACCGGCGCTCTCGACAGGCGAGGCCTCGCCGACGAGGATCGCGTTCAAACCCACAAGCCGAACGCCCGGACCACCAAAGTCCGGGCGTTCGTCACTCAACAGGCGCTCGCGATTGTGCGAAGACTTCGCCCTTATTCTGCGAAGACCTCT
>Ga0187809_10000142_pt1 | contig 47975 bp, 46 predicted proteins | sample NC_wetland_sal_i_8_FD_132415 | JGI IMG/M metagenome (GOLD analysis project Ga0187809, IMG submission 132415) | Wetland sediment microbial communities from Neuse River Estuary, North Carolina, USA - ASW_4 | ecosystem: Environmental > Aquatic > Freshwater > Wetlands > Sediment | place: USA: North... | reverse complement strand
AGGGCCTGCCGGCGCATGTCCTCCTCTCCCATGAAAACCTTGCATTCCATGCCAAACAACGCGGCCACAGTGGCCGTAGCGACGCCGTGCTGGCCTGCGCCTGTTTCCGCAATGAGTTTCTTCTTTCCCGTGCGCTTGGCCAACAGGGCCTGACCAATGGTGTTGTTGATTTTGTGTGCGCCGGTGTGGTTCAGGTCCTCCCGTTTCAGGTAGATTTTTGCTCCCCCCAGGTAATCTGACAATCGCCTCGCTAGATACAAGGGCGTGGGACGCCCCGAATACTGTGACAGGTAGTAGGACAATTCCTGCTGGAACGATTTGTCGGCGGCACAGTTTTCAAAGTCCGATTCCAGTTGTAACAGGGCCGGCATGAGGGTTTCGGGGACATAGCGCCCGCCATAGGAACCGTATCTGCCTTGCCTGTCCGGGTAAATGTCAACCATGGGTTTCCACCGCCTCAATCAATTGCTGTATTCGCAGCGTGGATTTGCGACCTTCCACTTCGACGCCGGAGGATACGTCCACACCATAGGGAACCCACCAGGAAAACAGTGCTGCAACGTTTTCCGGGCGGATGCCGCCGGCTACCCAGACAGGGGGCAAAGTGTCCATAGCTCTGTCGTTGAGCAACTGTGGCAGGCGTGACCAGTCAAAACTGACGCCGAAGCCACCCGTTACGCCGAAATCGTCCGGTTCGCCGAGGTTGCCATGTCCGCCGAAGCTGCCCGTTACGCCAAAGCCACCTGTTCCGCAGGAGTTGCCCGTTCCGCCGAAATCGTCCGGTTCGCCACGTTTTTGGGGTTGCTGCCCCACAAGGCTTTTAACCACCGGGTCTTGGGATGCTACTGAAGTCTGCGTCGGTGGCGGCGCGTCCAGCAAAATTCCATCGACGTAAGGAGCGTAACGCTCCAGTTGCAAAGACAGGTGTGAAAGGGTATCGTCTCCGTTCTCGGTGGGGTGGTTTGCTCGTGAGACGTCGCGATTTTCTGAACCCCGACTCTCAAGACCTACTGGCGTGCCCTGGCCCCGAGGCACGGAGAGCGCCTTCCAGACAATGAACCCCTCGTTTCTCAACTGTCTGCAGGTTTCCACGGATTCGTCGCCGTGCAACTGCAGGCCCGCGAGGCCCACCTCCCGTGCGATTTGAAGAAGGTGTTCCGGTTTGTCATTGACGAAAATCCCCATGACACCGCAGTCCGGTGCGACACTTGCGACCATGTCGTGAGCGGCTGTCGGCGGCACATAACGGCGACTTCCTTTGACAAAGACAAGTCCTACTACTGAGACGGAAGGATGGCTTGTGAAGGAGAGGTCGTCGCCAGGCTGCAAACCACATATCTTAATTGTCGTCATAGGCATTCTCCCAAAGCCAACTTTGGCTGTCGCTGTTCCCGGGGTACCTGCAACTGCCTCAGCAGTGTCCGCAACTCGTCCAGCCGCATAGACCGGCGCATCAGCGACTCTCCCACGAGCAGCCCGGAAACCCCGGCATTTCCCATTCTCGAAGCGTCTTCGGCAGACGCAATGCCACTTTCGGAAATGACCGGCAGAGTTTCCGGCACGTAGGGCATGATGGTTTCTGTACATGTCAAATCCACTTTGAACGTAGTCAGGTCCCGGTTGTTGATTCCGAGAACCGAAGGGTGTGCCGCTAAAGCTGTTTTCAGTTCTGAAACACTGTGAATTTCTATGAGTACGTCCAGTCCACAGTCTTTGGCATAAGCGGACAGGTACCGCAAACGGTCGGGCGATAATGCCGCGACGATGAGCAAGACGGCATCGGCGCCGGCGAGAACGGCTTCGTGAATCTGTGTTTCATGGATAATGAAGTCCTTGCGCAGCAGTGGTACGGGCACTTCCTCAGCGATAGCCTGAAGATGACCCATGGAACCCTGAAAATACGTTTCGTCCGTCAGCACAGATATAGCAGCGACATCCAGACTTTCATACTGTCTTGCAATCTCCACAGGGTTGAAGTGCGCCTGAATCAGGCCCTTGGATGGACTTGCCTTTTTTACTTCTGCCACGACGGACAAAACCTCGCCCTGCATCACGGCGTGAGCAAAGCGGGGCTTTCTCGGCCGTTGCTGCGGCCGACGCAACTCCGTCTTGTCCTGCAAGGCCCGCACCTCTTGCTCTTTCGTGGCGAGAATCCGCGTCAAGAAGTCGCTCACTGTGCAATCTCCGTTCTGCCCAAACGACAGGTAGTGGCTACAAAATCATCCAGTGTTGCGGCTGCCAGGCCCTCGTCAATGGCGGTTGCCGCGACATGCACACCTTCTTCAAGAGACGGCGCCAACCCGCCGACATAGAGCACGGCACCAGCGTTGAGGAGAACCACGTCTCGGGCTCCGCCCTTCTGCCCGGCAAATACGTCGCGGATGAGATGGGCATTGGTTTCGCTGCTGCCGCCAGCGATGCTTTCCATCGCTGCGGGTGATAGGCCGAACTGTTGCGGCCTGACATGATACTGACGGATGCTGCCGTTATGGAGTTCAGCTACCAGAGTTGCACCTGTGATGGAAAATTCGTCAATTCCACCGTCTCCATGGACCACCAGTGCGTGTTCCACGTCCAGTTGTTCAAGCGCTGCGGCCACTTTTGGCACAAGATTGGCGTTGAAAACCCCGATGACCTGGCCCCTTGGGCTCAGGGGATTTGTCAGAGGGCCGAGAATATTGAAGATTGTACGAAAACCCAGTTCCTTTCGGGTCTGGGCAGCGTGTTTCATAGCTGGGTGGTAGTAGGGTGCAAACAGAAAAGCGATGCCACAGTGTTCCAAGCATTGAACCGTCTGGGTTTCGTCCAAATCGATGTTGGCTCCCAGCGCCTGCAGCACATCGGCACTGCCGCTGCGACTGGATATGGCTCGGTTTCCGTGCTTGGCTACCCTTGCCCCGGCTGCGGCGGCAACGAAAGCGCTGGCGGTGGAGATGTTAAAGGTCTGCCCCCCGTCGCCTCCCGTACCGCAGCTGTCCACTGTCGCGAAAGGCACGTGAATAGGCACCGAGTGAGATTTCATGGCCCGTGCAAAGCCGACAATCTCATCCACCGATTCGCCGCGCACACTCATGGCAGCCAGCAGGCCTGCCGTCTGAATGGCGGAGATGTGCCCTTCCATCAGGAGATTCATAAAGGATTCGGCCGCTTGGTCCGACAAGGTTTTACCGGTTGCAACAGCTTGCAAAGTCTGGCGAACAACACTGTCCATTCATCTCAGCTCCTCTCAACTCACAGGCTTCCTTCTGAGGTAGGAACGGATTTTGTTCAATGCCCTAATTGGGATACCTTGATTTGGCCATATAAAAAATCCACCCGTCAGGTAATATGAACCTAACCAGTGGAATCTTTAACGGCCCAAAGCAGGGCGATTACAGTCCGTTTCCTTCCTCGGCTCGGCTCAACTGATGAAGTTCGTCAAGGCCCACAGCTCTCAACTCAACTCATCCTATCCCCCCTCTGGGAGACAGGAAGTAACTATAGTCGTTATCATATGTCGGATTTCGTTTTCCGTCAACCCAAAATCATGGCTTCGACAAGGGGGCTGCCGGCGGGTCGGCAATGTCCGGCCTCAGTGCAATGGCTTCTCTCAGGTAGATGTGTTTCATCTCCTGCTGGGATTTCACAGTGTTGACGTGGATTAACATGCGGATGCACCTAGGCAGCGATTTCGGGACGTCCACCTCCACGGCGCACATCAGCGGCACCCACTGCCAATGTGGCAGGCTGCGAATTGCGCGGGCAGGGAAATCGGCGTTCAAGTCCGGTGTCATTGTCAAAATCACGCTGACAACACTCTCGGAAACAATATCGTTGGCGGCAATCATGCCGTCCAGCAACTCTCGCGTGGCTTCGTAGATGTGGGTGGCATCGTTTTGTGCCACGGTGATGGCGCCGCGAATTCCCCTGACCAGAATGCTCATTCCACCAACTCCTTTGCCGTTTCGGCGTACGCCCGTTCCACTTCCTCGTCCACAATATCGCGATAAATAGAGACTTCTCCAATCCCCTTGGGGAGTACCATGGTCAAGGCGTCGGCACTGTTCTTCTTGTCCAGGCGCAAAATGTCCTTGAGGGCCACATAGGGATACGTGGGAGCCGCAGTTGGCAGGCCATGGGCGGCAAGCACGGCCCGAATCCGAAGCCAGTCGTCGTGACTCAGTAGTCCCCGCGTAACGGCAATGCGTCCTTCAACAACCATTCCAATGGCCACAGCCTCACCGTGGGAAATCTGGTAGTGTGAGTACTGCTCAATGGCGTGACCCACAGAGTGGCCCAGGTTCAACACCATGCGTCCGAGACGCTCCGTCTCATCTGCCTCAATGACGACCTTTTTTACAGCCATGGCACGGGCAAGAACAGGTTCCAGGGTAGCTTCAGCCGGAATTTGTCTCAGGGGTTCCTGTTCCAGCAATGAAAACAACTGCGCATCAGCAATTACGGCGTGTTTGATGACTTCAGCCATACCGGATTGCCACTGGTTGCCGGGCAGCGAAGACAGCACCTGTGTGTCATAAAGCACGGCGATGGGAGGATAGAACGCGCCCACAAGGTTCTTCCCGCGATTGAGGTTGATTCCCACTTTCCCGCCAATGCTGCTGTCGTGTGCCAGCAGCGTGGTGGGAATCTGCAGAAACGCTACGCCCCTAAGGTACGTTGCCGCCACAAATCCGGTAAGGTCTCCCACAACGCCTCCACCTAGGGCCGCTACAATGCCACTGCGGCGAACTCCGGCATCCAGGAGTGCGTTGTACAATTGCAGAGCCACTTCCATGGATTTGCTGGCATCGCCAGGTGGGATAGTAAAGTGGTGGACCGTAAATCCCCTGCCAGTGAGACTACTCACAACATCCCTGAGGTAACCTATGGCTTCAACGGTTTCGTCTGTGACAATAAAGACGTCATCCGTATTTTTTCGGTGAAGTCGCTCCAACCACTGCCCCACTTCGTGACGAATTCCCGGCGAAATCACCACTGGATAGGTGTGGTGTTTTGCATGGATGGTAAGTTCCGCCGTCATCTCCGGCTCACCCGCTTTCCATAGGCCTGAAGATTCTCCTGAACCTGCTCCAGGGAATCACTTCCGAACTTCTCCAGAAAGGCGTCGGCAATGACCCATGCCGCCACATTTTCAGCAACTACGGAAGCCGCCGGGACGGCGCAGTAATCCGATCTCTCCACGGCAGCCAACTGCGGTTCCTTCGTTTTCATATCGACACTTTCCAGGGGATGGTACAGGGTGCTGATAGGTTTCATGGCGCACCGGAGAACCACGGGCTGGCCATTCGTCACGCCGCCCTCCAAACCACCTGCGCTATTGCTGGGACGGACATAGGAAAAGTGTTGGTAGTGGATGGCATCGTGGACTTTCGAGCCAAACCGGCGGGCGGCTTCAAAGCCAAGGCCAATCTCGACGCCTTTGATGGCCTGAATACTCATCATGGCCGCGGCCAAACGTCCATCCAGTCGTCTGTCCGGATGCGCGAAACTGCCCAGTCCCACTGGGCAGCCTTCAACAATGACCTCGAAAACGCCACCCACTGTGTCGCCGTGCTCTTTCGCCAAGTCAATTTGCGCCTTCATCTCCGCTTCCACGCCGGCGTCCGCTACCCGAACCTCAGATTGTTCAACGCGCTGCAAAATCGTGCCAATGTCGTCGGGAACGGCCGTCACTTTCACACTGCCCAGTTCCACGACGTGGGCCGCTACGGTAATCCCCACCTGTGTTAAAAGCTGGCGGGCAACGGCGCCGGCAGCCACCATGGTGGCTGTGTTGCGGGCACTGGCTCGTTCCAGGACGTTGCGGATGTCTTCGTGATCGTACTTGATGGCACCAGCCAAATCCGCATGGCCGGGGCGGGGACGAGTGACTTCCTTGAGGTTTTCCGGGGGGTCGTCCCACACCGCCATTCGGTCTGTCCAGTTCTTGAAATCGCGATTTGCAATGTGAATGGTGATGGGTGTGCCCAAGGTGTAACCAAACCGGACGCCACTTGTGATTTCTGCGCTATCCGATTCAATTTGCATGCGTCGGCCCCGCCCGTACCCTTGTTGGCGCCGGCGCAGCTGCTCATCGATGACTTCTTTCGAAAGCTTGAGTCGACTAGGCAGGCCTTCAAGAATAACCGTAAGCTGGGGGCCATGGGACTCCCCAGCGCTGAGGTAGCGAATCATCGGCAACTCTCCCCGCTTTCCATATGAAGAGAAGATTTGTGTTATTATATCACGTTTTCCAGCGGGCATTGGCGCTTCGGGAGATTGTCCGTTGCTACCAGAGGTTGAGAACAGCATCTTTGAGGGCCGCGAAGACTGCATGGCAGCGGTGAAACTCGCTGCAAAAAAGGCTGCCATTGCCGGAATTGCAACAGGCAGCCTTGCGAAAGTGAATTTTGCTGTGTCGGTAAAGTCAAACTAGCTTGGCGCCGAGGGTGGACTCAAAGTGAGTCAGTGCCCATTCATGGCCTGTCTCATTGAAACTGGCAACGCCGTCTCTGTGCACCGTGATGTGAAACCCTTTATTGTACGCGTCCACTGCAGTATGCAGAACGCAGATATCTGTGCACACGCCAACAAGGTGGACATCGGTAATTCGGCGCGATTGGAGGATGAGTTCCAAATCCGTACCAGCGAAGGCGCTGTACCTGGTTTTGTCCATCCAGTGAAAATTCCGAGGCAGACCTTCCTGACAAAGCTGGTCCACGTATGCACCCAGTTGACCGTACAGCTTGCGACCCGCGCTGCCGCGCAGGTTGTGTGGCGGAAAGAGCCGGGTTTCCGGGTGAAATTCGTCACCCTCGTCGTGAACGTCCACCGCCATCACCACCAGGTCGCCCGCTTCCAGAAAGGACTGGGTCAAGCGTGTGATATACCTGTCCACAGCCTGCCCGGGTTTGCCACAGGTGAGTCTGCCTTCGTCCGCTACAAAGTCGAAGGTATAGTCGATGACAATTAACGCTCTCGTCATGCTGCAGCCTCCTTGTACAGCTGTTTCTAGGACTTTGCCACAATGGCTTTGACGGCCAGCTTGACACAGTTCTCAATATCCTGCAGGTGAACTGTGGGACTCGTGCTCTCGGCATAGCGAACAGGATAGGAAATGCCTCCGGTCGCGACGCCGGACGTGGATAACTGGATGGCTCCCATGTCGCTGGTGCCCTCGGGCCACACTTCGTACTGAATGTCGATGCCTTCTTTGTTTGCGGTATTCACCAGGTGGTTCTTGATAGCCAACGGAACTATGGCCGTCTTGTCCATAATCTTTACGGCGGGTCCCTTGCCCAGCTTCACTTCCATGCGTTTGGCGCCGGGAGCGTCCCCTGCAGCCACGCCATCGATGACGAGAGCCCAGTCAGGCTGAATTTGATGAGCCACAGTCCTGCCACCGCGGGACCCAACCGTCTCCTGGGCTGTAAATGCCAGGGTAATGGCCCGACCGGCCGCAGCGACTTGTTTGAAAGTCTCCACCGCGATGGCGCAGCCGACCCGATTGTCCAGGGCGCGGCCCGTCAGCAAGTCGTCACTGAGCGCATTGATACCGTCCGGCACAATGCCTGCCAGTCCGATGTACGACCGCTCCTTCGCGGCAGCTTCCGAGTCGGCGCCTACGTCGATGAACAGCTTTTCCACCGTCAGAGCGTCCTTGGTGTCTTCGGCCTGAATCACTCCGCGTGTCCCGTTAGTAAAGAGTACCTGTCGTCCCACCAGTTGGTTGGGTGTCAGTGCGCCGGCAATGACGAAACGAAGAAACCCGTTTTCGTCAATGTGCATGACGACCACACCCGGTTCATCCATGTGGGCGGTCAGCAGGACCTGCGGCCCCTGGCCGGCTCTCTTGGCAATGGCATTGCCCAGTGTATCCACATAAGTTTCGTCGGCCGCTGCTTCTACCAATGACAACAGGTACTGTGCCAGCTTGCCTTCTGAACCTGCCGGCGCCGGAAATTCTGTCAGTCGCATAATTTGTTCTTTCATCGGGATCCCCCCAAGTCATAGTTCAGGAATGTGTTGATGCAACGAGAGCCTTCGTCCATCTCGCCATGTCGCGGTGACGCCAAGTTCAGCGTCGCCGGGGGGTGTCAGTGCTGCCAAGATTTCGCTGCAATTTCGCGCAACAACACTTTCACCAGCCGAATGGCGTTGTGGTAGTCGTCCAGGGAAATCACCTGCGCCGGCGCGTGAATGTAACGCACAGGCACGGAGATGGCGCCGCCCACCACGCCGTTGCGGGTCTGGTGGATGATGCCAAAGTCATTGGATCCGCCTTTAACTCGACGGAACTGGTAGGGAATATCGTTCTTTTCCGCCACCGCCACCATGAAGTCGAGAAACTCCTTGTTGGCAATGGTGTTGCCATCCAGCACCGTAAAAGCCGGACCCTTGCCCATCAGAGTGCCCTGCCCATGCCCAGGCGCATCCACAACGTCCAGGCAAATGGTCCCTTCCAGCGCAATGGCAATGTCGGGCTGAATGCGGTGGGCCGTAACTGTTGCGCCGCGCAGGCCCACTTCCTCCTGCACGGAGAAAGACCCGAACAGGGGCAAGTCATAGGAATCTTCGAGGACCTCCAGGAGGACGCCACAGCCAACGCGATCGTCAAAGGACTTTCCCTTTGCACAGTTGTCGCCCATTTCACCATAGCGAGTGGTAAACATGGCCACGTCGCCCAGTTGCACCGACTCCAGCGCATCCGCCTTGTCCTTTGCACCAATATCGACAAAGAGCTGTTTGAAGCCCAACGGTTCCCGGCGTTCGGACGGCTCCTGCAAATGGATGGGTTTGGCGCCAATGACGCCGTAAATCCGCTTATCGCCAATGAGTACGGGCTTCGACACCAGCACCCTGGGGTCTACCCCGCCAATGGGTCGGAAACGCAGCAACCCGTTGTCTTCCACATGGACAATCATCAAAGCCACTTCGTCCATGTGCGCGTCCAGCATGACGCGGGGGCCGGCGGCGGCCGTGTTCTTTTCCACAATGAGACTACCCAGGACGTCGGTGTAGGCCTTATCTACGCGAGCTGTGGCGTACTTGCGAATGATTTCGCGAATTTCCGTCTCGAAGCCCGATGGCCCCATGGCTTCCGTCAGTTCTTTTAGTAGCATGAGAGTCCCTCCACCTCGCTGTAGTCCAGACTGGCAATGTAATGGGCCAACAGACGACCGGTTTCCACAATATCGTCGTACGATCCCGTTTCCACCGACGTATGCATGTAGCGAATGGCGATGCCTACCAGGCCGGCGGCGATGCCGTCCCGAGTAATTTGAATCACGTTGGCATCGGTGCCCGTCGGTCCCTGGGAGTATTCGATTTGATAGGGAATCCCGTGTTTTTCAGCCGTCTCTTTCAACCCTCTGAAGACTTTCGGATGAATGTTGGGACCATAGGTGATGGCAGTGCCTTTGCCAATCCCGGCGTTGTCGTCCGGATCCTGGCCGGGCATATCGGCAAAGGTGACATCCACGGCAATGCCGATGTCCGGGTTGATGGCGTAGGCCGCCGTATGAGCGCCGCGCATATGTACCTCTTCCTGGACACTGGCAACGGCGTAGCAGTCTGCCACGTGGTGCAAATCCTGCAAGTGCCTCATGCACTCCAGCAATACCGCCACGCTGGTGCGGTTGTCCAGAGCCTTGCCGGCAATGCGGTGGTTCAACAACTCCATGGGCTCGCGGTACAGCGTCACTCTGTCTCCCACCGTAACCTGCTCCTTGACCCCTTCCTCGGCCATAGCGACGTCTATGTACAAGTCTTCCAACGGCGTTGCCTTCTTGCGTTCGTCCGGAGAGGTCAGGTGGGGCGGCTTCGATCCGATGATGCCATGCAATGCCTTTCTCCCGTGGACGACAACCTCCTGCCCCACCAGTGTCCGTGCGTCAAAACCGCCTGTTTGAGCAACGCGCAGGAAGCCGCCGGCTTCTATCTTTGTGACAATGAGGGCAATCTCGTCCATGTGGGCCGAAAGCATGACCCGTGGCCGTTTGTCTGCAGCGCCTTCCCCCTTCACAATCGCAACGACGTTGCCCATTGTGTCGACTTCCACGCTGTCTGCGTACCTTCGCGCCACGTTTCCGAAGGCCTCGCCAATGGCCTGTTCGAAGCCGGGACCTCCGTGACCAGAGATGAGTTGCATAAGGTCGTTGTAGTGAGTTTCAGCCAGCACGTTCCCGCCCCTTTCTATGTACCAGAGTTGTGTAAACACTTTCATTGTAGCAGAGTCAGACCCCGATTACCCAGGGGTTGATTCAGCGTTGCGAATTTGTTCCAAAATCTCAGCAATCTCTGAAGAAACGGCGCCTTCTGCCATTAACGCATGTTGAAAGTCTTGCGGGGGTCCAGCAAACGCACTGCCCGCTCTACCAGTCACCGGGTGTAGCCACTGTAAGCGGTATGCATGCAAGGCTTGTCGTGAAATGACTTCGTAAAACCTGCGAAACTCCTCTTGAGTCCGGGCCATTGATTTTCCCGCAGGAACGGATGAGTAGCGCCAGTCGTACTGACGGTCGCCAACGACAGGCATGCCCATCGCCGCCAAGTGCAAGCGAATTTGATGTGTCCGTCCCGTCTCCAGAACCAGTTGCACAATGCCTATCTTCCCCACTGTCCTCAGCAAGCGGTAGTGCGTGACGGCCGGTTGCCCGTCCACAGAGATGATGCGGCGAGAGGGCTGACTCTCGTCGCCGCCAATGGGCAAGGCGATGGTTCGCCAGGGGTTTGGAACTCCCCTGGCAGACGGATTTTCACCGTAATCTGCAGGTGGACGCTTAGTGAGGTATCCTGGTGCGGTGGCGTCACTGGTTTGACTGCTGTGACGGAGTGCGGTGGAATTTGCGGGCACATTTGCGGCAGCAGTTTCACATCCCGGAGACGACGCCGGCAGATGGACCAGCGCAGTGTAGGTGCGGTGGATGGTACCTGCCCGCAAGGCGATGTCGTACAAGTGGTGCGCGTGGGCGTGTTTGGCGAACATGACCAGGCCGGAAGTGTCACGGTCCAACCGATGCACGCAATGTGGAACCTGTTCATCATCCGCCAGATAATCCAGCAAGCCGGATATTAGCGAGCCTTCCCGTTCCCACGCTGTGGGATGAGACAGGACGCCAGGGGGCTTGTTCACCACCAAAATTTCGTCGTCTTCATAACGAATGTCAAGGTCCATGTGCTGGGCCAGAATATCGGATTGTTCTTTTGGGAACATAACATTTATTATGTCTCCTGCATGAACCTCTTGATTCAAGTGAATCAAAGTTCCATTCCTTTGAATGCCGTCAGTTTGTGCCAACTGGCGCAGCAACCGTCTTGAGAATTTGAACTGTTTCTGCATGATGTTGTGTAAAATGCGGCCGTCGAAATCCGGCGGTACCACCCACTGCATGGTGCCAATTCCTTCTCTCTGTCATTTCTGCCTTCGTTGTGCGTACTGTGTCCCGTGATGGTTCATAAATCAAACGGCCTGAGAGCCGTCCCCTCCCCTGCTTATCATGTTACCATGATTGTTGTTGTGCTGCCGTGTCGCACAAGTCGCGTGGGTTCACCACATCCTGTCATCGTGTCGCCGATTGAGATGGTATCGACGACGTGAGACGTGGTGACCGTCGACTTGCCAAGGGCACCCTTGAGGTTGTATACTCCGTGTCAGGAAGAGTTATGCGGATGTAGTTCAATTGGCAGAGCGTCAGCTTCCCAAGCTGAATGTTGCGGGTTCGAGCCCCGTCATCCGCTCCATATCAATGTCACTAATCCCTTGCCTGGCAAGGGATTTTTGTTTATGGACTTCTCCTCAGGATTTAGGCACCTGCCAGTGGTGCAGTAGTTCCATAACATCACCGCGCGCGGCCTCAGCTTGGCTCTTGTCTCCAATTACCGTAGCCTCAATGGCGTAGGCATACTGCTTGCCGTTCACAATGACCCAATACTCGTAGGTGGGCGTTTGAGACGTAGACGCTGCAGGTTGCGTCCGTTCGTTCAGCACCAAATCGGCAGTTCCGGCGGAGGTGGCAACGGTCTGATGGCTCAGCACCTGGGAGTGATTTCCCAAAATGCCGGCATATCCCCCTTGGGGCTTCTGGACTTGCAGGGAGACGTCAAGGTTTTTCCAGCGAATGGTCTGGTTTGTGACAATGGTCTGGCCCGCGGGAAGTGTCAGGCTGGTGTCAAACAAGGCATCGGGCGTATACACAGTCCACTGCTTCACTTGTTCGCCTGCCGTAGACGGCTCGTCTGACGACAGCACCACAGCCCATGAATTCCCATCGACGACGCTCTCCCCATAGAACCAGTCACCCATCCAGATGGGTGTCGTCTTCAGTGTTGCCGGATTAAAATACATCTCCGCCACTGCCAGCGGATTTCCAGGTCCGCTGATTGGAGAGTTCTGAATCCAGTAGACGCCATCACTGCCTGTATCGGTCCATGCAGGTATAGTCTGTACGGTGTAGGTCTGATTCAGGGGGGTCCACTTTCCCGTCTGTTCCGACCAGTAGTACGCGGCGCCAGTCATTCCGGCGTTGCGCCCGCTTTTGGTGGCGTCCATGAACCCCAGATTCATGACGAAACCACCCTTAGTTCGCGTCAAGGACTGGATGTATGCCGCATAGTGCGCGTTCTTGTAGTAGGAGGCCTTTGCCAGATTCTGCAGGAAGAACGTGGGCCAATCCGGCAGCGCCGTCACGGTTTGAACGGACGAGATATTGTCTGATTTGTCAAAGTTCAGGTCATTGGCGCTTTCACTTACCACTTTGGGCATTGCAACCTGGCTTTGGGGCAGCCACCCTGTCCAGGCCGATGCAATGACCGGTCCGTCCGGACCCAGCCAGTTGTGGGGCACCGTTGCAATGGTGGTCATATGGGTGGATAGCAATCCCCCTGTGGCGGCATATGGGGTATAAAATATGGGACTCTCTCCCTGTAAATCCTTTCGCGGCTGCATGCGGTCATCGGGAATTTTGCCAATGGGCGCCCACACAATGCCGCCATCCACAGGTAGGACAAACAGTTGTTCATGGGCATATTGGGGCGGCACGGTATAGGTTTGGCCGTTAATTTGAAGTTCGGTACCTGTGAACTGTATTTGTTGCGTCCATGAACTGGGGCTTGTGACGTCCCCGTACCCTTTGCTGACAAGAATCTCCGCTACCGTTTTCGTATCAGTGGGTCGTATGCTTTGCTCAAAGGCGCTGGGCGCCGAAGGCACGGGTACCGTACTGAGACCGGAATTATAGGGTGAGGAATCGGGTTGAATCCAGTTGGTAGCCTCATGAAAGGCATGCAGGGTGGGAGGTGTCCCCTGAGATTTGCTGCCATTGGCCAGGGACGCGCTGGACGTATTCGAAGTTTCCCCTCCCATGCCTCCTTTGAGGTTTCCTCCGTTGGCTACAGGAGTGCGACCGTGGTTCTGGGATATCCCCCACAGCGCGCCGCCCACCAGCACCACAGCAGCGGCACCTGCCAGTGTAGTCTGCCAGATTGCGAAACGGTGGGCGCGGCGGTGTTTGTCTGCCTGCTTAGAAAAGGGCGGGACCTTGGTGCGTTCTTCCGCCGTCATGATGGAGCGCAGATTTCGCAAAATGCGTTCTTCCTCTGCCGCAGTCATGTTCAGGCCCTGCAGCGGCTGCAAGGGATTGCTGCGGTTCTCATCCTGGGTCCCTTTATCCAATTCTGTTCCCCCCTTTCCTCCCCTGTTCTCGTGCTTCTATAGCTTTGGGTTCCGCCAGCATTGCCTGTAAACGCTTGCGTGCCCTGTGATAGTTTACCTTGACTTTCATCTCGGACCAGTTGAGGACGGCGGCCGTTTGCGCGACGGATAAATCCTGGATGAGACGGAGGTTGAGTACCTGTCTGTCAGCATCGGCAAGCCGGGCAAGGGAATCTGTCAACTCCAGGAGGCTGTCCAAATGGGCTTGGGTCAAGCTGGTGTCGACGCGCTGCTGCAACAGATACTTGCGTTCATTTCGCCGTTTTCGCAAGAGGTCGTAGACGAGGTTGCGCGCAATGCTGTAGAGCCACGTCTTGACGTCAGCCCTGCCCTCGAAGTCATCCCAAGAACGAAAGGCGCGTAGGAAGACTTCCTGGACGACATCCGCCGCATCCATACCTTCCGGTAGACTGTACTTCACGTAGCGATAGATGGCGTTGCCGTATTCGTGAAACAGGGATTCAATCATCTCGCTACGGCTGTGGCACTCGCTCACTTCGGTTCAACCCCCAACTGGTTGCACTACTCACTTTGACGTGTGACTGGACAAAAGGTTTCAAGCAATGCCGGTCCCGTTTTCAACAAGTTTGTCGGGACGCAGGAGAACCACGTCGCCTTCACCTGGAACACCGCCTAGAATCAGGACTTCTGAAGAAAAACCTGCAATTCGCCGCGGTGGAAAATTGACGACGGCCACCACCTGGCGTCCAAGCAGTACCTCTGGGGTGTATCGCTTGGTGATTTGGGCGCTGGACGACTTTACGCCCAAGGGGCCAAAGTCAACCCGCAGTTTTATGGCCGGAACGCGGGCTTCGGGAAAAGGCTCGGCCCAAATCACGGTTCCAATCCGAATGTCGAGCTTGTGAAAGTCTTCAAGAGTAACCAAACGAAGGACACCTCCTGAAAATTGCGGGACGACTTTATCCCCTGTTCCTTGCATGATAAGGGGTGGAACGATACACCCCCAATGGAAGCCACTTCTAAAGCATACCTCTTATATCCATTCAATAAGTTGACATTATTTTGAATTTGCCTGTCCATTACCTACATAACCAAGAAGATTCCTCATGGTCTATTTATGTACCGGCGGGTGCAAATCCTTGTTGGACCTGTGCTGTATAACACTTTTAGGCACCACGTTTACCGACTCCGGCCGAGTGCTTGCCGGCGTTCTCAGCATTCCCCCGAACCAGGTCCAGTGTCACCATAAATTCCCCCGTGAAGAGAACAATGGCGCTGACGATGTAAATCCAGAACAGCAGCAGCATAATGAAGGCCAGCGATCCGTAAATCACTGTGTAATTGCCGAGGTGTTGGGTGTAGATGAGGAATAGCCAATGGGAGATGTAGATGGCTGCGGTGGCCAACGCGGATCCCAGCCAGAGAATGCGGCCATTAAGGGCTGTGGAAGGCAGGAAACGGTAACAGAAATAACAGGTGAGCAGGAGAAAGAAGGGAAAGGACCCCTGCGCAGTCCAGTGGGCCACGGCAAACCACTGCGCAGCCTGGGCCTCTGGTTTGATGCCGCTTACAACCCGCGGTGTTACAGTATCCACCACCGCTGACGCCGCTGTCAGTGTGACCAGGAACAGCAGTGCGATGAGGCCGACAACATACTGCCGGATGAACCCACGGCGGTGGCGAACGCCCCAGATAACGTCGAGGATGTACTGGAACGATACAAATCCGCCGACCGTGTTCCAGATAAGGCCCCCAAAGCCGATGATGCTCATGGTTCCGCCGGCCTTCTCCAAGTGAGTTACCGTTTGCAGTACCAGCCCTTTATACACCGGTACCGTTGGTACGTAGGTCTGCAGAAACTCACCTAGGAAGCGATTGAGATAGGACAGGGGAATGACAATGGAGCCGCCGTAAATCACCAGGAGTAGCAGCGGAATCATGGAAGAAAACCCGAAATAAGCAATGACTGCCGCCAGCACTCCCGTATTGTGCTGGCCGATGGCGCTAATCAGAGTTCGTGCGTACTTTACAATCCTGTGTAGCATTACTTGCTCCTTGTCGTGGTGAACCACGGGGTGATGGCGGGCAAGTGCAGTCTGGACCCCACCTGCCGGGCTGTGAAGGCGGAAGAAAGAGACCTGCGAGTGCAGCGGCCAAGTGGCCATTGCCCACTCAGTTAGCTTCTGAACGGCCCCTCAAGGATATGCACGTCAACCATATGCATGAAAGCCTTCCAACAGGTACAATGAAAACTGGAGGAGAGATGACATGCGGGTTTTTCTGGACTTGATGTGGTATTTCAGAGCCCACAAATGGAGATACATGGGTGGCATTAGCATCCTGGTTCTGGTTGCCGTACTGGGCCTTATTCCCCCCCAAATTGTGGGCAGAGTGGTGGACGCCATCACGCGCCACACCCTCACGCGCGGCCTTTTGGTGCGTTGGGTCTTATACATTTTCATCATTGCGGTGGTAGTCTACGTGCTTCGTTTTTTCTGGCGGGTGCTGCTGTTCGGTGCGGCCATTGAACTGTCCACCCTGCTGCGCCGTCAGTTGTATGCGCATTTTTCCATCATGTCGCCTCATTTTTTCCAGGGGCGCCGGATTGGAGACCTAATGGCGCATTCGACCAACGACATTCAGGCGATAGAAGCCACGGGAACAGACGGCATATTGACGTTGGTGGACTCCATAACAACGGGAACCACGGTGATTCTGACAATGGTTCTGACGTTGAACTGGAAGCTGACCATCATTGCCCTCGTGCCTCTCCCCTTTATGGCTTGGGCAACCAGTTTTTACGGCAGTTTGATGCACAAAAGCTTTCACCTCGCCCAGGCCGCGTTTGCGGACCTGAACGACAAGGTCCAGGAGAACTTTTCCGGTGTCCGGGTGGTCAAATCCTTCGGTCAGGAGGAACCGGAAATCAAGTCCTTTCGGAATCTGTCGCAGTATGTGGTGGACAAGAACATCGCTGTTGCCAAAATTGACGCCTTGTTCGATCCCACAATTGGCGTGGTGGTAGCTTTTTCTTACCTCTTGACCATTGCTTTTGGATCGGTATTTGTGGTCCATCGCACGATGACCCTGGGGAATTTGACGACCTTCACCATGTACCTAGGTCAACTGGTGTGGCCAATGATGGCTTTCGGCTGGCTCTTTAATATTGTGGAACGCGGTCACGCTTCCTATGACCGAGTTCGTGCCCTGCTGGCCATCAAGCCCGATATTGTGGATAAACCGGGGGCGGTGAATCGCATTCCTTCCGGTGATATGGAGTTTTCCATTCCGCACTTTAAGTATCCCGAATCACAGGAGGATGCCCTGACGGACATCAGCATCCGGTTGCCTCAAGGCAGGACGCTGGGGATTGTGGGAAAAACGGGATCGGGAAAGTCAACCTTGGTCAAACTACTGATGCGTGAATACGACTTGGAGGAAGGGAATATCCGCATTGGCAGCCAGTCCATTTATGACACGACACTGGATGCCTTAAGACAGGCTGTGGCCTACGTACCGGAAGACCACTTCCTGTTCTCCACTTCCATTGCAGAAAACATCGCCTTTGGCAAACCTGCGGCAGACCGGAAAGAGGTAGAATGGGCTGCGCGACTGGCTGTAGTGGACGAAGACATCGCAACTCTCACCGAAGGCTATGCGACCGTAGTGGGTGAGCGCGGCGTGACCCTATCCGGCGGGCAGAAGCAACGCGTCTCTATCGCCAGGGCACTATTGCTGGACGCTGAGATTCTCATACTGGACGACTGCCTGTCTGCCGTTGACGCGAGAACTGAAGCCAGAATTCTCGAAAACCTGCGCCGGGAGCGCAAGGACCGCACAACAGTGATTATTGCCCATCGCATGAGCGCTGTAGAACAGGCCGACATCATTGTGGTGGTGGATGACGGCCGCATTGTTGAGAGCGGTACCCACGAAGAGTTGTTGAGCCACGACGGCTGGTACCGCAAAACCTACCGGCAGCAACAACTGGAGTCGATGATTGAGGAGGGCGGCGCTTGATGGACGCACCTACATTTGAGCACGGCGAGGCCACAACAGCGGGAATTCGCGACAGCCAAATTTTGCGTCGTCTGCTCACATACATGAAGCCCCACTGGCGGACACTGATAGTGGCATTTACTGTGCTGCTGCTGGCCACGTCCTCCAATGTAGTCGGGCCTATCATTATCAAGGTATTTATCGATAGGTATCTTACTCACGGAGTTTTCCCACGGGGACCTGTTGCACTTCTCGGGGGCAGTTATCTCGCCCTGCAAATCGCTGCCGGTCTCTTAAACTACGCCCAGTTGCTGATGTTCCAGACCATTGCGTTAAAAGTCATTCAACAGCTGCGCGTGGATTTGTTTAGCCACCTACAGTATCTCAGCCTGTCCTTCTTCGACCGAACCCCCGTAGGATCGCTAGTGTCGCGGATGACCAATGACACTGAGGCCATTAAGGACCTGTACATGAGTGTACTGTCGGCCTTTGTTCAGAACGGCTTTCTCTTGGGCGGAATATTTATTTCCATGTTCGTGTTGGATGTGCGCCTGGCGACTTTCTGCCTGTTCCTTCTGCCTGTCATTTACGGGTTGATGACTGTCTATCGCAAGATTAGCGGCCCCGTCTTCTTGCTGGCCAGGCAGAAGCTCAGTGACCTCAATGCAAAATTAAGCGAGTCTTTACAGGGTATGCACCTGATTCAGGCACTGCGTCAGCAGAAACGTCTGCAGGAACAATTTGACGAAATCAACAATCAGTACAGAGCGGCCCGCTTGCGAAACGTAAACTTGAACGGCCTGTTGTTAAGACCCCTGGTGGACGGCATCTCATTGCTGACACTGATTCTGATTTTGAGCTTTTTTGGTCTACAATCCTTGCACGCTGTGGTGGATATTGGCGTCCTGTACGCCTTCGTGAACTACCTCGACCAGTTTTTTGAACCTGTAAATCAAATGATGATGCAGATGAATCTGTTTCAACAGGCTGTGGCGGCTGCGCGTCGGGTGTTTCACCTGATGGATGAAACGGACTTTGCCCCCCGTCATCTGGAAAGCAGCACTAACGCAGTGACAGAAGGTCGCATATCTTTCGAAGGTGTCAGCTTTTCTTACGATGGCAAGACGGAGGTGTTGCACGACATTACCTTCGTTGCGGAACCTGGACAGACCGTAGCCCTCGTTGGACATACCGGCAGCGGCAAGTCGTCCATTGTCAATTTGCTCCTCCACTTTTATTTGCCGGACAAAGGCCGCATCACGGTTGACGGTAAATCCCTCAGGGAACTTGAGCTGGAAAACTTTCGGCGGCAAGTGGGTTTGGTCCTGCAGGAGCCTTTCATTTTTGCCGGCGACATTGCCAGTAACATCCGGTTGCGCAGACCTGATCTTTGCGACGGTGAGATTGTTGCAGCGGCTCGCTTCGTTCAGGCTGAACCGTTTATCCTGCGCTTGCCAGAGGGTTATGAGGAGAAACTGGGTCAACGGGGATCTCGGTTGTCCGGTGGACAAAAACAACTGGTGGCGTTTGCTCGGACCATGGCCAACGATCCCAAAATTCTCGTCCTGGACGAAGCCACGGCTTCCATTGATACCGAAACCGAACAGGAAATTCAAACTGCCTTGGGGCGCATGCGCAGTGGTCGTACCACCATTGCCATTGCCCATCGTCTATCCACCATTCAGGACGCGGACTTGATTCTGGTATTGCATCACGGTCGCATTGTGGAGCGAGGAACGCACCAGCAACTGCTGGCACTTCAGGGGTTGTACCACAAGATGTACCTGCTGCAACAGGGCAGCGAGACGGATACGAGGATACCAACATCCATCGACTAGGCGTCCAATCCGCCCGCCCTGAGGAGGGTGTACGCCATCCAGGTGGTCTCCCTCGTCTAGGCGTTGTTGAACTTGTCCATAACTGAGAGTAGCAGAGAGGGTGTACTTGGCACCTAAATGCACACAGTGGGTGCGTAACTTGGTACATGCTTGGACGTACCACGAGTTACCGTTGCATAGCTTACTTTGTGCAGCAGACGAACGGATAAGGACGCAGACGAACGGATAAGGGCGCAGGTCGATGACTACCTCCTGGATGTTTATGAGTTTCACCACGTTGGCAACGTTCCTTTTGCTTCTCATATTGGTGCGTTGGATTGGCAGCACCCAGTTGTCTCAACTGACGTTTTTCAATTGGGTGGCCGGAGCTTGCATGGGAAATTTGGGGGCAAGCATGATTGCCTCCCCGGGTTTCAAATCGCTGTTGAGCACGGCCTATGTTCTCACCTTGTTTGCCGCAGCTACTGTAGCGGCAGCAGTCGTAGCACTCAAGAGTCGTCGGTTGCGAAAAATGGGCAACGGTGAACCCGTTACGCTCATCCGCAACGGCGTGCTCCTGCGGGAAAACCTGCGCAAGACCAAGGTGAACATTGACGTCCTGTTAATGTTGCTGCGAGAGAAAGGGTACTTTTCCTACGAAGATATTCAGTTTGCAGTATTGGAGCCTAGTGGCAATCTGAGTATTTTGCCAACACAAGAGAGTCAATCGGTGTCCAAAAGGGACCTGGCCTATGGTCCTGACATGTCACCGGACGGTGGAGGTCCGTATACAGAACTTGTTGTGGACGGCGAGGTGGACGAAGACAAGTTGGAAAGCACGGGACATGACAGGGACTGGTTACTGCACCAGTTACACCGGTTTGGCGCCCAGAGTCTGGCTCAAATCACCTATATGGCTATCAACTCGCAAGGGGACATCATTGTTGATGCGCATCGTTTAAGGAAACCGTCCCGTTAGGTCCGGCGTGTTGCACCCTCCAACGGCATCGCGGTGCCACACACGTTGTCCCTTCATTCTTCTATATCTTTTCGTAGATAAACGGTTTGACAAGCCTCATGCGATACTTCTCAGGACTGAAGATCTGCTCTGTGCTGCCCACAAACAGCAGTCCGTGAGGTTTCAGTGACTTGGAGAATCCCTGAAGGATGTGCTCCTTGGCCTCGTCCGTGAAATAGATGAGAACATTTCTGCATACAATTAAATCGAAATCCACGGGGTAGGCGGACGACAGTAGGTTATGCTGAGCGAAAGAAATTCCTTGCCTGTAAGTATCGCGTATGACATAGGAATCTTGCTGTTTGGTAAAGTACTTGTCCTGAAACTGCGGCGCCACAGATTTGACCTGGTGTTCCTTGTAAGTTCCCGATTTTGCCTTTGCCAGAACGTTCTCATCAATATCTGAGGCGAGAAGTTCATAGGGTCTGCCCACTTGTTCTTTCAACATGATGGCTAGGGTATATGGTTCTTCTCCGGTTGCACAGGCGGCGCTCCACACGCGGACTTTGGTCTTGTCCCGGCGCAGTAGTTCGGCGAGTTGTTCCCACCGCTCCGGATTGCGAAAGAACTCGGATACGTTGATTGTCATCTTGTCCAGCAGCTGTGCCAAGAGTTGTGGATCGCGTTTGCAGCGATTGAGAAACTCATGAAAGTCGGCACACTCCACCCGTTGAACCAGTGACCTGAGCCTTCGTTCCATCTGAGGCCGTTTGTAACGACTCAAGTCAATCCCGGAAAACTGGAAAAATCCATAAACAAATTGTTCATATTCGTCCATACAGATTCTCCTCTATTCTTACCTGGTCACGGTTGTATTGAAGGGAGGTAAGCCGTGAACTCACCCAACCAATGCATTGGGCTGGTTCTGAGCGGGGGCACCCTGAAGGGCGCAGCCCATGTCGGGGTTCTGGCAGCGCTCAGTGAATTGAATGTTCCCATCCACTGTGTGGCTGGAACCAGTGCCGGCTCCCTGGTCGCGACACTGTGGGCCTATGGTTTTGATGTCAATGAAATGGAGAACCTGGTTCATGCCTTTCCCGGCGTAAAACTGCTGGACTACGGATTTCCCGTTTCCGCCCATGTCTGGTACCACTTTAAGAAGCGCTGGTACCGGAAAAACGGGCAAAAAGCGGATTATGGTCTTAAGGTAGGTCTCCTCAACGGAAAGAAGTTGACCCAATACGTGAGTGGCCTGCTGGTCAACAGGCGGCCACTACGACCCTACTATGTCGTTGCCACGGACTTGAACTCGGGTCAGCCGGTCATCTTTTCCAATGACAAAGATGCCGTTGCATCGGGTTATGCCCAAGCCATGATTGCTCCTGAGACGGCGGTTCAGGCCAGCTGTGCCTTGCCAGGTATCTTTCGTAGTGTATCCTGGCAAGGGCACCTGTTGGCGGACGGTTCGCTGCGCCACTATGCTCCCGTAGACGTACTTAAGGCCATGGGCTACCAACGAATGATTGTCGTCAATTTGCTCACTTTGGACACGGACTGGGTGCCCCTGACCGTGGTTGACGTCATCAATCGATCGTTTGAAATATTATTGCGCGAAACCATAGACGAGGACTTGGAAGACTCCGAGCATCTCGTTGTCATTGAGCCCTCGCTGGCCCATGTCAAATGGACCTCCCTATCTGAACTGCAAGCCTGTTATGACGAAGGTAAAGCGGCAGTTTTCCGCAAAAAACGACAAATTATGACGTTGCTACAGGAAGGGACCTCATCGGTCCCCACTGTGCACATCAGCTAGGGTTCATAGCCATGGCATTGGGACGGCGGAAAGACCGGCGCGAAGCCCCGCTACAAGCCCTGCGTAATACCTACATCAGCCACTTGTCTATCGCTCGCGGATAGCTGGTGGCCCCTTCTGGAAACCACAAGGCGATTTCCCGTTTCGCACTTTCTGGTGAGTCCGATCCGTGGACAATATTCATGCCAATGCTCAAGCCGAAGTCTCCCCGAATCGTGCCGGATAGGGCTTCCGACGGGTTCGTCTTCCCCATCATTTGACGGGCTGTAGCAATACAGTTCTCGCCTTCCCAGACCATTGCAAACACCGGAGAGGACGTAATGAATTCCACCAGACTGCCAAAGAACGGGCGTTCCTTGTGCTCCGCGTAGTGCTCCTCTGCCAGTGGTCGGGACACTTCCATAAATTTCGCTGCTACGAGTTTGAAGCCTTTGCGCTCAAATTTCGAGACAATTTCCCCGACGAGGCCTCGTTGAACACCATCGGGTTTGACCATAATGAAGGTTCGTTCTGTTGCCATACTTCCACTCCTCTGTTTTTCTCAAAATAGGTACGCACTGAGGCGCACCGTTGATGCATTGTTCCGACCAGCTTACATTCAATACGACCGCTTTACATTCAATACGACCGCTGATTGACAAAAGTCGAGACCGTCACCAAGTCGTCCAATGCCTCATGGGGACTTAGTTGTCCCAGTTCTCTGAGGGCTTTGTCCAGGTAACGATTGGCCAGACTCCTCGTCACTGCGATGGCATCCGTATCCTTAATGATTTGCACTGCTGCCTCTAGGGTACTGTGCTCCATCTCCGCATGGACCATGTTCTGCAGCTCCGGGCCCTGTTCTCCCTGAGCTGCGTAGAGTGCAGGCAGGGTCAAATTCCCTTGCTGCAAATCGCCGCCAACAGGTTTGCCCACGACACTCTCGTCTCCCTCCAAGTCCAGCAGGTCGTCCGTAATCTGAAAGGCCATGCCCGTGTAGTACCCAAACCTGCGCAGGTGCTCCACTGTTTCGTCATCACAGCCGCTTGCGCGGGCCCCTAAGGAGCAACTGATGGAAATTAGGAGAGCGGTTTTTCGCTCAACTCTGCGTAGGTAGGTCCGGAGGTTCTGTTGCCAGTTGTAAAAGTCCCGGATTTGATCGATTTCACCCTCACACACCCGTACCATGGTGTCAGCCATTTCTTGATGAATGCGAAAATCTGTGATCTCTGTGAGCAGACGAATGGCCCGCGCGAAGAGAAAGTCGCCCGTATACATCGCGGCTCTGTCCCCGTAAAGTGATTTAACGGTAGGTTGCCCGCGGCGCACGGACGAGTCGTCAATGACGTCGTCGTGCACCAGAGATGCCATGTGAATCATTTCCAACGCCGCAGCAACAGAGTATACGTGGTGCCTCGACTGAGGGTGGCCCAAATGGCTGCAGATGATGGCAAACAGGGGACGAATCCTTTTGCCGCCAGCCTTGAGCAATTGCTGTGACGATTCACTCAGTTTCACATTGGCGGAACCCACGGAGTCATACAGCAACGATTCAACGATTTCCAATTCTGGACGGTAACGCTGATAAACACTCACAAACTGCATCAACTATTCCTCAACCTTTTGCCCAGTATGTACAGCTGTGTGCGGTGATAAGCCGACAAGCCATTAAAAAAGGGACGATTTACCACGTAACAGACAACCTGGTCGTCAAATTATGAGTTTCTTCTTTCAGCCAGCGTGGCATAACTATCAAAGTTATGTTGGATGGACTGAAAATAATCCACAAACAGCTTGGAGATGGGCGCCAAAGTACTGTTCTTCTCCAATTTCAGCAAACGGTCCAGAGTATCCTTAAACCACGCGTAGCGTTGCCTTGAGGAGAGGCTGTTCATTTGCGCAAGGCTGGGGACTTCCTTGACCACATAGGCTCGTACCAACGACTCAACTTGGCTTCGCCATAAGTCACCGGCCTTGAGATAGTGGTCACTAAGGGCGTAAAGTAACTCTCCCTCCACCGTAGTGTACAGATTGATCTGTGCCTCTGCCGATGCGTCCAACGGCAACTCTAACACTTGCATCTTGGCTTCGTTGATGCGAACGACTCCGTCGCACAACCTGTACAACAGCGGTCCTTCAGCCAGCCGGGCTAAGATGGAATAGTACCGACTGCTGCTGAAGTCACCCGTCAACACATACAGTTGACGCCGTCGACCTGACTGTTGGTCAATCCGGTCGTGAATGGACAAACCTTCCTGCAGCAACAGTACTGCGGCAAGCACGTTCTCCGCAACGCGCCCACTGACTCCCGCCGCGCTCAGAACGGCAGAACCTACGTCAAAGTGAAAACGACTGGCCTGCGGAGCAATTTCACATTTTTCCAGAAAGGGGTTTTGCAAATATTGTTGCACTCTACGGTTGATGTCTTCAAAAACTAAGGTGTCTGTCCCGGATGCGGACATTTTCGCTCCACCTCCCCTTCTGGCCTGGACTGCAGCGGAAAATATTTGGGTAGCCCTGCTTGTATTGTGTTAATGGCATACCTGAATCAAGTATAACACAAGATGATAAGCATGATATTCCGTGGGGTGTTTATCCGTGGTTCTCGTCGTCCATTGTAGAAATTGCGCCGTGTTTGGTGTACACCATGGCTTTTCCACGGATTTTCATGGCCGACGTGTGTTCAGTGAACTGGGCAATCATGAGTTCATTCTTGTCCAATTTCTCGGCATGATGAAACTTTGTTTCCGACCCTCTGGTCAATCCAATGACCTGTACCCCATTATCCAAGGCCTTAATGACAAAGTAGTCGCCCATTACCGGAGATTCACTCATGTTCTGACCCCCACATGGAAAGTTTGAATGCTGTAAGCTTGTCCTGAAAACCTATCGGTAAATGGCGGATTCACAAGAAATGGACCAGCGCGTCCGCGCTGGTCCATTTTGGTCGGAATGCCGGGATTTGAACCCGGGACCTCTACCTCCCCAAGGTAGCGCGCTACCAGGCTGCGCCACATCCCGATAGTCGTAATCTGTCGTGGCGTAGCCATTATAGCGAATTCGCGGAAGGTCTGCAACCAACCGGACCTCTGTTGCAGCGGCAAAAGGCGCAAAGAAAATTCCTTGCGCCGTGATGTTCACGGGTGACGACAGCATGAATTGGCATGGCTCCTACAAAATAATGGCGATGAGTCCACCGCTGCCTTCATTAATAATTCTCTGAAGGGTCTCCTTGAGCTTGTATTGGGCGTTTTCAGGCATCATGGACAGCTTGCCGGAGATGCCCTCCTTGACGATGGATGCTAATGATTTGCCAAAGATGTCACTCTGCCAGATTTTCAAGGGGTCCTTTTCGAAGTCCTGCATCAGGTAACGAACCAGTTCTTCAGACTGGCGCTCTGTTCCCACGATTGGGGCAAATTCAGACTCAACGTCCACCCGAATCATGTGAATGGAGGGTGCAGTGGCTTTCAAGCGGACACCGAAACGCGATCCCTGTTTGATTAACTCCGGCTCATCTAGGGCCATCTCCTCCAGCGATGGGGGTGCGATGCCATATCCGGTCATTTTCACCATGGTCAAGGCTTCGGCGACTTTGTCATATTCATGTTTGGCGTGGACGAAGTCTGTCATCATGCGCAATAGTTGATCGCGTCCGGTGATGCGCTCCCCTACCACTTCCGTCAGGACCCGGTCGTAGAGCTCGTCGGGGGCCGAGAGTTCAATGACTGCGATGCCCTTGCCCATGTCCATGTGTGACAGTCCAGCATATGACACAAATTCATAGCTGGAAAAATCCTGCACTACCCGGTCAATGTCGCGAATACGGCGGATATCCTGAATGGTTTCGCGAACGGAGTTTTGAAATTGCTGGCGCAGCCAGTGGTCGTCGTCCAGGACCATGACCCAGTTTGGCAGGTTCACGTTGACTTCCTTTACCGGAAACTCGTACAGGGCCTCTCGTAGGACCATGGTGATTTCCTGCAGGGTTACCGTGGCACAGGAGAGACTCAGCACGGGGACGTCGTATTTTTCATTTAGTGAGTCCCGGAGTTCACGGGCTTGTCGGTTTTCCGGGTTGAGGGAATTGACCAGTATGACGAAAGGTTTTCCCACCTCTTTGAGTTCTTCGATGACTCGTTCTTCAGCTTCAACATAGGCTTCTCTCGGAATTTCGGCAATACTTCCGTCCGTCGTCACCACTACGCCGAGGGTGGAGTGGTCGCTAATGACCTTCCGCGTTCCGATTTCTGCAGCTTCCTGAAACGGAATCGGGTCGTCAAACCACGGCGTAGAGACCATGCGCGGACCGTTTTCATCCTCGTAGCCCCGGGCTCCGTCCACTGCATACCCAACGCAATCCACCACGCGAACGTTCACATCCAGTCCCTCTGCTACGGAAATTTCCACGGACTGATTGGGAATGAACTTTGGCTCGGTGGTCATGATGGTCCGTCCGGCAGCGCTCTGGGGCATTTCGTCTGTGGCCCGCATCCGTTCCGATTCGTCTTTGATATTGGGAACGACCACAAGTTCCATGAATTTCTTGATAAACGTTGATTTACCGGTGCGTACGGGACCGACGACGCCGAGGTAAATATCGCCTCCCGTGCGTTCTGCGATATCCTTGAAGACATCGAATTTTTCCACGCTTTCCCCTCCCTCAAGATGACCGGCGTAGAGTTCAACCGTATGTCCCCCCCATACTGCTGTTGTCCACTTCGGTCAGGACAGTAAATGTATATGCGGGCCTAACCGTGCTATGCGTTGAGGGGCCGAAGCTCAGGCTGGAATGGTCTATTTATATGTCCGAGCATGGGATATAGAACGTGGAGAAAGGGATTTGCAAAGCTCGCAGTGTCGATATTCGGGGAAAGACAAAAGAGGCGTCCTGAGAGGGCGCCTCGGCTTTCTCTTCTGACCCATCGCTCACCCTCTGAAGGATGAGGTTTCGAGCTCAGGCTTCGGAAACGTGCTGCTCGTAGGTCTGGCTGTCCAGCAACTGATTCAACTCATCGGGATTGCTCATTTCAATGGCAACCATCCATCCCTTTTCATAGGGACTTTCGTTGACAAACTCAGGGTTGTCCACTAACTCCTGATTGATTTCAACAACCTCTCCGCTCACTGGGGCAAACATGTCTGAGACAGTTTTCACCGACTCAACGGTGCCAAAGGTCTCGTCCACCGAAAGTTTGGTACCTGGCTCAGGGAGTTCAACAAAGACGATGTCTCCCAACTCTTCCTGGGCAAAGTATGTAACACCAATATACGCCTTGGTTCCTTCGACACGCACCCATTCGTGGTCTTTGGAGTACTTGAGATTTTCGGGTACTTGACTCACGGAACTTCCCTCCAATCAGATGCTGGTTCTACTACTACTCCCATCAGTTTATCAAATGAAAGCCCTTCCCTCCAGCTTCAGTAAGGGCAAATGATGAACAGTTGACGGCTGTCTGTGACAATCTGCCCGCCAGATACTGTTTGTTGCCGGTCCCGCGCCTACTCTGCTTGCCACTCCGGCGAGAGGTGTTGCTTTGCCAGCTCTTCTATTTCGTGACTTTTTGACCTGCCCATGAGTTGCACAATGCCGTCCCTGGGAGAAGCTCCTTCAAACAAGATTGCGTACAAGGCTTCCGTAATAGGCATTTCCACGCCTAACTCCCGCGCCAGATTCCGCGCGATGGGCGTAGTCTGAACACCTTCAACCACCATGCCCACGCGCTTGAGCGCTTCATCCACGGATGTGCCTTCACCAATCATGCGACCTGCGCGGAAGTTACGACTATGTATGCTGGTGCAGGTGACAATCAAATCCCCGACGCCAGACAATCCGGCCAAAGTCAACGGTGATGCCCCGAGACGAATTCCCAGGCGCGCAATCTCAGCCAAACCTCTGGTCATGAGGGCGGCTTTGGCGTTGTCCCCGACGCCCATGCCTGCCGCAATCCCTACAGCTAAGGCAATGATGTTCTTCAGCGATCCTCCCAATTCCACACCCACCACATCTGGGTTGGTATAGACCCGTAAGTACTGGTTCATCAGGGCGTCTTGAACCAGTTCCGCTGTGGATCGCGATGGCGAAGCCACAACAATTGTCGTAGGTAGCTGTGCAATGACTTCTTCTGCATGGCTGGGTCCGGCAATGACACACAGGCTCTCAGCCGGTAAACGACTACTGGCCTGAATGACTTCACTGATGCGTAGGCGGCTCCTGGCGTCAAACCCCTTGACGGCGTGCGCCACAATGGCGTGGGTCGGAATCCAGCAGGAAGCTTCCTCTGCGACCTGGGCGACAGCGGCTGACGGAACAGCAATCACAATCAGTTCTGCAGTGGCTACGGCGGTTTCCAAATCTGCGACGGCTTCCAGTGACTCAGGAAGCTTTGCATCCGGCAGGTAGCGATGGTTGGACCGGAATTGCGAAATTTCATCCACGACGCTTGCTCTTCGAGCCCAGAGTTTCACTTCGTGTCCATTCTGTGACAGCACTGCAGCCAGAACCGTTCCCCAACTACCGGCTCCCAACACAGCAATTTTCATGTAACTACCCCCTCCCACAGGGTGAAGACGTCCATGTACTCGCGAATTGCGGTTGCAAGGATTACTCCGACGATGCCCGCTCTCGTACGTACAGCCTGATTGGCGTACCGTCAAAACCGAAAGCCTTTCGCAATTGATTTTCCAAATACCGCTCGTAGGAAAAATGCATCAATTCGCGATTGTTCACGAAGACCACAAAAGTTGGAGGCTTAACGTCCACTTGGGTTGCATAAAAAATCTTCAGTTTGCGGCCCTTGTCTGTGGGTGGCGGAACTGCGGCAATTGCGTCCTGAACCACGGAGTTCAGCGTTCCCGTGGACACGCGCATGGCGTGGGTATTGGCCAGGTCCTTCGCCAAGGGTAAAATCCGGTGTAACCGTTGCTTGGTGAGAGCCGAAACAAACTGCACCGGAGCCCAGCGCATAAAGGGAAATTCGTCCTGAAGCAGCTCTACGAAGCGGTGAGCTGTTTTGTCATCCTTGTCCACAATGTCCCATTTATTCACCAGAAAGGCCACGGCACAGCCCGCATCCAAGGCATAACCAGCGACTTTTTTGTCTTGTTCCGTAATCCCTTCGTGGCCATCGAGAATCACAAAAGCGACGTCCGCCCGTTCGATGGCACGGACTGCACGCAGTACGCTGTATTTCTCAATATTTTCGTAGACCTTGCCGCGTCGCCTCAGACCCGCAGTATCCACGAGGACGTACGCTTGACCGTCTACCACCAGTTCCGTGTCAATGGCGTCTCTGGTGGTGCCTGCAACATTGCTGACCATCACTCGCTCCTTGCCGACCAGCGCGTTAATCAAGGAGGATTTGCCGACGTTGGGTCGACCGATAAGGGCGACGCGAATGGCATCGTCATCGTCGTCAGCGGGGACGGCGGTATCGGGCAACCTGGCCACTACTTCGTCCAGCAGGTCTCCTGTACCGTTGCCATGTTCCGCCGATACGCCAATAACCTCATGAAAGCCCAATTCATAAAATTCGTAGGCTAGTGCCTGATGCGTGGGGTGGTCAAGTTTATTTACAGCCAGCAACACCGGCTTGTGCGATTTCCGCAAGAGAGTGGCAACCTGCCTATCCGTATGGGTCAAGCCAGCTCTGCCGTCAACCAGAAACACAATCACATCGGCCTCGTCAATGGCCAGTTCTACTTGAACGCGGATGAGGTTTACCATCTCGTCCGCCTCGTTCAATTCGATGCCGCCAGTGTCCATCAGCAGAAAAGCACGGCCGTTCCAGTCAGCTTTGGTGTACAGCCTGTCCCTGGTTACGCCGGGAACATCCTCTACAATAGCCAGCCTTTGCCCAATAATTCGATTGAAGAGAGTCGATTTTCCAACATTCGCACGTCCGACAACGGCAACAACAGGTAACGTCAAGGTAGCGTCAGTCCTCAGCTTTCAGTGGATGGTATGGGTGTATCTTCGTACTTGTCCAGATTGCGCAGTGTTGCTTCGTAGCGCCGGCGCGGCGCCAGGCGATGGTTCTGACCCAGCACGCCGTACATGAGTCCGCTTCCTGTGGCGGGCACCACCGTAACACGTGTTTTTAGTGACCTTTCCACTTCGTCCACGGTACAATTGTCCAACAGTACGTCCTGGTCGTCCTTCAGCATGACGTCCGGCAGCAGCAGATTGTCCACATCATCCAGCCGCCCCTGAAGTTGCCGAATAATGTCCTGCCCTGTCAAGAGACCCGTTACTGTGACGTGATGACCGTAGAAGTCGTTGACAACCGGGTATAGTACGGTATCGACATGAGGTACTTCGGCAAAGTAGGACAGGCATTTCTTAATGGTACTCTGGGCAGAAACGCCTGTGATGACGCCCACCCGGCGAAGGGGACTTGTTCGTGTCCGCCGCGCCTTCAAAGGAGGCTGCAACTGAAGCAGAACCTCGTCTATTTCATCGAGGAACGTGCGAATAACGCCAACGCCGTTCTCCGTTTGGCCAAAGTCGTCGTAGTATTCCGTGGGGGGCACATTCATGTCTGCCAGAACGTAGTATTCATCGGCGATGTATACAAATGAGACACCCAATTCCTGGCGAAAGCGCTTCTGCCACTGCTCCACCTGGCCAATGACGGCTTTGGCTTCCTCAACCGTGGACGATCGCAGGGAATGCAAGCCTCGCCTGTGCTTCGTCAGTCCTACAGGAACCACGGAAACGGTTCGCACCTGTGGATAAAATGGGGCAAGATCGCGGATGGTCCTGTCCAGCTCCGCGCCATCGTTCCACTGCGGGCAGAGCACAATTTGTGTATTCATCTCAATGCCGTGTTCCGCGAGAAAGGCTATCTGACGCAAAATTTCACCGGATCGCTTGTTGGCGAGCATGCGGACACGCAGCTCTGGATTGGTCGTGTGAACGGACACGTTGAGAGGTGACATCTTCAAGTCGACAATCCGCTGCAACTCTTCCTGCCGCAGGTTGGTCATGGTGATAAAATTTCCGTGCAGGAAGGACAAGCGGTAATCGTCGTCGCGTACGTTCAGGGTGGCACGCATGTTGTCAGGGATTTGATCGACAAAGCAAAACACACACTTGTTGTGACACAAGTGCACCTTATCCACTGTGGGGTACTCCCAATCTACGCCAAGACCCTCATCGTAGTCTTTTTCCACTTCGAAAACCCAGGTTTCGCCGTTTTGTTTCAGCACTTCCAGTTCTATGTCTTCGCCGGCAAACGCAAACTGAAGGTCGACAATATCGTGAATGGGTTGCCCATTTACAGTTAACAGTTCGTCCCCCGGCACCAGTTCCAGTTCCGTCGCCAAGGAATTCGGATGAACTCGCGCAATGCGCGGCATACAATTCACTCCCGACAATGACCTTTGTCATTGGTTCATTATGCGTCATAACCTCTTCCGGGGTCAAATTTTACCGGTGCCCCTTACACAAACCCATACCCCTTTTGAAGCATGCTGCCATGCCTGACTGAGGAAAGGGCACATTGGCAGAATCCAGTCTACGACAAAGGGCTGTGGCAACATACCACAGCCCGCACTTTCATGGGTTTGCAAAGGTTCAGTGCTTATTAAACAGATCTCCAAAGAGGTCTCCCAAGGTGGCTCCTGTGCCGGAATTGTCGGTTTGTGTGTTGAGGAACCGCTCCGTATCCTGAACGGACGGCTGTCTATTGTTACTCTCCGCTTCCTTAATGGAGAGGGATACGCGTTTGCGTTCCGGTTCGAAGGACAGGATTTTGACTTTAACCCGCTCCCCGACTGTCAGCACGTCCTGGGGATGTGCTACATGCTGGTGGGAAATTTGCGACACGTGAACCAAGCCCTCCAGACCGGGCCGAAGTTCAACAAAGGCACCAAAGTCAACCAGGCGTTTCACTTCTCCCTCAACGACGTCTCCTTCGTGAAACTCCTCAGTGTACTGTTCCCAAGGGCTGGGTGCTGCCTCCTTCATAGAGAGAGAAATACGCCCAGCTTCGGGATCGACCCGAAGGACTTTCACCTTGACTCGGTCGCCGGCCTGCACTACTTCCGATGGGTCCTTCACATGATGCCACGCCAACTCCGAGATGTGAACCAAGCCATCCACGCCACCCACGTCGACAAACGCCCCAAAGTTGGTCAAACGCTGCACAGTGCCTTCTACAATTTCGCCTTCGTGCAGGTTGTGAAGCACGGATTCCATTCGGTTTTCGTGCTCTTCGTCGAGGACCGCCTTCCTGGAAAGGACGAGTTTGTTGGTTTCAGGGTCCAGTTCAATGACTTTCACACGGATGGTCTTGCCCTTGAAGTCCTCCAAATCCTCCACGAAGTGCCTATCGACCAAGGAGGCCGGGACAAACGCTCGGACGCCCAAATCGGCGACCAAACCGCCCTTGACCACATCGCGTACCACCACTTCCAATGTCTCGCCGCTGTCGAACTGGGCACGGAGATTTGTCCAGGCCTCATCCGCGTCTGCCTCGCGTTTGGAAAGGATGACCACTTCTGCTTCTTCATCCACCTTCAGCACTTTGGTCCGCACCTGATCACCTACTTGAACCACTTCGTTGGGGTGATCGATACGCAGCACCGAGAGCTCACGAATGGGTATTATACCAGGAAATTTATATCCGATATCGACATTCGCCTTCTTTTCTTCCAGTTCAGTGACAATCCCGGTTACAAGATCCCCAGGCTCCACTGTTGTGATTTCCACCATTTCGCTCAACTCTTCCGACATGAAAAGCCCTCCTCATAGAACAACTTATATTTTCTCTCGTTTCCGATGTACTAACTTCGAAGACGAGGGGAATATCCTGCGCAGAACTACAGGGATTTCTTTTCTTCTTCAACCAGCTTTCCGATGTTCTCCATAATACGCGCGATGAGTGAATCATTGGTATCGTCCGGCAGGGGGAGCATAGGTTCCCCAAAGCGGACTACGAGAGGCTTACGTAGGTGGTACGTCCCCACAATCGCTGTTGGTACGATGGGACACTCTGCTTTTCGGGCAATGAAGGCGGCGCCTGTCATCCCTTTGCCCAAACTTCCATCCTTGGAGCGATGACCTTCGGGAAAAATCACGAGACACCCATTTCCCTTGGAAATCTCCACAGCTCTGCGAATGGCCCGTTTGTCCTGCCCGCCACGGCGAATTGGAAAACCACCGAGCCGACTTAACAACCAGGAAAAAGGCTGTCGCTGGAACAACTCCTCTTTCGCCATAAAGTATAAGAACCGCTTCGTGGCAAGGCCCAGCACCGGTGGGTCAAAATTGTGTATGTGATTGCTGCAAATAACTACAGGTCCCGATACCGGGATATGTTCTCTGCCCACAACCCGGAACTGGTACAGCAACCTTACCGCGGCACTTACGACCGAACGGCTGAAAACGTAAAAGCGCGATGAGTCGTACTCTCTAATCTCGTCCATTAGACTTTTTGCTCCACAATGCTCATTATCTCCAAAACAACGTCCTCTACGCTTTTGCCTGTGGAATCCACAATAACGGCATCGGTCGCTGCTTTGAGAGGTGCAACATCTCGATTCGCGTCCAGTCTATCACGGAGGGCCAAGTCGGATTCCACTTGTCGTCGCTCCGTCACAAACCCACTCTCCTGTAGTTCCAATGACCGGCGCTTGGCGCGCTCCTGAAGATTGGCAACGAGAAAGACTTTTACGTCCGCGTTGGGAAGGACCACCGTGCCAATGTCCCTGCCGTCCATGACCACAGGGCGTTCCTCACTGACATGCCGCTGCAGTTGTGTCAGCACTTCCCGCACCTGGGGGTGTGCGGCTACTACGGAAACCTGTGCAGAGACCTCGGGAGTGCGCAAAAAAGGTGTAACGTTCCGGCTCCCAATCCAAATTTCCATTTTACCTTCATCACTCTGCTCCAGGTGTAGGGGGTGTTGCTGAAGTAGGCGGACAATCGACGACGCGTCGTCAGGAGAGACTTTGTTCTCCAGGACCAACCACGTCACTGCCCGGTACATGGCTCCCGTGTCAACATACAGCGAGCCGAGGCGGCGGGACAACTCCTTGGCGACAGTACTTTTTCCGGATCCCGCAGGTCCGTCAATGGCGATGGTCACAGGGTGCATGCAGTGGAACTCTCCTAAGCAAAGCATTGGACAACAAAAAGCAGGCCTTTCCGCCCGCCTCTCAGACTCACACCTGTCATTCGTGAACATCTTGTTCTTTCCCGTTGAATTCAAAGAGGCGCCTCACCATGAAAATACTTTACGCAAATAATATTAGCACAGGGTTGCCGGCATTCGCAATGCGATGGAAGCGCTTAATTCAAAAATTTTACTGTCGAAAGTGTGACGCGGTTACTTGCAGGGCTTAAAAGAACGGTTTCTCCAGGGGCGGGTGTCAGAATCGCCGGGTTGTTGTGATTCACGGTGATTCCTACAGTCTGTTTCAGGGCCGGAGCATAGAGCACTATCTTGTCGCCATTATGTACAGACACAGAGACAGGTCCGCCTTCCATGATGCCCCGTAGTCTACCGTTCACCAGCACGGATACCTGGACAGGGGCAGCGTTGCCGCTGGAAGCCATGAACAACTGGATGGTAGCACTCTTTTGCAGTTGTTGTACGTATGCTGCCGCCGACGGAAAGACGAGAAAGCGCCCTTCCACTTTATCCACCATCTGCCTGACGGGTGGCCAAACGGTGATACACTGGACGGCAATTAGGACTGTTAGAAATCCACCCGACAACGGAAGAAGAAAATTGTCTATATTCTGTGTGAAATGAATAGCCCGTCTACTGTCCATGACTTGAGCACCTCATGGACTAGTTTATGCACTTTAACTTCTGGAAATGTCCTGCTTCAAAATGAGCAGCTCTCTTTGACGGACAAAGGTATACTGAATGATTTTCTGGCGAATGACTTCGGTTATGTCGATAAACTGCGCAGAAGCCACGGCGTAATTGAATTCGTTTCTATCTGAAATGCGGACCACTTGACATTTGACGTCAATGAAAATATTCCGATTGGGAAGAGTGAACCTGGCTCGCAGATCCTCTCCGACACTCAGGGAGATTTTTGGAGGCAGAAGGATAGACAGGCCGCCTCCGCTGAGATCGCGCATTTCCAAATCATACAGTTTGGCCGCACCATGAGCATAGGTTTCAATACGAATAGGTAAGCTCACAGGCACACGGACATACTGCCGGCGCTGCTCACGGTGAATGTCCTCAGGTTTGGCCAGGTAAATTTCCAGTTGAGGTGGATCGACGGAGAGGGTCTTGATGCGCGTAGGGAAGAAAACAATCGCTCCGTCAGGACCATGGTATCTGACCACAATGGGACGCTCGCGGACGAAACTGAAGGCTGTGGTTTGTGCGCTGCTCGTCTTACTCATTGGAATCGTCGTAATGATGGCCTCAACGTCGAAGGCAATCACCGTGGCTTTATACTCCCCATCTCCAGGGCGATCAGGGAAGCTTATTCTCAGCACTTGACCAATAATAGGCAACATCCAATGTTTCCCCTCCTTCTCACATTATACTGAACATCCGAAAAGAATGAAGGGTTCGTTGGAATGTTGCCGTAATTACCGAGTCTGCAGGTCTGTGGTATCCAGTTCCTTTCCCGTGGACGCACTTACGTCGATTCTATAGGTTGCGCCGTCTCGCGTCACGAAATAGGACACGGCTGGTTGATAGGTCTGGTTTCTGTCCAGGACTAGCGTGTCCTGTGTCATCTCAACGCGATCCTTCGGATTCAGGGCAGAACGCAACTTGGCTGCGGAAAAACGCCGCGCGGGGACAGACGAGACAGGTTGCAGATAGACCCGTTCATCGTTAAATGCCAACGGCAGTGTGGGATTGTCCAGACCCACCTTGACTTCAATGGCTTGGTCAAGGACCGATGCTCCATGGACCACGGGGCTAAACGTGAAGTAGCCGATATTCCCCAGTTGATAGGCGTCCGTTTCCGTAACTTGCTTGAATCCATGGGCATGAAGAAACTGGATGGCGTCTGCAGCTACGACACCAAAGTCTGCTGTGGCGCTTCTGGCAGGTCTCTGTAAACTGTACCATAGCAGGTGTCCACCGTTGCGACTGACGCTGGCTTCCATCTGCGTTCCGTCCACTGTACCTTTCACAGCATAAACGTCAGCCGTCAACTGTGGATCTGTGACAGCTTTAATGCTCTGAACGGCAAGATGATGCCCCGTGAAGAACTGCTTGACGACATTTTGAGCCTGTGTATGAGACACGGCAGCCTGTTGCTTGAACGCCTTCAGGGCCGAGGTGGGAACGGATTCAGGGCTTGCTGTTTCCACAAAGGCACCCATAGAGGTATCCAATTTCCGGAATCCATCAACGATTTGGTTGTCTCCCTTACCACTGTTCAGGACCGTTTCCGCAGCGGTCCAGGTCAAGTTTTGATTCATAATTTTCGCTTGCAAATCGGCAGTCTGTCGCTGAATCGTCTGGGTCTCGGAGAACATTTTGTCCAGACCTGCTTGAACGCCTGGTGAACTTGGCTTTGCGCCGGCCACAATCCAGTTATCGGCCTTAGAAGCAACAAATGACAGTGCGCTTTGCGTCTGGTGAAGCGGCATCAACTGCAGCGGGATCTTGCCGATTTCATCTTGGGCCAGTGCGCTGAGGCGCCAAATCGATCGCAAGCGTTCCTGAAACATGGTCGCGTCGTTGGTAACGCGAGCCTTTCCCACTTCTTCCTGCAGGTCCGCAACATGCGCTGTCAATTCGTGAAAAGAGTTGGAATAGCGGCTGTTCAGTTCGGCGGCCATGGCCGTCCGGGCATTTCTTTGGTCGATTCCCCAGGCGCCCAACCCCAGAACTAGAGCTGCTACGGGAAGTGAGTACCACACGTACCTATGGTTCAATCTGCTCTCCTCCTGTTCACTGCGGTGTCTCACATTGTAAAAATATGGTGACCAATTTTGGTGATTTCCGGTCTAGACCAGACAAAACGGTTGTTTGTCTTGGCCGGATTAAAATAGTACAGAGCCCCATGAGATGGATCCCAGCCTTTCACCGCATCCACGACCGCCGCCATGGCCTGGGAATTGACAGGGACGTTGATTTGACCGTTGGTTGCAGCGCTGAAAGCGCCTGGCTGGTAGATTACGCCGGCCACAGTATTAGGGAACTTCGGGCTCTTGACACGGTGCAGAATGACGGCAGCCACGGCCACCTGCCCCTGGAAGGGTTCGCCTCGGGCTTCACCCGCCACCAAATGCGCTAGTAGATTCATGTCGCTTTTAGTGATGCCACTAACACTTGGTGCCGCTGTAAACATCTGTTTGCCACTTGTGGAGGAGGTGCTTCTGCCTGTCTTGGCAGTGGTGGCGGCAGTGGTGGCGGCTGTCCCGGAACCGTGCCAGGACTTTGTGGCCGCGGCCAATTTTGCTTTGGTTTTGGCTCCGGCAACGCCGTCGACTTTCATACCGAAACGGTACTGAAACAGCCGCACTGCCCAGTACGTGCGCCAGCCGAAAACGCCGTCAATCTTCCCGCCGTAGAAACCTGCAAGTTTCAGACGGGACTGCAATTCCCTCACATTTGCTCCCGTACTGCCGTGGCGCATCACGCTAGCGGTGAAGGCACGCACCGGTGAATCCAGAGCCGGTGCGGCGGATGAAATCATGGCAAAACTGAGCAGCAACATAAGGAAACGAGGTAATGCCTTCTTCATCGCAGTGACGCCTCCAGTCTCTTGAAACACACTCGTGGTGGATGAGCCTTATGTTGCCGAAAAGAAAAACAAAATATGCCTGCCACTGTGGGCAGGCATATTTGCGCCTGAAGATATGGACGATTTACCTAATTGACGAGTGCCCGTGTTCTACAGCAGTAAGAGTTCAGCTCAGGGGTTCAATATCAAAATCCCGGTCATTGTCACAGAGGCAACGCTTGAAACCTGTTTCAATATGACCTTTGGAGTCCCGAACACCCCTGAGAATAAATGTTTCACCACAATGTCTACAGCGAATGTGAACTTTGATGCGTTGGTGTACCAGCATGTCGTGTTGCACTCCTTCAGCCACGAGTGTATCGGACTGCATATAGCCTAGTACCCCCTAATGTGGTCAAAAACTAAAAACATTATGGTCAATATCAGCTTTTGCCAAACTTTACAGTCCATACGAAATAAAGACGCAGGGCTGCGCCAAGCATGGATCCGCAAAATTAGCGAGGCTATACCCAACCTCTCCAGTGTGTAGCCTCGGCCATGCGCCTGACGCCCACAATGTATGCGGCCAGTCTCATGTCGACGCGATACCGTTTCGACGCCTCGTACACTGTGGCAAAGCTCCGCCGCATCAGTCCTTGCAACCGATTGTCCACTTCTTCAGAAGTCCAATAGTATCCCTGGTTGTTTTGAACCCATTCAAAGTAGGACACGATGACACCACCAGAGTTGCCCAAGACATCCGGCACCAGGAGGATACCCCTGTCTGTCAGAATCTTTGTGGCGGCGTTGGTGGTGGGGCCGTTGGCTGCTTCGACGACGATGGACGCCTTGATTTGATGAGCGTTGTCTTGCGTAATCTGGTTTTCAATGGCTGCAGGCACCAGAATATCGCATTCACTTTGCAAAAGTTCCTTGTTGGTTATTGTCTTCTTGAACAGCTTTGTCACTGTGCCAAAGGAGTCGCGGCGTTCCAGAAGGTCGTCAATGTCGAGACCGTCAGGATTATACAGGGCGCCGTATGCATCGGAGATGCCGACAACTCTGGCTCCGGCGTCACTCATGTACTTCGCCAAGTAACTTCCCGCATTGCCAAAGCCCTGGATAATGACGCGGGCGCCTTTCATGGGCAGTTCACGGACACGGGCTGCTTCTTCCACGCATATGGCCACGCCACGTGCGGTTGCTGTCTCTCGTCCTTGACTACCGCCAAGAACCAGCGGCTTTCCAGTAATAAACCCGGGGGAATCAAACTCCCTGATTCGTGAATACTCATCAAGCATCCAGGCCATGTTCTGGGAGTTACTGAAGACGTCTGGAGCAGGTATATCTTTGGTGGGACCGACAATTTGGCTGACAGCACGGACGTACGCCCGACTCAATCGCTCAATTTCCGAAAAGGACATCTCCCTGGGATCGCAGACAATACCGCCTTTGCCGCCCCCGTAGGGTAGGTCGGCAATACCGCATTTGACAGACATCCACATGGACAATGCGCGTACTTCATTTTCGCTTACGTCAGGATGCAGGCGAATGCCACCCTTTGTGGGGCCAATGGCGTTGTTGTGTTGTGCCCGGAAACCGGTAAACACTTTTACCGAACCGTCATCCATATGCACCGGAAACCGAACTGCCAAAACCCGCATTGGTTCCTTCAGAAGTTCGTACATCTGCTGGTCATAGCCCAAGTGGCTGAGAGCCTCTTCAATGACCGCCTGGGTACTTGAGTACACATCAAGATTTTCTTCTTCCACTTGGTCTTGCGAAGTCACGTCCGTATTTGTCTGCATAGTGTTGTCAGACCCCTTTTTCATACTTTGAGAAACCCAATATGGCGAAAACCGCGATTAGTATACAATTCTTTCACCACGGGAGCAAGGATTTTCGCTGCCTGTGTTCAGGCTGGTGTCGAAAGGTTCTGCCCCAGAGAGCGAATACTAGAGCGAGAACCGTTCAGTCAAAACTTCTACAGCGTCACTGGCAATCACGCATGTTCCGTATTCATCCAATACTGGTAGGGTGGTGGTAGAAAACTGACCGTACTCGCTCAGCAGGGCAAACAGCCCTTCGTACTGGGACTCGGGCAGCGAGTCTTCATCGCAGTAGAGGTAGTACTGGTCCTGGTAAAAGAACAGCCTTGCATTGACTCCGTAGTCGGCTACGGAGTACGCGCCTCGAATGACATCTTCCAAGTCCGCAAATTTGAACACAAAAGTCGACACGGGGTCGGTTTCATAGGGTGGTTCGTCGTCTTCGTCGTCTTCGTCCACGTCACTGGCGGGCAGGCTGGGGACTCTGGTAACGATGACCACTACGCCTTCTGTGGGCATAGTAAAAGCTTCAATTGCAATGGGACCGGCCACTTCAAAGCCAACCTCTACATAGGCGGTCTCCATGATATCCCAAAACAGCTCCTGGACTTTACGACCGTTTTTCCAAATTTCGTCTCTATCGATGCCTCGCTCGTCCAAGTCGTCGAAGCTGATAAAAATCCGAACTTTGTCCTTTGCAATTCGTTCAACCCGCATTGACATCCCCTCCTTTTCCCAAGGAACAGCGAACGCTGGGGTGATTTCTCCTTCAATGATATGCCACTGTCCAGAAGACGACAACCCGCCAGCACTTGTTACAGTGTATTCGCCAAATCGTTCATGGCGTGACCAAAGATTGATACGCAGCGCAGGAAATCCTCAATATGCCAGTATTCGTCTTTCTGGTGGGCAGTATCCTCGCGCCCCGGAAAGAGACCGCCAAAGGCAACGGTGTTTGGCATCGCACGGGCGTACGTGCCGCCGCCCATGACGAGGGGTGTGGATTTGAGTCCAGTCTGTTCTTCGTAAACCCGGCGAAGTGTGGCAATCACAGGGTGGTCCAGCGGAATGAATAGTGGATTGCGGTTTTCAACGACCGTCGCTTTCCATTTGTCCGACAGCGCCCCGTGGCACTTTTCCAATATATCGTCGATGCATGTGGTCATAGGGTACCGAATATTAAAGAAAAAGGAATACGTTCTGTCCGTCAAGGAGGCGATTCCCAAATTGACGGTCAACGCTCCCATAATTTCGTCGGACGCCGCAATCCCTAGGCCGTTGCCGCCAGTGTCCTGGCCGGCAATGGCTCGCCACATGGAACCGTTGGACACCGACTGCATTCCCAGCAACTCCGCCAAATGAACAATGGCGTTGGTGCCATCGCCAGGTGTGCTGCCATGGGCGGCAAGGCCGCGAACCGTAAGCTGAATGATGGCCGCTGTCGCTTGTGTGTCCAGTTCAATTTGTCGGCTGCGCGCCTCCTTGTGCAACTTACCTTCCCACTCTCTGGCTGCCGTCTCCGAGTGACAGTCGACTTGGGCAAAGGCGTAGTCAGGCACCATGTTAAAGCGCTGTCCTGCTTCAAACCTGAGAACTTTTGGAAGCATGGAATCATTTTCGGCAGGAACCTCCACTTTAACGGTGGCAATGCCCTTTTCCGCGTGAATCAGGGGGAAAGCCGCATCCGGCGTAAACCCGCCCAATGGTTTCGCTTCCGAAGCAAGGTAGTGCTCCATGCAGCGCCAGTCATTTTCTTCATCGAGGCCGAAAATCACACGAATGGAGCGCCTTGGCTGGAGTCCGAGATCCTTTAACATGACAAGTGCCCATAAAGCTGCAAAAATGGGGCCCTTATCGTCAAGAGCGCCACGGGCAAAAATTTTGTCGTCTTCAATTTCTGCGCCAAACGGTGGGTGTTTCCAACCGTTGCCTGCCGGTACCACGTCCAGGTGTCCAACGACTGCCACGTATTCCCTGTCTTGTCCATACTCCACGTGGCCTGCGTACCCGTCCAGGTTTCTAGTGGCCAAGCCCTTCCCTTTGGCAAAGTTTAGGACATACTCCAAAGCTTCCGCCGGTCCCTGGCCAAATGGCCGGCAGTCCTGTGCTTCGGACTTTACGCTGGGGATTTGCAGCAAGCTCCGGAGAGACTCCACCATCTCGGTCCGGTGTTCCTCAATGTACTGGTCAAACACATAAATTCCTCCTGTTTCCCCAAGAACCAAGGGTAAAGGGTAGCTCAGGTGGACAGTCTCTCCACGACATCGTGCTGGAGAATCACTGTCAAATTATCCACGGGCTCGTCCAGCAAAAGCTTGGTCAATAGGCGCATGGAGACAGCGCCAAAGTCGTACATCGGTTGAGCCACCACGGTCATTTGCGGGCGAACCATGTTCGCCAGTTTAGTATTATCGAAGGCCATGACCTTGACGTCGCCTGGGACCTTCAGGCCAATGTCCTGGACAGCGTGAATGGCGGCAAGTCCCAGTTCGTCGGATGCAGTCACCAAGCTGTCCAAACTGTGCAGCTTGACTTGTTCCTGAATGACGGGCAACGCCTCTTCGTACTGCCCCTGTTCCACTTCGATGCGGAAAAATTGGTCGGCAGGAATACAAGAGGCCAGACCGTTGCCTCTTTGATCGGCCAGAAGTGACACACCCCTGGCGGTAGTGACAAACCCAATGCGCCGAGATCCCCGTTCCAACAGGTACGTGGCAGCATCTCGTCCTGCCTGGCGGTTGTCAATATTTACGGAAGGTATCCGGCGCTCCGGATCCTCCGTGGCGCAGAGAACAACGGGAATTTGGGCTTGTTCAAAAGCCTCGATATGTTCGGGACGAAGGTGGTTGGTCATGTAGATGATGCCGTCCACCTGTTTTTCCCACATTGTGCCAACTAAATCCACTTCGCGCTGGACATCGGCGTCGGAGTTGGTCAGGATAATTTGATAGGAATACATTGCTGCAATATCTTCAATTCCGCGAACGACTTCCGCAAAAAAATCAGTTGAAACGTCCGGGACAATCACGCCAATAGTTTTGGTCTTTTTGCTGGCCAGACCCCTTGCCACTGCATTGGGCCGATATCCCAAGCGAGCGATGGCATCAAGAACTCTGCGCTTTGTCTCGTCTTTCACAACCGCTGTTCCATTCAGTACCCGGGATACTGTGGCCATGGACACTCGTGCTTCTCGTGCCACATCGTATATTGTGACCGTCAAGTGCGTCGCCTCCGCTCAATTTTTATCTATAATACCACGTAAGGCCACATCGCGGACGATGGTAATGAAAATGGACGGAATGTCCGTCCATCTACCTGGTGCGGGTGAAGGGACTCGAACCCCCACGGTTTCCCGCCAGAACCTAAATCTGGTGCGTCTGCCAATTCCGCCACACCCGCATGTCAAAAGATCCAGACAACACTGTATCATATTCGCGTCAAACTTGCCACGATGAAAGTGAAATTCCGGCTTCCTCTATATAGGGGATTGGCCGGTAGCGGCGGCGTCCAATTTTTCCGGGAGCATAGATATACAGCTCATGCCTGGCTCTGGTCATGGCCACGTAGAACAGCCTACGTTCCTCCTCGTCGTCAATGGGCTCCTGCTTGCGGCTCTTTCTCAAATACGGATTGTCCGCCACCGCGCCGACGATATGAACTGTATCCCATTCCTTACCTTTGGCATCGTGGAACGTTCGAAATTCGACCCGTTGTCGCAGCGCCGCCGGCAGTTTCGTCCAAGTGGCGACCAACTGCCGACGCGTTCTGGCAAGAACGGCCATACTCGTGCCGCCATGATGGTGCTGGATTTGCTGGAGTACACAGTCCGCTTCGCGCTCCTCGTCTGGGATTGCGCAAAACTCCGTCAAGCCGGCTTCACGGGACGCGCCAACGATTTCCTTGGGGTGCCTTCGCCGGTTCCTTTGAATTAAACAGCGGGACGCTTGGATAATACGGGCGTCAGAACGAAAATTTACTTCCAGGACTTTCACCTGTGCCTCCGGGTACCAGTTGCGAAAATTGAGTAGCCATTGTGGGTTTGCCCCACGAAAGCCGTATATACACTGGTCGTCGTCGCCAACCACAAACAGTTTGGCCACATGATTTGCGGTCAGGTGGCGGACAATGTGCCACTGGATCCCGTTGGTGTCCTGAAACTCGTCCATCAAGAGGTAGCGCAACCCGGGCACGAAATTTTCCCCTTCCCCGGCGTCAATCATTTTGCACGCGTGAATTAGAATATCGTCAAAATCCCAACGATGACTGCGTCTCTTCAGCAGCTCGTACTGGTGTAGAAACTTGTGTGCGCGGCCCCGACCCTTGTCCTGTACAGGCCAAACAGACTTCATTCTCGACAAATAGGCTGTCCACCACCGTACGTCCTCCGTTTTGTCCGGCAGACGCTGCAACTGCAGCGCTGTCCGAATGAGTTGCAACTGCTCACGCGGATCCAACAATACAGGAATGTTCGGCAGGCGGGACAGCAGCATTGCGAAAATCTGTGCGTGGAACGTGCCCAGCTTCAGTGCCTCTGAGCTGCTTCTGGACGAGGGCGGGAGTTGGTTCTGAATGCGAGCTTTCATCTCCTGAGCCGACTGTCTGGTGAAAGTGACGGCCATGATGTGACTGGGAGACAACCGCTCCTGCTGCAACTGGTGAAGAATGTGATTTGTCAGCACGGTAGTTTTGCCACTCCCTGGAGCTGCGAAGACACTCATTGTGGCCGCCGGGTGGTATACAATTGCCTGCTGCGTTTCGGTTAAGTCAAGGTCCATGGCACTACGTTACGGCATCTGTCTGAACCGAGCCATAGTTTATAGTACGTCCACGCGCTCCATGGGAACCTTCAGGTCATTCTTTTCCTTACAGCGGACGTGCTATGATGTCCAGTAGAGGAGTGAAGCGCGTGCTGTTTGCTTTGGGAGATGTACATTTGTCCCATGCTGTGAAAAAACCTATGGACATTTTCGGCAGTGTCTGGGAAGACCATGACGAGAGGATTCGTGAGAACTGGATGCGAAAGGTTTCCCCTGACGACACGGTCCTGCTCCCTGGTGACTTGTCCTGGGCCATGACTCTTGCGGAAGCCAAAGCTGACCTGGAGTGGCTGGGGAACCTTCCGGGGCGTCAGATTCTGCTACGCGGAAACCACGATTACTGGTGGAGCGGAATTGGCAGAGTGCGCAACCAGTTGACCGGGAATCAGACAGCCATTCAAAACGACGCGGTGTCTGTAGAGGGATATGCCGTTTGCGGATCGCGCGGGTGGCTGTTACCTTCACACCCCCAATTTTCGGACAGCGATGCCGTGATTTATAGCCGGGAACTTCAGCGACTAACTCTGTCGTTAGACGCTGGCGCCAGGATGGGGCTCCCGCTGTTGGTCATGCTGCATTATCCGCCTTTGAGTCAGACGGATACAGATACGGAGTTCACCCGCATGCTGGAGGCTTATGGTGTCCGTTTGTGTATCTATGGGCACCTGCACGGTGCCGCCCACCGTTTTGCCGTGCAAGGAACGCACAACGGTGTCAACTACCAGTTGGTTAGCGCGGACTACTTGAACTTCGAGCCCCTCACTCTGTCTCCCGCCCCGTGTGGGTAAGCTGAACCAGCGGATTGTTTCCAGGGCCCTTTCGTGCCGCCAGTACAACAAAGCCCATGTACCGATGATTGTTTTCCAGCCACTGCGCGTTCTGTCCCAGCAGCTGCAGAATTTCCGGATTCTGATATGCCCCCGGAGAGGCAAGATTCAGGGCATCCGATTCATCCATGCCCTTCTGCATCATGTCTTGGGACTGAATGCCTTGGGAATGCAGTACCTTTACTGAATCAAAGCCGGCCTGCTGCAAATATCGCTTCCATCCCCGGGTATCCGGAATCACCTTAACGCCGTAGACCCGCCCAACTTCCTGTTTCCACTGGGGGCTTACGGGGCTCATGAGGGTCATTTCCACGTCAAGGTAAATACCGCCTGGTCGCAGGACGCGGTAGCACTCGGCCAGCCCTGCGCTTACGTCAGGGAGAAAGACATTGACGGATTCAGCCAATACCAAGTCGAAGGATGCGTCGGCGAAAGGAAGCCGCTGGACGTCGGCTACTTGCAGTGAAATGGCATTCCCTGCCGCTTCACTGCGGTGTGTTGCCTTTTCAATCATTTCCGGTCGAACGTCTATGCCGGAGCAGCGGCAGCCACAGCGTGTTGCCAATTCGTTCAGGGTTCGAGCTGTTCCACAACCGACTTCCAGTACTTGTGCCCTGCCCTGAATGCGAATTTGGCGCATCCATCCCCAAGTGGACTTCATGCCGCCCGGATGGGCGCTGTCGGCACCTAAACTGGCCAACATGTCTTGATAATCCATCGTACTCCCTCCTCAAGTTGGGAGAGTCCTTGTTTTTCCGGGAAGCGAAATTCAGTGCGTCAAGGAACTTTACTTCGCCATCCTATTCCGTCATCATAAGATGCGTTCAATCCGCCTGTCGCAAAGGAGGGTATGCATGGCAGCCAAAGTTCAGCGCATATTCCTGCTGGAGGTCCAAGAACCGGGGGATTACTTGTTGCAAGTCTCCGGAGTTGTGGTTCTTTACAGCAATCAGCGCTTCGACGTCTACTCCAGCAGTGCCAATCACAACCGCTTTCGAGCAGCTGTACACAAGTTTCCCTTTTCCGAATTAGCGCAGGGGGTTTTGTGGAAAGGTGCGGAATACCGGCTTACGGAAACAGATGTGCAAACGGATTTGGAGGGCACAGACAATGCCGGTACTGTCTCTACCCTCCTGGGCCAGCTGTACGCAGAAAATCCGCGGCAATTGTTTTTCCTCAAAAAGTACCTGTCTGTCGTTTAACTACTATCCTGTCAACCGCCGCGCTCCAATGAATCGCTGCCGGTAATAGGGGTCGTGAAGGTGACTGACAATGACGCCGGTGCTGGGGTTCAATGCCTGTACCATGAGACCGTTGCCGATGTAAATGGCCACGTGTGAGGCACCCGGGTGGTCTGTGGTGAAGAAAACGAGATCGCCGGGAAGAAGGTTTGTCCAGGTAACTGACCTGCCTATCTGAAACTGTTGGTAGGAAGTCCGGGGAACAACAATTCCAAAGTGGCCATACACATATTGAACCAATCCGGAGCAGTCAAACCCGGCCGGACTTGCTCCTCCCCACGTATAAGGTCGTCCCACATAATCCAAAGCGTATTTTGCAATGGTCAAACCTGATACTCCAGACTCTACCGAGGCTGAGTCGGACGAACGCGAAGAAGTCGATGATGAGCGCAAAGAAGACGAACGCGCAGAAGACGACGATGAGCGCAAAGAAGACGAACGCGAAGAAGACAAGCGCGTCGACGTTGAACCGGACTGTTTTACCGAGATGTCTGAGGTGCCCTTGGTGCCTGACCTGACCACGTCGGCTAGACTTACCCCGCGGCTCACCACCCTGTGTTCCCCAGCAGACAGAGCACTCAGCTGCACAAGTTTCACTGGCGCCGACCTGGGCCGCGATGGACTATGGACAACCCGGTGTGTGAGTTCAAGGGACATCGCCTGCAAGGGGGGCGGTTTTTGCAGGGTCACCACACTGGTCTCTGAAATCTTGGCTAGCCTTCCTTTGGCGAGGGCATAAAATGTTGTTGAAGCCAGAGGAATTTGTTGTGGTCCTCTTGAGTTTTGAAACAGACTACGAAAACGAACAGGATGGGAAGTATCCGCTCTTGCCGGTACCACTTGCAGCGGTGCTGACGTTTCCTGCATGTGGAATGGCGCGGTCGACATTGCGACCAGAACCGTTGATGTCACACGCAAGGCCAGGTTCACTTGCATCCCTCCATTCAATTCTATGGGTATGGCGGGATGGCTCAGAACATTCCCCGTCTGAGGGCCTGCGCTGCCAGCGATGGACGACAAAATTCGACGGGAAACAGCCCGCTGAATTCATTAGCGGATGTGGGCCGCTGGTCCAAGTTGAGTGCTCATGGGCCAAGTCTACAAAAATTCAGGGCAGGTGTTCAGCACTATTGTTGGAGTACTTGTGGGTAATGATAAGGCTTTAGCTATGGGGATATAAGGCGCTCGCCGGTAGGCGAACAACCTTTAATCATTACACGAAATGTTATAATGTAGCCATGACACCGAGAGCCTACAAATACCGCTCAGAACATCTTAGCCGCCGGGCTGGCGGTGTTAGCCTGTGGAGAGGCCGTAAGACCCGCTCGAAAGCTGAAAAGCCGACGAGAAGGCAAGCCTCAGCGAAGCAGGAAAGCCAACGTGT
>Ga0187809_10000141_pt1 | contig 48247 bp, 44 predicted proteins | sample NC_wetland_sal_i_8_FD_132415 | JGI IMG/M metagenome (GOLD analysis project Ga0187809, IMG submission 132415) | Wetland sediment microbial communities from Neuse River Estuary, North Carolina, USA - ASW_4 | ecosystem: Environmental > Aquatic > Freshwater > Wetlands > Sediment | place: USA: North... | reverse complement strand
TCGGAAGCTAAGCCCTTCAGCGCCGATGGTACTGCACCCGCCAGGATGTGGGAGAGTAGGACGCCGCCGGACACCCATTCAGAAATGCCCCCCGACCCACCGTCGGGGGGCATTTCTGCATTCGGGAGAATGCTCTCTGCGGATCGCACGCGACATGGGTGCGGACGTCCCGTGCTCGCGGCGTACCGGGTGTCTGGGATGATGGTGGCCGCAGACGCTTGAGGAGAGTCACAGATGAACAGCGACGATCGAGGGTCCCGGGGCCGTACCCCCGGAGGGCCCCGGCAGGGCCGGCCCGGTGCCGGCGGGAACGGGCGGTCCGGTGGGCCGTCGGGCAGGTCGTCGTCCGGTGGCTCGGGCGCTCGTTTCGGCGGGGCGCGCGGTGACGGTTCGTCCGGTGGGAGGCCCTCGAGCGGCCGTGGTGGCCCGACAGCCGGCGGCCCGTCCGGAGGCAGGACGTGGGGAACCGCGGGTGCCTCCGGCGGGAGCAGGGCGGGGGGTGCCGGTGGTGCCCCCGGTGCCGGTGAGCGCGGGTCGCGGTGGGGTGCGTCGAACGGCCAAGGCGCCAGCCGTGGTCCGGCGCCCCGTGGCGTGGCGAGCAACCGCGGCCAGGGGCGTCCCGAGAGCGGTTCCGGTGATCGTCGCGAGGCGTTCGGCGCGGGTCGCGCCGCCGGTGAGCAGGGTCGGGGCTGGTCGCGTGACGGCGCGCCCGGACGCAGTGGCAGCGCCTCCCGCGACGGCGGCCGTGTGACAGGCGGGCCTCGCGAGGGGTTCTCGTCAGGCGGCTCCGGCCGCGGCGGCGATCGGACCCCGCGTCCTGGCGGCGCCTTCGCGTCGGGAGACCGCCCGACGGGTGGCGTCGCCGGCGGGCGGGCGTTCGAACGGCGGGGGCCGTCAGACCGACCGAACCGGGGCTGGTCGGAGGACCGTGCGCCGGGGGCGGGCCAGGGGCGTGCTCGGCCGTGGGGCGAGCCCGGTGCCGACCGTGACAGTGGTCGCGGAAGCGGCGGCGGGGGCCCGCGCGGCCCTCGTCGGCCGGGCTGGGACGCCGCAGTCGAGGCCGGGGCGGGCAGCGGGTACCGACCGCGACGCGACGACGACCGTCCGGCGGCGACCCGTCCGGGCGACGTGGACCGCGCTCCGCGGGCAGGCGGTGAGCGCCGTGACGGTGCGGGAGCGGACGAACGTGGTGCGCGCGGCGGCCAGCCCGGCCGGCGGACGAGTGCCGGGTGGGACGCCCAGGGCGACCGTGGCTCGCGCACGGGCGGTAGCGGCCGGCCGGGCGGATACGCGCCCGGTGGTGCGGAGCGTCGCGCCCCGTCGCGCGGCGACGAGCGTGGCGGCTACGAGCGTGGCGATGCGGCCCGTGATGCACGGTCCGGCAGGGACGAGCGCGGCGGTGCGGAGCGTCGCGGCCCGTCCGGGGGCTACGAGCGTCGTCCGCAGGCTGGTGGCGGTGCGGAGCGTCGCGGCCCGTCCGGCGGGTACGAGCGTCGTCCGCAGGCAGGTGGCGGTGAGGGGGCCCCGCGGGCCGGTGGCTACGGCGCCGCGCCGCGCACCGGTGGCTACGGCGGGCCGCAGCGGGCCGGTGGCTACGGCTCCCGACCGTCCGACGGTCGTGAGGGCCAGCGGGTCTTCGGCCGAGGCGAGGGCCGGGTCGAGCGTGCTCCGGGGCGTCCCTCGTCGTCCGGGGCACGGAGCGGTGGCCCGCAGTGGCGCTCGGGGGGTCCGGCGGGTCAGCGGCCCGATCGGTCGCCGCAGGCCGACCGGCCGGTCGACCCGTTCGTCCCCGACGACGTCGAGTTCAGCCAGCTGGATCGCGAGGTCCGCGGCCGGTTGCGCACGCTGAGCAAGGAGCAGGCCGAGCGCGCGGGCAAGCACCTCGTCATGGTCGCGCGTCTCATCGACACGGACCCGGAGGCGGCGTACCTGCACGCCCAGGCGGCGGTGCGGCGCGCGGGCCGCGTCGACGTCGCCCACGAGGCGGCGGGTCTGGCCGCCTACCGGTCTGGCCGCTACGCCGAGGCGCTGCGCGAGCTGCGCACGGTGAGGCGGCTCAACGGTTCGCCGGAGCACCTGCCGGTCATCGCCGACGCCGAGCGAGGGCTGGGCCGGCCGGAGCGCGCGATCGTCGTGGGCAACGACCCGGAGGCCGGGCTCTTGAGCGAGGAGAGCCAGGTGGAGCTGGCCATGGTGATCTCCGGCGCCCGCCTGGACCTCGGTGAGCCGGAGGCGGCCGTCGCGGTGCTCGACAGCGCCGTGGTGCGCGCGGCGACCGGCCTGCTCGCGGCCCGCGTGGCGCAGGCGCGGGCGACGGCCCTGACCGCGGTCGGCCGGGTCGCGGAGGCGGACAGCGAGCTGTCGCGGTTCACGCAGGAGGAGCTCGACGCGGCCGCGGGCGAGGTCGAGGAGGAGGACGAGTTCGTCGTCTTCGACCTGCTCGACGAGGCCGACGAAGACGACGTGCTCGACGAGGCCGATGAGGCCGACGAGGAGGACGCTCGCCGTGAGGAGAGCGGGCCGGAGGCGCCCGATGCGCCTGCCGACGAGGACGACGGGAACCGCGACGACGGCCGGCCGGAGGCCCCCGAGGGGCGTGCGGACGAGGAGGACCTGACCCGATGACCGCCGGCCTGCTCGGTTCCGACCGCCCGCTCGCCGAGGCGTACGACTGCGCGCTCGTCGACCTCGACGGCGTCACGTACCTGGGGCACGAGCCGATCCCGTGGGCGTCGGACAGCCTGGTCGCCGCGCGGGGCCGCGGCATGCGTCTCCAGTTCGTCACGAACAACGCGTCGCGCCCGCCGTCGGTGGTCGCCGACCAGCTCACGAGCCTCGGGATCCCGGCGGTGCCGGGCGACGTGATGACCGCCTCGCAGTCGGCCGCGAGCCTGCTCGCCACGCGCCTGCGGCCGGGGGCGAAGGTGCTGGTGGTGGGGACCGACGCGTTGCGCGACGCGGTGCGGGAGCAGGGCTTCGTCGTCGTCGGCTCGGCGGACGACGAGCCCGCCGCGGTGGCCCAGGGCTTCGACCCGGAGGTCGGCTGGGCGCAGCTGGCGGAGGCCGCGTACGCGATCGAGCGCGGGGCCTGGCACGTCGCGTCCAACCTCGACAAGTCGCTGCCGCAGGCCCGCGGGTTCGCGCCGGGCAACGGCGCGATGGTCATGGCGGTGCGTGCGGCCACGGGCGTGGTGCCCGACAGCGCGGGCAAGCCCGAGCCGACGATGTACCGGCTGGCGGCCGACCGCGTGGGCGGCGTGCGCCCGCTCGTCGTCGGCGACCGGCTGGACACCGACCTGGCCGGGGCCCGGGCCGGTGGCTTCGCCGGGCTGCACGTGCTCACCGGCGTCAGCACCGCGCGGGACGACGTGCTCGCCGCCGCGACGTTCCGTCCGAGCTACGTCGGGGCGGACCTGCGGGCGCTGCTCGAGCCGCACGTGGCGCCCGAGCAGGCGGCCGACGGGTGGTGGAGCTGCCGACGGGCCGCGGCGCGCGTGCGGGACGGCGCGCTCGAGCTCGACGACGGGGGCGACGACGTCATGGACCTGGTCCGAGCGGCCTGCGCGGCGGCGTGGGCCGCAGCGGACGCCGGGACCCCGGTCGACCCGGCGCACGTGCCCGACTTCCCCGTGGGCTGAGCGCGAGGGACCGTCCGCGCCGACGCGGCCGCGCCTCGCTGTGGGTGGCGTCCGGGGGTGCGTCGTGACAACCGGTAGCGTGGACGTGGCCGCACGGACGCGGTCGTCGTGCGAGGAGGTCGCAGTGGGTCAGGACGTGTCGGTCAGCACCGGGGACGCCAGGGTCGACGAGGCGCTGGCGCGCCTCACCGATCTCGACGGCGCGCCCGTGCGCGAGCACCTGCACGTGCTCGAGGCCGTGCACGAGGCGCTCCAGGGGCGCCTGGCCGACGCGGAGGGATGAGGCGACCGTGACGGCACGGCTCGACGCCGAGCTCGTCCGGCGCGGCCTGGCCAGGTCGCGCCGCCAGGCGGGCGAGCTCATCGCGGCCGGTCGCGTCCGGGTGGACGGCGGCCCGGCGGCCCGGCCGGCGACGCCGGTCGACGAGGCCCGCGTGCTCGTCGTGGACGACGACCCGGACGACCCGGGGTACGCCTCGCGGGCCGGTCACAAGCTCGCCGGCGCGCTGGCCGCCTGGGCGTCCGCGGGGCTTGCGGTCGCCGGTCGGGACTGCCTCGACGCGGGTGCGAGCACGGGTGGGTTCACCGACGTGCTGCTGCGTCGTGGCGCCCGCCACGTCGTGGCGGTGGACGTCGGCCACGGGCAGCTCCGGCCCGAGCTCGCCGCGGACCCACGGGTCGAGGCCCGCGAGGGGGTCAACGTCCGGGGCCTGCGGTCCGGCGACGTGACCCCCGCGCCGTCGCTGGTGGTGGCGGACCTCTCGTTCATCTCGCTGCGGCTGGTGCTGGCGCCGCTGGCGGCCGTCGCCACGGGCGACGCGGACCTCGTGGTGCTCGTCAAGCCGCAGTTCGAGGTGGGGCGCGAGCGTCTCGGGAGCGGTGGCGTGGTGCGCGACCCGGCGGCGCGGCGCGACGCGGTCCTCGGCGTGCTGGACGCCGCCACGGCGGCGGGCCTCGCCGGGATCGACCTCGTGGCGAGCCCCCTGCCAGGGCAGGACGGCAACGTGGAGTACTTCTGCTGGCTGCGCGGTGCCGCGGCCGGTGGGGCGCGCTTGTACCAGGCGCGCGTCGACGAGGTGCTGGGAGGCACACAGTGACACGCCGCGCCCTCGTGGTCGCCCACCGCACCCGTCCCGAGGCGGTGCAGGCGCGCGAGCTCGTGCTGCGCGAGCTCGCGGCCGCCGGCGTCGAGCCGGTCCTCGCCACCGACGAGTCGACCGCGGGCAACCTGCCGGACTTCGAGATGGCCATCGTCCTGGGTGGCGACGGCACGATCCTGCGCGCGGCCGAGCTGACGCGCGAGCGCGGGGTGCCGATGCTGGGCGTCAACCTCGGGCACATCGGCTTCCTCGCCGAGATCGAGCCCGACAACGTCCCCGCCGCGGTCCAGCGCCTGACGAGCGGCGACTTCGAGGTCGAGGAGCGCAGCACGCTCGAGGTGCGGGTGCTGGCGCCGGACGGCATGCGCTCGGTGAGCTGGGCGCTCAACGAGGCGACGATGGAGAAGACCGACGCCGCCACGATGATCGAGATCATCGTCGAGGTGGACGGGCGTCCGTTGTCGAGCTTCGGCACCGACGGGCTGGTGCTCGCGACGCCCACCGGGTCCACGGCGCACGCCTTCTCCGGCGGCGGACCCGTCGTGTGGCCCGACGTCGACGGGCTCATCGTCGTGCCCCTCGCGGCGCACGCGCTGTTCGCGCGGCCGCTCGTGGTGGGCCGCAGCAGCACGGTCGCGGTCGAGGTGCTGGGGCGCTCGGCGAGCGACGCGATGCTCGTGTGCGACGGGCGGCGGCGCATCGCGATGCCGGCGGGCTCACGACTGGAGGTGCGGCGCTCGGACCTGCCGGTGCGCCTGGCCCGGCTCAGCCCGGCGCCGTTCACGTGGCGCCTCGTGAGCAAGTTCGGGCTCTCGGTGGAGGGCTGGCGCGGCGGCGCGCGGTACGTGCCGGGTGGGCCGGCGTGATCGACGAGCTGCGCATCGAGGACCTCGGTGTCATCGAGCGCGCGCACGTGCGGCTGCGCGCCGGCCTGACGGTCCTCACCGGCGAGACCGGGGCGGGCAAGACCATGGTGCTCACCGCGCTCGGCCTGCTGCTCGGCGCGAAGGCGGACGCCGGCACCGTGCGGGCCGGCGCGGGGGCGGCGGCGGTCGAGGGTCGCGTGCGCCTGGCCGGGCACGAGCGGGCGCTCGCCCTGGTCCGCGACGCGGGCGGCGAGCTCGACGACGACGGCACGCTGCTCGTGGTCCGCACGCTGTCCGCCCCGACGTCCGACGGCCCCGGCCGGTCGCGGGCCTACCTCGGCGGCCGGTCGGTGCCGCAGGCCGTGCTCGCCGACCTCGCCGACGACCTCGTCACCGTGCACGGCCAGGCCGACCAGATGCGGCTGCGGACCCCCGCGCGTCAGCGCGAGGCGCTCGACGCCTTCGCCGGTCCGGAGCACCTGGCCACGCTGGCGCGCCACCGGGACGCGTGGGCGGCCCGCGCGCAGGCCGCGGCCGAGCTGGCCGACCTCGTCGTCCGCGCGGCGGAGCGCGCCCGGGAGGCCGAGCTGCTGCGGGTGGGGCTGGCCGAGGTGGAACGGATCGCGCCGCAGCCCGGGGAGGACGCGGCGCTCGCCGAGGAGTCGGCGCGGCTGGCGCACGCGGAGGACCTGCGGGCCGCGGCGGCGGGAGCGCACGCGGCGCTCGTGGGGGACGACGACGCCGAGGAGGCCCCGTCGGCCGCGGCGCTCGTCGACGCCGCCCGCCGGCAGCTGGAGCACGCGGGCGCGCACGACCCCGCCCTGGCCGAGCTGGGCCGTCGGGCAGCCGAGGCCGGGTACCTCGTCGCGGACGTGGCGGCGGACCTGGCCGGGTACCTGCAGGACCTCGCGGCCGACCCGCTGCGGCTGGACGCCGTCGAGCAGCGCCGGGCGGAGCTCGCCACCCTGACGCGCACGCACGGCGGCGACGTCGGCCAGGTGCTGGCGTGGGCCCAGGAGGGGGCCCTGCGCCTGCTCGAGCTCGACGACGGCGGCGGTCACGCCGCCGAGCTCCGGCAGCGAGTGGCGGCCCTGGACGACGAGCTCGCCGCGCTGCAGTCGGCGCTCACCCGGGCCCGCACCCGTTCGGCCGCGCACCTCGCGGACGTGGTGACCGCGGAGCTGGCGGGCCTGGCGATGGCGGGCGCTCGCCTCGAGGTGCTCGTCGAGCCAGCGGAGGCCCCCTCGGCCACGGGCGCCGACCGCGTCGAGATGCTGCTGGTGCCGCACGCCGGCGCGCCGGCGCGGCCGCTCGGCAAGGGCGCGTCCGGCGGCGAGCTGTCCCGCGTGATGCTGGCGCTGGAGGTCGCGCTGGCGACCGCCGGCGACGGGGGCCGCGACACCGACGAGAGGCCCAGCACGTTCGTGTTCGACGAGGTCGACGCGGGTGTGGGTGGCCGGTCCGCCATCGAGGTGGGTCGCCGGCTCGCGGAGCTCGCGCGCGACGGGCAGCAGGTGCTCGTCGTCACGCACCTGGCCCAGGTGGCCGCGTTCGCCGACACGCACCTCGTGGTGTCGAAGTCGGCGGCCGACGGGCTGGTCACCGCGACCAACCTGGTCGAGGTCGCGGGTGCCGACCGCGTCCGGGAGCTGGCCCGCATGCTCGCGGGCCAGGAGGAGTCGGCGACGGCGCAGGCGCACGCCGCCGAGCTCCTCGCGATGGCGGGGGAGCGGCGATGAGCGGGGGCAGCCACGCCCGCCGGGGCATGACCACGGCGACCGTCAGCGGGCCGGCGCGCATCGCTGCCGAGGCCGCCACGCTGGCCGGGCGGCTGCGGCCGGGAGACGTCGCCGTCATCGACCACCTCGACCTGGACCGCGCCTCTGCCGAGGCGCTGCGGGCGGCGCGCCCGGCGGCCGTGCTCAACGCCGCCCGCTCGAGCTCGGGCCGCTACCCGAACCTCGGGCCGCAGGTGCTCGTGGAGGCCGGCATCCGGCTGGTCGACGACCTCGGCCCCGACGTGCTCTCGGTGCCCGACGGGCACACGCTCCGGGTGGTCGGCGGCGCGGTCTACGACGGCGACACGCTGCTGGCCGAGGGCGACGAGCAGACCACCGAGTCGGTGGCGGAGGCCATGGTCGGTGCGCGGTCGGGCCTCGCGACGCAGCTGCAGGCGTTCGCCGCGAACGGCATGGCCTACCTCCGCGACGAGCAGGCGCTCCTGCTCGAGGGCGAGGGCGTGCCCGAGCTGACCACGCGCCTCAAGGGCAGGCCGGTGCTCGTGGTGGTCCCGGGCCCGGACGCGGCCCGTGACCTGGCGGCGGTGCGCCCGTTCGTCCGCGAGCACCGGCCGGTGCTCATCGGGGTCGACGGCGGCGCCGACCTGCTGCTGGCCGCCGGACTGCGCCCCGACATCGTCCTCGGTGCGCTGGACCAGGTCTCGGAGCGGGCGCTGACGGGCGGCGCCGAGCTCGTCGTGCGCGTGCCCCCCACGGGGGAGACTCCGGGCGTGCCACGCCTCCAGCGGCTGGACCGGGCCTTCGTCACCTACCGCACCGGCGGCTCTGCGGCCGACGCGGCGCTCCTGCTCGCGGACACGCGGGGCGCCGAGCTCGTCGTCGGCGTCGGCACGCGAGTCGGCCTGCTCGACCTGGTGGACGCGGGCCGCGAGGCCATGGCCGCCACGGTGCTGACGCGGCTGCGGGTGGGCCCCACACTCCTGGACGCCGGCGCCGTCGCCCGGCTCTACCGGCACCGGATCTCCACCTGGCAGGTGCTGCTGCTCGTCGTCGCCGCGCTCGTCGCGCTGGGCGTCGCGCTGGCCGTGACACCGGCCGGTCAAGACCTGTACGCGGCGCTCGGCGCCCGGTCGACGGACCTCGTCGGCTGGGTGCGGGGCCTGTTCGAAAGCAGCTGATGATGGTCGACTTCCGCTACCACCTGGTCTCGCTCGTCGCGGTGTTCCTCGCGCTGGCGTGCGGCATCGTGCTGGGCGCCGGGCCGCTGCGCACGGCGATCGGCGACACGGTGTCGGGCCGCAACGCCGCGTTGACGGCGCAGAACGCGCAGCTGACCACGGAGCGCGACGCCGCGGTGGCCGACGAGAAGGCGGCCACGGCCGCGCTCGACACGGCCGGAGCCGGGCTGCTCGCCGGCACGCTGCCCGGCTACCGCGTCGCGGTGGTGTCGCTCGGCACGGTCGACGCCGGCGTGGCCAAGGCCGTCGACACGCGGCTGGCGCAGGCCGGTGCCCAGGTGGTCTCGCACGTCACCCTCGCGCCCGCGTGGACCGACCCCACGGTGCGCTCGTTCCGGCAGAGCCTGGTGGGCTACCTCACGGGGTACCTGTCGCCGACGCCGCCCGCGGGCACCGGCCCCGACGTCGAGCTGGCGCAGGCCCTGGTGCAGGGCCTGGTGGGGGCCAACCCGACGAACCCGGACACGCCGAGCGACAACGCCTCCGTGCTCCTCCAGCTGCTGTCCACCGGCTCCACGCCGTTGGTCACGCTGGCCGCGCCGGTGACCACGCCGGCCGACGTCGTCGTGCTGCTGGCGCCCGGCGCCGCCGGCACGGCCGGTTCCCCGAGCCCCGCGCCGACCACCGGCAGCGACCGCGTGAGCGCCGCGGTGACGCTGCTGCAGGCCGCGCAGGCGGGTTCGCGGGGCGCCGTGCTGGCCGAGGCCGACGGCGGGCCCGGCCCCGTCGTGGCGGGCGTGCTCGGGTCGTCGACGGCCGCCTCCCTGGCGACCGTGTCCGGCGTCGACGGCGTCGTCGGCCAGGTGGGCGTGCCCCTGGCGCTGGCGCAGCGCATCGGCGGCACCACCGGCCACTACGGCACCGGCACCGGCCTGACGGCGCTGCCCCAGCGGGTGGTCGCGGCCGCGCCGAACCGGGGCTGACCCGACTCGCCCGGCGTGGGCGCCGGGCGGGAGGGCCGGGGCCGTCCGGTAGGGTGGAAGCCCGTGATGGATCGAGCGCACAGACTCTCCGGGCGGTCCGAGTTGACCCGGCACATCTTCGTCACGGGGGGCGTCGTCTCCTCGCTCGGCAAGGGCCTGACGGCTTCGAGCCTCGGCCGTCTGCTCCGCTCCCGTGGCCTCCGGGTCCAGATGCAGAAGCTCGACCCCTACCTCAACGTCGATCCCGGGACGATGAACCCGTTCCAGCACGGCGAGGTGTTCGTCACCGACGACGGTGCCGAGACGGACCTCGACGTCGGCCACTACGAGCGGTTCCTCGACGTCAACTTCCTCGGCTCCGCCAACGTCACCACCGGCAAGGTGTACTCGTCGGTCATCGCGCGCGAGCGGCGGGGCGAGTACCTGGGCGACACGGTGCAGGTGATCCCGCACATCACCGACGAGATCAAGGCCCGGATGCGGTCGCAGGCCGGCGACGACGTCGACGTCATCATCACCGAGATCGGCGGCACGGTCGGCGACATCGAGTCGCTGCCGTTCCTCGAGGCGGCGCGCCAGGTGCGCCAGGACCTCGGCCGCGCCAACGTGTTCTTCCTCCACGTCTCGCTCGTGCCGTTCATCGGCCCGTCGGGCGAGCAGAAGACCAAGCCGACGCAGCACTCGGTGGCCGCGCTGCGCAGCATCGGCATCCAGCCGGACGCGATCGTGCTGCGCGCCGACCGCGAGGTCGCGGACAACGTCAAGCGCAAGATCGCGCTGTTCTGCGACGTCGACGTCGAGGCCGTCGTCAGCTGCCCGGACGCGCCGAGCATCTACGACATCCCGCGCGTGCTGCACTCCGAGGGTCTCGACGCCTACCTGGTGCAGCGCCTGTCGCTGCCGTTCCGCGACGTGGACTGGAGCGGCTGGGACGCCCTGCTGCGGCGGGTGCACCAGCCGAAGCACGAGGTCGAGATCGCGCTCGTCGGCAAGTACATCGACCTGCCGGACGCGTACCTGTCGGTGACCGAGGCGCTGCGCGCCGGCGGCTTCCACCACGACGCCAAGGTGAAGATCCGCTGGGTGACCAGCGACGACTGCCAGACCCTCGCGGGCGCGCAGGCGGCGCTGGGAGGCGTCGACGGGATCGTCGTGCCCGGCGGCTTCGGCATCCGGGGCATCGAGGGCAAGGTCGGCGCGCTGCGCTGGGCGCGCGAGAACAAGATCCCCGCGCTCGGCCTGTGCCTCGGGTTGCAGTGCATGGTCATCGAGTTCGCCCGGGACGTGCTGGGGCTCGAGGGCGCGTCGTCGTCCGAGTTCGACCCCGACACGCCGCACGCCGTCATCGCGACGATGGCGGAGCAGCTGGCGATCGTCGGCGGCGACGGCGACATGGGCGGCACCATGCGGCTCGGCGCGTACGACGCCGTGCTGGCGCCCGGCTCGATCGTCCAGGAGCTCTACGGCGCCGACAAGGTGTCCGAGCGGCACCGTCACCGGTACGAGGTGAACAACGCGTACCGCGACAAGCTCGAGGAGGCAGGGCTCGTCATCTCGGGCGTCTCGCCGGACACCTCGCTCGTCGAGTTCGTCGAGCTGCCCCGCGAGACGCACCCGTACTACGTCTCGACGCAGGCCCACCCGGAGTTCAAGTCGCGGCCCACGCGCCCGCACCCGCTCTTCCGCGGGCTCGTCGGGGCCGCGATCGAGCACCGCACCGCCTGATGGCCGCGCCGCACGACGAGGCCGCGAGCCGGCCGGTCGTCGAGCACGCCCAGATCCACCGCGGCAAGGTGTTCGACGTCGTGGCCGACCGGGTCGACCTCGGCGGCCCGGCGCCGGTGGTGCGTGAGTACACCGCGCACCCCGGCGCCGTCGCGGTGATCGCGCTGGACGACGAGGACCAGGTGCTGCTGCTGTCGCAGTACCGCCACCCCGTGCGCCGCGTGCTGTGGGAGCCGCCGGCGGGCCTGCTTGACGTCCCCGGCGAGCCGGAGGTCGACGCGGCGCGCCGCGAGCTCGCCGAGGAGGCCGACCTCGTCGCGGCCCGGTGGTGGCGCCTGACGTCGTTCTTCACGTCCGCGGGCGGGTCCGACGAGCACATCACGGTGTTCCTGGCGCGCGACCTCACGCCGGTGCCGGACGGCTCGCGGTTCGAGCGCCGGGACGAGGAGGCCGGCATGGTGCCGGCCTGGGTGCCGCTCGACGAGGCCGTGGCGGGCGTGCTCGACGGGTCGTTCGAGTGCCCGACGACGGTGGTCGGGGTGCTGGCGGCCGCCGCCGCGCGGGCGAGGGCGTGGTCGACGCTGACGCCGGTCGACTGAGGCGCTGGCCGCAGGCGGTCGTCAGAGGCCGCGGGTCGCCGCGTGGAGGAGTCCCGAGACGCCACCGGGGCGCAGGCCGTCCGTGCGGACCCACAGCTCGGACGGCAGGGCGTCGCGCTGGTTCGTCGTGCGCACCGTGGCGAACCCTGCTGCCAGGGCGAGGTCCGCGGCCTCCTCCGCGCCGAGCTTGGTGCGCCAGGCCTCCCCGCCCTGCGCGACCGCGGACCCGACGGCGTCGTCGTAGCCGCGCCGCTCGTCGTCGTCGGGCGGCAGCAGGTGGTCCGCGACGAGGTGCGCGCCCCCGGGCCAGCGGGCGACGGACGCCAGCAGGCCGGCGAGGTCGTCCCGCGTCAGGTACATCGTCAGGCCGAGGGCGGCGACGACGACGGGTGCGCCGGTGTCGGCTCCGGCCACCCGGAGCGCCTCGTCGAGCGGCGTCACCGCGAGGTCGGCCGGCACGAACGTCACCGGGCCGGCCAGGCCGGCGCGGGACACGGCCTCGCGCTTGCGCTCCTGCACGTCGGGCAGGTCCACCTCGAGCACGGCGACGCCCCGGCTGCGGTAGGCGAAGGTGTCGAGCCCCGCGCCGACGAGGACGTACTGGCGCACGCCGGAAGCGGCGAGCACGTCCTCTGCGAACCGGGCGCGGACCGTGGACTCCACGCGCGCGGTGCGCAGCACCGGGTGCGACGGGTCGGCGCGGTGGTAGCCGATCGGCGCGTCGCCGTCGGGGCCGAGGAGGCGTGCCGCAAGGGTGTCCGCGAGCAGGTGGGGCGCGTCGTCGACGACGAGGTGCGCGGCGCGCGCCGCGGCCGACAGGAGTGCGGTCAGGGGGAACGGGGGAGCGAGCGGCGAGGTGATCACCGCAGATTTCTACACCACCGAGTTCCATTCATAGCACATTTGTCGCCATTAATCAATGGTGTTCCGGCACAATTCTCCGGCATATTCCCGCGGGACCGCGCGACGCCGTTCAGGCCGGCGCCGTGCCCGTGGCCTCGAGCGCGTCCGGGGCGACGTCGGGCGCGGGCGCGAGGCCGCGGGCCCGCAGCCGGCCGACGAACAGCGTCAGGGCGACGACGAGCGCGGCGGCCCCGAGCATGTGCAGGTCGACCAGCGCGATCGGCAGCCTGGTGGCGACCTGGACGTACCCGATGGCCGCCTGGCCGAGCGTCACGCCGAGCACGCGATAGCCGGCGCGCAGCACGGCGGCGTCCGGCGGGACGCTGGACCCCTCCTGAGTCGGCTCGGCCGTGGCCGGACCGGCGCGGCGTGCCCGCAGCTGCAGCTGGTAGATCGTCAGGGCCAGCGCGGCGACGAAGACCCACACGGACGCCGCGTGGATGCGGGCCATCGTCAGGGGGTCGATCGCGAAGCGGTAGCCGACCTTGTCGTCGCCGGAGTGCGGTCCGGCCCCGGTCGTCACGACGCCGAGCACGACGACCACCGCGCCCATGGCGCACAGCGCGGCGGCGAGGGCGCGGGTGGTCGTCGTCACCAGCCACCGCGGGGCGGCGTCGCCCTCCTTGCTGCGCACCCACAGCCACGCCGAGGCGGCGACGAGGGCCATCGAGATGAGCATGTGGCTGCCGACGAGCGCCGGCGGCAGCTCGTACCTCACGGCCATGCCGCCGATGACGGCCTGCACCAGCACGCCGGCCAGCGGCACCCACGCCAGGGCCCGGTAGCCCGCGGACCGGCTGCGGTCGAGGCCGGCCAGGAGGACGACCGCGACGGAGACGACGACGAGCAGGCCGGTGATGGTTCGGTTCCCGAACTCGATGTAGGCGTGGTAGCTCGTCGCGGGGTGGGACGTCGGGGTGAAGTGACCTGGCGTGCAGCTGGGCCATGACGAGCAGCCGAGCCCCGACGCCGTGAGCCGTACCAGGCCGCCGGTCACGATGATGAGGATCTGGGCGACGAGGTTCGCCATCACGGCACGGTCGCGCCAGGCCGGGCGGAACCGGTCGAGGAAGGCGGGGGACCGGTCGGGGACGGGGTGCGTGGGCACCGGTGCGCTGGTCACGGGCACCAGGGTAGGGCTACCTCAGTTCGGCCGATCCGTGTCGGGTCGAGGGGCGGCCACTAGGGTGTCGAAACGTGCCTGCCGCCGACACGTCCTCGACGCCGCCGGTGCGCGTGCTCGGGCCGGTGCTGGTCGCCGGGCCCGACGGCACGCCGCACCCGCCCCGGGGCCTCCGCGCGGCGATGCTCGTCGCGGCCCTCGCGCTGGCCGACGGTGCCCCGGTGCAGGTCCCCCGGCTCGTCGACCGGCTCTGGCCCGACGAGGTGCCGGCCGACCCGCGGGCCGCGCTGCACAACCTCGTCTCGCGGCTGCGGCAGGCCACCGACCCGGACGCGGTGCGCTCCGTGCCGACCGGCTACGCCCTGGGCTGCGCGAGCGACCTGTCGCTCGCGCGCGAGGCGCTGGTCCGCGGCCGTGCGGCCCTCGCCGTCGGGCGCGCGGCGGAGGCGGGCCGGCTGGCGACGTCCGCGCTGGGCCTGTGGCGGGGCGAGCCCGGGGCGGACCTCGGGGCGGTGGGGGCCGAGCTGCGCGCGACGGCTGCGCGCCTGCACGACGACCTGGTCCTGCTCCGCCGCGAGGCCGCCGAGGCGGCGGGCGACGACGCCACGGTCGCCGCGCTGGCGTCGGACGCGCTGGCGGCCGACCCCCTCGACGAGGACGCCGCGCGCTCGCTCATGACGGCGCTGGCGGCGCAGGGCAGGGGCGCCGAGGCGGTGCGGGTGTACGGGCGGCTGCGGCACGCGCTCGTCGCCGAGCTCGGCACCGACCCGGCCCCGGACCTCGTCGCGCTGCACGACCGGCTCCTCGCGGCGGCCGAGGACCTGGTCCCTGTCGGCGCGCCGCTGCCGCGCGGCGGTGCCGGTGCGCCCGACTCCTCGTCGGACGCGGCCCCGGGCAGGGCGCGCCACGTGGCCCTCGGCCTGCGGGCGGCGCCCAACCCGCTCGTCGGCCGCGACGGCGACGTGGCCGCAGTCGAGTCGGCGCTGCGCACGTCGCGGCTCGTCACGGTCCTCGGCGCCGGTGGGTTGGGCAAGACCCGTCTCGCCCAGGAGGTGGCGCGGCGCGCTACGTCCGCCACGCCGCTGGTCGTCGTCGTCGAGCTCGCCGGCGTCAGGTCCGACGACGACGTGGTGCTGGCCCTGGCCGACACGCTCGGGCTGGCGGCCGGCGCGACCGCCCGCCTCGGCGACCGGCTCCTGGCGGGTGACCTCCACGACCAGGTCCTGGCGCGCCTGCGCGGCACGGCTTCGCTGGTCGTGCTCGACAACTGCGAGCACGTGGCCGCCGGCGCGGCGCGCTGGGCGCACGACCTGCTGGGGACCGTCCCCGAGCTGCGGATCCTGGCCACCAGCCGCGCACCCCTGCGCCTCACCGCGGAGCAGACCTTCCCCCTGGCGCCGCTCGCCGCCGACGGCACGGGTGCCCTGACGGGCCCCGCGGTCGAGCTCTTCCGCCAGCGGGCGCGTGCCGCCCGGCCGGACGTGCGGGTGCCCGACGACGTCGTCGTCCGCCTGTGCGACCGCCTCGACGGCCTGCCGCTGGCGATCGAGCTGGCGGCCGCGCGCGTGCGCACGCTCTCGGTCGAGGAGATCGAGCAGCACCTCGACGAGCGGTTCGCGCTGCTGCGCTCCGGCGACGCCGCGGCGCCGGACCGGCACCGGACGCTCGAGGCGGTCATCGAGTGGAGCTGGAACCTGCTGACGGAGGCGCAGCAGGCGCTGTGGCGGCGCATGGCGATCCTGCCGGACGGCTTCGGCGTGGATGCCGCCGCCGCCATCGGCGGGCTCGGCACGGCCTCGCCGCTCGACATGCTGGACGACGTCGACGGCCTGGTGACGCAGTCGCTCCTGGCCGTGGCCGACGACGGTGGCGTGGCCCGCTACCGGATGCTGGAGACGGTGCGGGAGTTCGGCCTGCTGCGGCTCGCCGCGGCCGGCGAGCAGGACGCGGTGCGGCACGCGCTGCTCGACTGGGCGGCAGAGCTGGCGCGGCGGGACGTCGCCGTGCTGCTCGGCCCGGGCCAGGTGGCGGCGATCGCCGAGCTGGTGCGGGACCAGGAGAACCTCCTCTACGCCTTCCGCACCGCCGCCGAGACGCCGCGCGACAGCTCGCGCGCCCGCCGGCCCGAGGTCGTGGTGCACACGTTCGTCGGGCTCGCGGCGAGCTGGGCGCTGCGCGGCTCCGAGGAACGGGCGGCGGGGCTCGCTGCGACCGTGCTGGGCGCGCTGCGCGGCTGGTCCGTGCCCGACGAGGACTCCGACGTCACCGCGGTGGCGCTGGCCTTCGCCCTGGGTGCGCTGGTGACCGGCGGCACCTCGGCCGGCGACGTCGCGGCGAGCCGTGCCCGCGCGATGGCACGGCTCCGGCTGCTGCTGCGACGGCCGGCCATCGGCCGTCGGACGCGCGTGCTGCTGTCGCTGCTGCTGCTGCCCGACTGGGGCGCGATGGTCAGGGAGGTGCGGGACCTGAAGCACGACGCGGACCCGCTCGTGGCCTTCGCGGCGTGCGTCTGCGCCGGCCAAGGGGCCGAGAACGACGGGCAGCTCGAGCAGGCGCTGCGCGATGCCGAGGAGGCCCACGCGCGGTCGGTGGGGATCGGCGACGTCGCGTGCCCCGCGTTCGCGGCCATGTTCGTCGCGACGACGGCCAGCGAGCTGGGAGACTTCACGACCGCACTGGCGTGGACCGATCGCGTCCGGCCCGGGTTCGGCACGCTGGGCGCGACCAGCGCGCTGCGGCAGCTCGACTGGATCGAGCTCAGCGTCGCGCTCGAGGCGGGCGACGCCGAGACGGCCGAGGCGCTGTGCGACCGGCTCGAGGTGCCGGGCGAGTGGCCCGACGAGCGTGGCGCGGCGGAGATGGCCGCGGTCGCGGGCGCGGGTCGCGGCGAGGTGGCACTGCTGCGCGGTGACTCCGAGGCCGCGGCGGCGCACTACGCCGACGTCGTGCGCGCGTTCGGGGACGTCGAGGGGCCGGGCACGCCGTGGGCGGTGATGCTCGGTGCGGCCCGGCTGGTCCGGCTCGTCGGCCTGGATCGGCGTCAGGAGGCACGTGAGGGCCTCGCGTGGTTGGGCCGGCGCGCGATCGCCCTCTACCGGGGCTGGATGCCGCAGTTCCCCGACCGGCCCGTGCTGGGCACCGCGTGCCTGGCGGCCGGGGTGGCCCGAGCGGCCGCCGGCGACCGCGACCCGGACGTCGCGGACCTGTTCGCGCTCGCGGAGGTGATCGGGTCGCGGCAGGACATCCCCGCGCTGCGGCGGGCGCCGCTGCTCGCGACCGCCGCGTCGCTGCTGGGTGCCGAGGCGCTCGACGAGGGCCGTTCGCGCGTCGGCGCCATGACGCACGACGAGGTGACCGAGCACGCGCTCGCCCTCCTCGACCGTGCTGCCGACGTGGCATGAGCGGCGCGGCGAGCGGGCGGTCGCTGGCGCGCCGTGCCTGCCTCCGCCACCGAGCCATCTGCGGCACGATGCCTCGCATGACCTCGTGCCATCGCCGCCGATCGGGCCACCGGCGCTGACCCAGCGATGAGGCTCCGGATCGAGCAGGACACTCTCGTTGCCCCCATGCCATGGTGGCGGCGGCTGCTGACCGCGTACTGGGGTCCCGAGCCGCGGATGGCGATCACCACGATGGCTTGGGTCGATCCCAGTGGCCCGATCGATCTCCAGGACGTGATGCGCGAGGTGCACCTGCACTGGCTGGTGTTCTTGAACCGCGGCGTCGTGGTGAACTTCACCGACCCGCGGGCCCGGACCCGCTCCATCGGCGGCCGTGCGTTCGTCCACCGATGGATCGGGATCGACGCCCTCACCGTTCGGGCGGCCAGTGGGGCTGAATGGACGACGTTCATGGTCTCGACGCGTCAGGGCGACCAGATCGCCGCGCAGCTCCAAGACCGTGGCGTGGAACTGTGGGGCGCGAACGAGGGCCTTCCGTCGTGACCACGGCGCTCCCACCCGGGAGTTCGTCACGCACTTCCGAGACGGCTCCACGAGCCCGAAGAGCGTCGTCCGGGCGGTGCCTTTCTCCTCCTTGCGCCCGCCCCCGCGCGACCGAGCGGCCGGCCTAGACCTTGCGCATGTAGCCGCGGACGGCCAGTGGCGCGAACACGGCGATGACGACGACCGCGCCGAGGAGCGCCCAGCCGACGTCCGCGCCACCCGTGCCGCCGGCGGTCAGCTCCCGCACCGCGGTGACGACGTGCGACATGGGGTTGACCTTGACGAACCCCTGGAGCCAGCCCGGCAGCGTGCTGACCGGGACGAACGAGTTCGACAGGAACGTCAGCGGGAACAGGATGAGGAAGCTCACGCCCTGCACGGCCGACGCCGACCGGGCGCTGACGCCGAAGAACGCGAAGATCCACGACATCGCCCAGGCGCAGAAGATGACGAGCAGGCCCGAGGCGACCGCGCCGAGGGCGTTCGGCCGCCAGCCCATGATCACCCCCATCACCATGGTGAGCACCGTGGCGATGACGTAGCGGACCGAGTCGGCGAGCAGGCCGCCCGCGAGCGGCGCGACGCGGGCGATCGGCAGCGACCGGAACCGGTCGAACACGCCCTTGTCCATGTCCTCGCGCAGCTGGACACCGGTGACGGTCGAGGCCGTGATGAGCGACATGACGAGGATGCCGGGGAGCAGCTGCGGGAGGTAGCCCTTGACGCTGCCCGCCACGGCGCCACCGAACAGGTAGCCGAACATCAGCGTGAAGAGGATCGGCTGGATGAGGACGTCGGCGTACTGCTCGGGCGTGCGGGACACCTTGACCAGGCCGCGCCAGGCCATCGCGAGCGACTGCGAGACGGCGGCGCGCGGTCCGGTGGCCGGCGCGGCGGCCGGGTGGGCGAGAGTGACGGTGGTCATGCGTGGACCTCCTCGAGGGCGGGGGAGTCGGCGTCCTGCGCGCCGTGACCGGTGAGCGCGAGGAACACCTCGTCGAGCGTGGGCTTGGACATGGACAGCTCGCGCACCTCGACGCCGGCGGTGCGCAACCGCACCAGCAGGTCGGACACGGCGGCGGCCGAGTCGAGCGGCGCCGTGAGGCGGGCGCCGTCGCTCACGGGGGTGAGCACCGGCTCCTGGCCAGTGATCTCCCGGATGGCCCGGCGCGTGGCGGCGACCGGTCCGGTGCCGTCGTCGTGCGGGCCGTGCGAGGCGACCGTCAGGTGCAGGGACTGCGTGCCGACAGACCGCTTGAGGTCGTCGGCGGTGCCTTCGGCGACGACCCGGCCGCGGTCGATGACCGCGATCCGGTCGGCGAGCTGGTCGGCCTCGTCGAGGTACTGCGTGGTGAGCAGCACCGTGCTGCCCTCCGCGACCAGCCGGCGGATGGTGTCCCACATCTGCAGGCGGGTGCGGGGGTCGAGCCCGGTCGTCGGCTCGTCGAGGAAGATCAGCGGCGGCTGCGCGATGAGGCTGGCCGCCAGGTCGAGGCGACGTCGCATGCCGCCCGAGAACTTCTTCAGCGGCCGGGTGGCGGCGTCGACGAGCGAGAACTCGTCGAGCAGCGCGTCGGCCTTCGCCTTCGCCCCGCGGATCCCCAAGCCGAGCAGGCGGCCGAAGAGCACGAGGTTCTCCCGCGCGGAGAGGTCCTCGTCGACGGACGCGTACTGGCCGGTGAGGCCGACGAGGCTGCGGACGGTGTGGGCCTCGCGCACGACGTCGTGGCCGAGCACGCGGGCGGACCCGGCATCGGGGGACAGGAGCGTGGCGAGCATCTTGATGGTGGTGGTCTTGCCGGCGCCGTTGGGGCCGAGCACGCCGTAGATCGCACCGGTGGCGACGTCGAGGTCGACGCCGTCGACGGCGCGGTTCGCGCCGAAGACCTTGACGAGGCCGCGGGCCTCGATCGCTGGGGCATTCATGCGGCCAGCGTGCGCCGGCCGCGGTCCCGCGACCCTGTCACGGGGCTGTCAGGCGCTCCCGGTCGCCTGTCGTGCCTACGACCAGCGGAACCAGCGTGCGGCCGCCGCGGCCAGTGCGGCGGCCCAGACGGCGAGCGCCGCGAGCGCCGCCGGCGCCCATGAACCGTGCAGCAGCGCGCCGCGCAGCGCCTCGCCCAGCGCGCCGGACGGGAGCCACGCCACCACGTGCGCCAGGCCGGACGGCAGCACGCGCGCCGGCAGCACCACGCCGCCGAAGGCGAGGACCACGAGGACGAGGTTCGCGAGCGCGATGACGGCCTCCGCGCGGACGCGGCCGGCGGCGAGCAAGGCGGCGGCGCCCCACGCCGTGGTGCCGAGCGCCCAGGCGACCAGTGCGGGCAGGAGGCCCGCGGCGTGCGGCCGCCAGCCGAGCGCAAGCCCGGCCCCGCCGAGCACCACCACCTGCGCCACCTGGACCGTGAGCACGCCGACGAGCTTGCCCGCCAGCAGGCCGCCCGGGCCGAGGGGCGTCGTCGCCAGGAGGCGCAGCACGCCGTACCGCCGGTCGAAGGCGGTGGCGATCGCGGGCGACGTGAAGGCCGAGCTCATGAGGGCGAACGCGAGGACCCCGGGAGTGACGACGTCGATCCGGGAGGCGCCGCCGGTGTCGAACGTCACCACGGTGGCCCGGGCGAGCCCGACGAGCAGGATGAGGGGCAGCAGGACGGTCACCATCACCTGCTCGCCGTTGCGCAGCACGGCGCGCGTCTCGAACCGTCCCTGGGCCGCGACGCGGCGGTGCGCGGGGGCAGCGCCGGCCGAGCCGCTCATCGTGGCCCCGCCGTCGTTGGCGCGATGGGCCGACCGGGTCGTGCCGGGGCGGGGCGCGCGGACGCGCCGCCGCCGGGCGGGGTGACGAGCGTCAACGCAGGGACCTCCCGGTGAGGTCGAGGAACACGTCCTCGAGCGTGCGGCGGCCGAGCTCGAGCCGCGTGAGCTGGATGCCCGCGGCCGCGAGGTGGCGCGCCACGGCCGCGACGACCCCGGGGTCGACCGGGCCGGAGACCGAGCAGGCGGTGCGCCCGGCGGACTCCACGGTGAACGACGAGCCCAGCGCGGAGACGAGGGCCGCGGGGTCGAGCGGCTGGTCGGCCACCAGCCGGAGCGTCGTCGCGTCGCCGGACGCGATGAGCTCGGCCACGGTGCCCGACGCGATCGCGCGGCCGTGGTCGACGATGACGACCGTGTCGGCCAGCGCCTCGGCCTCCGCCATGAGGTGCGTCGTCAGCACCACCGACACGCCGTCGGCGGCGAGCTCGCCCACGAGGTCCCACACGGCGTGCCGCGACTGCGGGTCGAGCCCGGCGGAGGGCTCGTCGAGGAAGACCAGGCGCGGCCGCCCGACGAGCGCCACCGCGAGGGCCAGGCGCTGGCGCTGGCCGCCGGACAGCCGTCGCACGGTGGTGCGCGCGAACGAGGCCAGGCCGAGCCGCTCGGTCAGGCCGCCGGTGTCGAGGGGATCCGCGTACATGCGGGCGACGTGCTCGAGCACGTCGCCGGCGCGCTGGGTGTTCGGCAGGCCGCCGTCCTGCAGCATGACGCCGACGCGCGGGCGCAGCGCGCGGGCGTCGCGCACGGGGTCGAGCCCCAGGACGCGGACCTCGCCGCTGTCGCGGCGCCGCAGGCCCTCGCAGATCTCGACGGTCGTCGTCTTGCCGGCGCCGTTGGGTCCGAGCACGGCCGTGACCCGGCCGGGCGCTGCGACGAGGTCGAGCCCGGCCACGGCGACCGTCGCGCCGTAGCGCTTGACGAGGCCGCTCACCTCGAGGGCGGGGGAGTCCGGCACGGCCCGGACTCTATCCCGCCCACCCGTGCCGCCGACCGCCCGTGCCCCGTGACGGGCCCGGCGCGGACGGGTGGGTCCGCGCCCGACGAGCGCGCGGGCGGCGCCCGTGTCGGCGGGGTGCGGCAGGCTGGCGGTGTGCTGGTGCTGGTGTCGCGCGCGGTCGGCGGGGGAGCGGCGCCGGTGCGCGTGCGGGGCGTGGACGACGAGGCGCCGCACGGCGTCGTCGGGCGCGAGGCCGCGCCCCGCTGGGTGTGGGCCGACACCTCCGCGTGGTATCCCCGGCTCCTGGCCGACGGCGTGCGCGTCGAGCGCTGCCTCGACCTGCGGCTGGCCCACCGGGTGGTGCGGCTCGCGCCGGGCGTCTCGGCCTCCCCGGTGGCCACCGGTCCCCGGGGCGAGTTCGACGGGCCGACGCCCGCGGCGCCGGGCGCCGGCGACGACGCCCTGTTCGCGGTCGACGACCGGGACGCGGCCCCCGACGAGGCGGCGTGCCGCGCCGAGGTCGCGGCGCTGGACCAGGCGCTGTCGTCGGAACAGGCCCCGGACGGGGCGCCGGACCCGGCGCCGGACCGGGCGGTGGCCCTCGCGCGGCTGCGCCTGCTGCTGGCCGCCGAGTCGGCGGGGGCGCTCGCCGCCGCCGAGATGCACCATGCGGGCGTCCCGTGGGACACCGCTGCGCACGACGACGTGCTGCGTGGCCTGCTCGGCCCCCGCCCGCGCCCCGGGCAGCGGCCCGTCCGGCTGGAGGAGCTCGCCACGGCGGTCCGGGAGGCGCTCGACGCGCCGACGCTCAACCCCGACTCGCTGCCCGACGTGCTGCGCGCGCTGCGCCGGGTCGGCCTGCCCGTGACGTCCACCCGGCAGTGGGAGCTCGAGCACCTCGACCACCCCGCGATCGCCCCGCTGCTGGAGTACAAGAAGCTCTCCCGGCTGCACAGCGCCAACGGCTGGGCGTGGCTCGACGGTTGGGTCGACGGCGGCCGGTTCCGGCCCGAGTACGTCGTCGGCGGCGTCGTCACCGGACGCTGGGGCAGCAGCGGCGGCGGGGCGCTCCAGCTGCCGCGCCAGCTGCGGGGCGCCGTCCGCGCCGACCCGGGGTGGCGACTCGTCGTCGCGGACGCGGCACAGCTCGAGCCGCGCGTCCTCGCCGGCCTCGCCCGCGACGAGCGGCTGGCCGCCGCCGGCCGTGGGCACGACCTCTACGGCGCGATGGTCGACGCCGGGGTCGTCGCCGAGCGCGCCCTGGCCAAGGTCGGCATGCTCGGCGCGCTCTACGGCGGCACCACGGGGCCGAGCGCCGCGGTGCTGCCGCGGCTCGCGCGCGCCTACCCGGACGCGCTCGGGTTCGTCGAGGCGGCGGCGCGGGCGGGCGAGCGCGGAGAGGTGGTCGCCACGCTGCTGGGACGCGGCTCACCGCCGCCCGACGAGGCGTGGCTGGCCTCCCAGGCGCGGGCCTTGTCGGACGAGGCGGGCGCGCGCGAGGAGTCGCGGGCCCGGACCGTGTCGCGCGGCTGGGGGCGGTTCACGCGCAACTTCGTCGTGCAGGGCACTGCGGCCGAGTGGGCGCTCGCCTGGATCGCGCAGGTGCGCCGGCGGCTGTGGGCGATGGGCGAGTCCGGCCCGGCCGGTCGCGCGCCGGCACCGTTCGCGCGGCGACCCCACCTCGTGTACTTCCTGCACGACGAGCTGGTGGTGCACGCGCCGGCGGACCTCGCGCCCGCGGTGGCCGACGAGGTCCGGGCGGCGGCCGCGGCGGCCGGACGCCTGCTCTTCGGCGACTTCCCGGTGGAGTTCCCGCTGACCGCCGGCGTCGCGGAGCGGTACGGCGACGCCAAGGGATGACGGAGCCCGGGAGGCGTCCGGTCGAGGAGGTGGCGCCCCGTGCGCGACGGGGGTCGGCCCAGGTGCGGCCGGGCACGAAGGAAGGTAAGCCTTGGTTGCCAGGATGAATATTGACAACAAGGATGTTGCCAATATCGCGGCGCCGGGATCCGGTGCCGCGTGACGGGATCCCCGACGCGATGGAGGTGGCCATGAGCGAGCTCGCCGCCGTCGCGCGTACGGACTCCCCGGCCGACCCGGACGCCGGGACGCGGCGCCGGGTGCTCGAGCTGATCGCCACCGACGGGCCGGTCACCGCCGCGCAGCTGGCGCACGACCTGCAGCTGACGGCCGCCGGCGTGCGCCGCCACCTGGCGTGCCTCGAGCAGGAGGGGCGCATCAGCGAGCTCGCCGCCCACCGCACCGGTCCCGCGCGCCGCGGGCGGCCCGCCCGCCGGTTCGTCGTGGCCAGGAGCGGCCAGGCGACGCTGAGCCACCGGTACGCGGAGGTCGCCACGCAGGCCCTCGCCTTCCTGTCCCGGACGGCCGGCCCCGACGCGCTGGCGACGTTCGCGGAGGAGCGCGTGGGCCTGCTCGAGGCGGCGGTGCGGGGCGCGGTCGAGGCGGCCGGTCCCGACATGGCGCGGCGCGCCGACGCCCTGGCCCAGGCGCTGGACGCCGAGGGCTTCGCCGCGTCGGTGCGGACGGTGCCGGGCCTGCCGCTGGTCCAGGTGTGCCAGGGCCACTGCCCGGTGCAGGACGTGGCGGTCGCCTTCCCGCAGCTGTGCGAGGCCGAGACCAAGGCCTTCGCGCGGGTCCTCGGCGTGCACGTGCAGCGCCTGGCCACGCTGAGCTCCGGCGGGCACGTGTGCACCACCAACGTGCCCACCGCGCTGCCGCCCGCCAGCACCACCCCGACCATCGTCACGACCACCACCACGGAAGGAGTGCCGGCATGAGTGCACCCACCGAGCCGCTCACCCAGGACCAGGCGATCGCCTCCATCGGCACCTACGCCTACGGCTGGCACGACGCGGACGCCGCGGGCGTCAGCGCGCGCCGCGGCCTCTCCGAGGAGGTCGTGCGGAACATCTCCGCGCTGAAGGACGAGCCCGAGTGGATGCTCAAGACCCGGCTCAAGGCGCTGCGGCTCTTCGACAAGAAGCCCATGCCCTGGTGGGGCGCCGACCTGTCGGGCATCGACTTCGAGAACATCAAGTACTTCGTGCGGTCGACGGAGAAGCAGGCGGCGAGCTGGGAGGACCTGCCCGACGACATCAAGAAGACGTACGACCGGCTCGGCATCCCCGAGGCGGAGAAGCAGCGCCTCGTCGCCGGCGTCACCGCGCAGTACGAGTCCGAGGTCGTCTACCACCAGATCCAGGAGGAGCTGGAGCGGCAGGGCGTCGTCTTCCTCGACACCGACTCCGGGCTGAAGCAGTACCCCGAGATCTTCGAGCAGTACTTCGGCACGGTCATCCCGCCGGGGGACAACAAGTTCGCCTCGCTCAACACCTCGGTCTGGTCCGGCGGGTCCTTCGTCTACGTGCCGCCGGGCGTCCACGTCGACATCCCGCTGCAGGCCTACTTCCGGATCAACACGGAGAACATGGGCCAGTTCGAGCGGACGCTGATCATCGCCGACGAGGGCTCGTACGTTCACTACGTCGAGGGGTGTACGGCGCCGGTCTACCAGAGCGACTCCCTGCACTCGGCGGTCGTCGAGATCATCGTCAAGAAGAACGCCCGCGTCCGGTACACCACCATCCAGAACTGGTCGACGAACGTCTACAACCTCGTCACCAAGCGGGCGACGGTCGCCGAGGGCGGCACCATGGAGTGGGTCGACGGCAACATCGGCTCCAAGGTCACCATGAAGTACCCCGCCGTGTACCTCATGGGCGAGCACGCGAGCGGCGAGACCCTCTCGATCGCGTTCGCCGGCGAGGGGCAGCACCAGGACACCGGCTCCAAGATGGTCCACTGCGCGCCGAACACGTCGAGCCACATCATCAGCAAGTCGGTGGCCCGCGGCGGCGGTCGCTGTTCGTACCGCGGCCTGGTGCAGGTCCTGGAGGGCTCGTCGAACTCCAGGTCGTCGGTGCTGTGCGACGCGCTGCTCGTCGACCAGATCTCCCGCTCGGACACCTACCCGTACGTCGACGTCCGCGAGGACGACGTGACGATGGGCCACGAGGCCACGGTCTCGCGGGTGTCCGAGGACCAGCTGTTCTACCTCATGTCACGCGGCATGCCCGAGCAGGAGGCCACGGCGATGATCGTGCGCGGGTTCATCGAGCCCATCGCGCGCGAGCTGCCGATGGAGTACGCGCTCGAGCTCAACCGCCTCATCGAGCTCCAGATGGAAGGTGCCGTCGGCTGATGACGACCGCGACCCACGACACGGCCGACGAGACCTCGACGGGCGGCCTGTCGACCGACCACTCCCGCGCGAAGGCGGACCAGGCCCACAGCCACGGCGTCGGGCCTTCGCCCGAGAGCTCGCGCGCCTCCCGGCCGCGCTCGTTCTCGGCCGACGACTTCCCGCTGCCGACCGGCCGCGAGGAGGAGTGGCGGTTCACGCCCGTCGACAAGCTGGCGCGCGTGCTGGCCGACGAGCCGGCCGACGGCCACCTGGCCTGGACGATCCCGGACCTGCCGCCGGGCGTCGCCATCGCGCCGGTCGGGCCGGAGGAGGCCATCGCCCGCACGGTGCAGGCGCCCGGCGACCGCGCCTCCGCGGTGGCGATCAAGCGCGCCGGCGGCGCGATGGCGCTGACCATCGCGCCGGACACGGTGCTTCAGGAGCCGCTGACCATCCGGCTCACCGGCACCGGCGAGGACGTGCGCGGCCACGTGCTCGTCGAGGTGGGGGCGAACGCCGAGGCGGTCGTCGTCATCGAGCACGACGGCGTCGCGACGTACTCCGAGCTGCTCTCCGTGAACGTCGGCGACAACGCCGACCTCAACCTCGTGCTCCTCCAGCTGTGGGACGCGGGCACGGTCCACGCGGGCGAGGTCGTCGCGCGGCTCGGGCGCGACGCGCGGCTGCGCGGCACGGTCGTCACGCTCGGCGGCGACGTGGTCCGGCTCAACACGGCGGCGACCTTCGCCGACGAGGGGGCCAGCGTCGACCTGCACGGCCTGTACTTCGCGGACGCCGGCCAGCACCTGGAGCACCAGCTCTTCATCGACCACGGCGCCCCGCGGTGCCGCTCCCGCGTCACGTACAAGGGCGCGCTGCAGGGCCAGGACGCCCACACCGTCTGGGTCGGCGACGTCCTCATCCGCGCGACGGCGGAGGGCACGGACACCTACGAGCAGAACCGCAACCTCGTCCTCACCGACGGCGCCCGGGCGGACTCGGTCCCCAACCTCGAGATCGAGACCGGCCTCATCGAGGGCGCCGGCCACGCCTCGGCCACCGGCAGGTTCGACGACGAGCAGCTGTTCTACCTGTGCTCGCGCGGCATCCCCGAGATCGAGGCCCGCCGGCTCGTCGTGCGGGGCTTCTTCGTCGACCTCGTCCACGCCATCGGCGTGCCGGACATCGAGGCGCGCCTGCTCGCGCTCATCGAGACCGATCTGTCGCGATCGATGTCCGAGTTCCGGGACGGCGTGGTCACGCCGTGAGCGCCCAGCTCGCCTGCCTCGCGGACGACGTGGCGGTCGCCGCGGCGCTGCGCGTGGAGCTCTACGCGGCCGACGGCGCGCTCGTCGAGGTCGCCGTGGTGCGCGACGAGTCCGGCGACCTGCACGCCATCAGCGACATCTGCTCGCACGGGCAGGTCTCGCTGTCCGACGGCGAGATCGAGGGCTGCACCGTCGAGTGCTGGCTGCACGGTTCGCGGTTCGACCTGCGGACCGGCAAGCCCCTGTCCCCGCCGGCGGTGCGCGCCGTGCCGGTCTACCCCCTGACGGTCGACGGCGAGCGCGTGCTCGTCGACGTCGACGCCCTGCTCTAGCACCCCCTCGAGGAGAGACATGTCCACCCTGGAGATCCGCGACCTGCGCGTCAGCGTCGAGACGAAGGAGGGCCCCAAGGCCATCCTCAACGGCGTCGACCTGACGATCGGCAGCGGCGAGACGCACGCGATCATGGGCCCCAACGGCTCCGGCAAGTCGACGCTGGCGTACTCGCTGGCCGGCCACCCCAAGTACAAGGTCACCGGCGGCACGGTCACGTTGGACGGCCAGGACGTCCTGGCGATGAAGGTCGACGAGCGCGCCCGCGCCGGCCTGTTCCTCGCCATGCAGTACCCGGTCGAGGTGCCGGGCGTCTCGGTGTCCAACTTCCTGCGCACGGCGAAGACCGCGATCGACGGCCAGGCGCCGGCGCTGCGCGGCTGGGTCAAGGAGATGCGCGGGGCGATGGCGGCGCTGCGGATGGACCCGGAGTTCCAGGAGCGCAGCGTCAACGAGGGGTTCTCCGGCGGGGAGAAGAAGCGCCACGAGATCCTGCAGATGGAGCTCCTCAAGCCGAAGTTCGCCATCCTCGACGAGACCGACTCCGGCCTCGACGTCGACGCGCTGCGCATCGTCTCCGAGGGCGTCAACCGCGTGAAGGCGACGACCGAGGTGGGCGTGCTGCTCATCACGCACTACACGCGGATCCTGCGCTACATCACGCCCGACTTCGTCCATGTCTTCGTCGACGGCCACGTCGCGGAAGAGGGCGGGCCCGAGCTCGCCGCCCGGCTCGAGGACGAGGGCTACGACCGCTTCCTCGCGCCCGCGCAGGCCTGAGCGAAGGGATCGACCATGTCGGTGACCACGGACGGCCTGACGGGCGCGGAGCTCGCGGCCGTGCGGGCGGACTTCCCGCTGCTCGCGCGCACCCTGCGTGACGGCCGGCCGCTGGTCTACCTCGACTCGGCCGCGACCGCGCAGAAGCCCGAGGTGGTGATCGACGCCGAGCAGGACTTCTACGCCCAGCGGAACGCCGCCGTGCACCGTGGCGCGCACCAGCTGGCCGAGGAGGCTACCGAGGCGTTCGAGCAGGCGCGGGACAAGGTCGCGCGCTTCGTCGGGGCCGACGCGGATGAGCTCGTGTGGGTCAAGAACGCGACCGAGGGGCTGAACCTCGTCGCCTACGCGATGGGCAACGCGAGCGCCAGGCGCGGGGGCGCGGCGGCCCGCCGGTTCGCGCTCGCGCCGGGCGACGAGATCGTGGTCACCGAGGCGGAGCACCACGCCAACCTCGTGCCCTGGCAGGAGCTGGCGTTCCGCACCGGCGCGACACTGCGCTGGCTCGGGCTGGACGACGACGGACGAATCCGGCTCGACGAGCTCGGCTCGGTGGTCACCGACCGGACGAGGGTGCTGGCGTTCACGCACGCCTCGAACGTCACGGGCGCGATCACGCCGGTCGAGGCCCTGGTGACGCGCGCGCACGAGGTCGGCGCCTTCGTCGTGCTCGACGCGTGCCAGTCCGTGCCGCACCTGCCGGTGGACCTGCACGCGCTCGGCGTCGACTTCGCCGCCTTCTCGGGCCACAAGATGTACGGGCCCACGGGCGTGGGGGCGCTGTACGGACGGCGCGAGCTGCTCGAGGCGCTGCCGCCGTTCCTCACCGGCGGCTCGATGGTCGAGGTCGTCACCATGACGGAGACGACGTTCCTGCCGCCGCCGCAGCGGTTCGAGGCGGGCACGCAGATGGTGGCGCAGGCCGTGGGGCTGGGGGTGGCCGCCGACTACCTCGCCGAGCTGGGCATGGCGAACCTCGCCGCGCACGAGCACCACCTCGCCGGCCTGCTGCTCGAGGCGGTGGCGTCGGTGCCGGGCGTGCGGGTCATCGGCCCGCGCGACGCACGTGACCGGCTCGCGACCGTGTCGTTCGTCGTCGACGGGGTGCACGCGCACGACGTCGGCCAGGTGCTCGACGACAAGGGCGTGGCCGTGCGGGTGGGCCACCACTGCGCGCAGCCGGTGCACCGGCGGTTCGGCATCGCGGCGACCTCGCGGGCGAGCGCCGGCGTCTACACCACGGACGAGGAGGTCGAGGCCCTCCGGGAAGCCCTCACCGGGGTCCGGGCGTTCTTCGGTCTGGAGGGAGGGCGATGAGCGCTCTGGACCAGATGTACCAGCAGGTGATCCTCGACCACGCGAAGTTCCCGCACGGGCGGGGGCTGCCGGAGGGTGCCGAGGGGACCACGGCCGTGGCCGTGGCGCCGCACCCGGGCTGCGGGATCTCGCACCAGGTGAACCCCACCTGCGGCGACGAGATCACGCTGCGCGTCGACGTCTCGCGCCGCGACGGGGTCGCGGTGGTCGACGACGTGCGGTGGGAGGGCCAGGGCTGCTCCATCTCCCAGGCGTCCGCGTCGGTGATGCACGACCTCGTGGTGGGTCAGGACCTGGCCACCGTCGACCGGCTGTCCGCCACGTTCCACGACCTCATGGGGTCGCGCGGGGCCGGCCTGGCCGACGAGGACGCCGAGGACCTGCTCGGCGACGCGGTCGCCTTCACCGGCTCCTCGAAGTTCCCCGCGCGCATCAAGTGCGCGCTCCTCGGATGGGCCGCCCTGTCCGATGCCCTGATCCTGTCCGGCGCCCGGGAGGCCTGATGAGCACCGAGTCCACCACCGCGCACGCCACGGCGGCCGACGTCGAGGAGGCCCTGCGGGACGTCGTCGACCCCGAGCTGGGGATCAACGTCGTCGACCTCGGCCTCGTCTACGGCGTGTCCGTCGAGGGCAGCACCGCGACCATCGACATGACCCTGACCTCGGCGGCCTGCCCGCTGACGGACGTCATCGAGGACCAGGCCGCGATGGTGCTCGACGGGATCGTCGACGCCTTCCGGATCAACTGGGTGTGGATGCCGCCGTGGGGCCCCGAGCGCATCACGGCCGACGGCCGCGAGCAGATGCGGGCCATCGGCTTCAACATCTGAGCGCGCTACCCTCCGCACGCGGGCCCCGGGTCGTCACGTGACCCGGGGCTCGTTCGCGTCTGCGGCGGCGTCGACGAGCCCGCGCGCGGCGAGGGCCTCACCGGTGGCGTGCGCCCGCGCGACGGCCCGCACGGCCGCCGGGGTCAGCCACGTGCGGGGATCCCGCTCGCAGCCGCGGGCACGTGCGGCCTCACGCGTGGCGGCGACCGTGCCGACGAGCCCGGGGATCGACCCCACCATGAGCACCGCAGCCAGCCCGAGCCGGCCGGGCAGCAGGTCCAGCAGCTCGTCGGGCGCCGTCCGGGCCACGAGGACGGCGGCGGCCAGGACCAGGGCGAGCACGTCCAGACCGGCGGCCGTGCCCACGGCCGCACCTCCGGACCACGTGCGGCCGGCCCCGACGACGAGCGCCAGGAGCACGGCGCCGCGCCACGCGCGCCGGGGCACGCCGACGACGAGGGCGGCGACGGCACCGAGCCCGGCACCCACGGCCGCGGCCGGCACGCCGGAGGCGAGCACCATCGCGAGCGAGAAGCCCGCCAGCGCCGCGAGCTTGGCCAGCGTCCGGGCGGCCCCGCGGGTCAGCACGGCCGCGCGCCGGGCAGCACGAGCTCGCGGTAGGCGTCGATCGCTGCCCCGGGCACGCCGTCCGCCGCCACGGCGCCCGCATGGACCACCACCACACGGTCGGCGCGGGCCGCCGCCTCGAGGTCGTGCGTCACCAGCAGCACCTGCTGGGGCAGGCCCGCCAGCACGTCGTCGACGACGGCGCGCCAGCGCAGGTCGAGCAGCGTGGTGGGCTCGTCGCACACCAGCACCTCCGGGCCGGTGGCCAGCACGGCCGCGAGCGCGAGGAGCTGCTTCTGGCCCCCGGACAGCACGTGCACGGAGCGGTCGGCGTGGTCCGCCAGCCCGAAGCGGTCCAGCCAGTCCAGCGCGGTGGCCCGGCGGGCGGGCGCGGCGACCGAGGTGCGGCGCAGCGAGAGCATGACGTCCTCGACGGGCGTCGGCATGAGCAGCTGCGCGTCGGGGTCGGTGAAGAGGATGCCGAGGTGCCGGCGGACGGCGGCGGCGTCCCGCACGGTGTCCAGGCCGTCCACCCGCACGGTGCCCGACGAGGGCCGCACCAGCCCGGCGGCGAGGCGGGCGAGCGTGGACTTGCCCGAGCCGTTGGCGCCGACCACCGCGACCCGGTGCTCGGCCAGCTGCAGCGAGACCGGGCCGAGCAGCCGCACCACGCGGTCACGGCCGCCGCCGGGGGGCGGCGCCCAGGCCGTCGCTTCGGCGGCGTCGAGCTCGATCACCGCTCGCGCAGCAGCGCGGGGAACGCGCGGAGCACGCCGACGGCGACGGCCGCCGCGACGACGGCCTTGATGGCGTCGCCCGGGACGAAGACCAGGTCGGCCACCACGGCGGCGGGCAGCGGCAGGCCCGCCCGCAGCACGAGGCCCGCGATGCCGAGCGGGTGCACCACGAGGAGGCCCGCCACGAGCGCCGCGCCCACCAGCACGGCGAACCGCCACCGGGGCGCCACGCGCCGCGCCACCCCGGCGAGGGCGCCCGCGACGGCCGCCGCCGGCACGAACGCGAGGAGGTACCCCACGGTGGGCCCGGCGAGCACGCCGGGGCCGCCCGTGCCGCCTGCCAGCACGGGCACGCCGGCGAGACCGACGAGCACGTAGAGGGCCACCGCCGCGGCCCCGCGCCGGGCGCCCAGGACCAGGCCCGCCAGGAGCACCGCGAAGGTCTGGAGCGTGACGGGCACGCCGACGCCGGTGGGGACGGGCGGCGCCACCGCGCAGGCCGCGACGAGTCCCGCCATGACGGCCACGAGCGCGAGGTCGGTCGCGCGGCTGCGGGTCGGGGCCGGCGCCGGGGGCGCCTCGTCGGGCGCCTCGCCGGGCGCGAAACTGGTGGACACGGGGCCTCCCGAGCGGTTCAGTGGCGTCGGGCACGCGTGGTCGGCCATCGGCACCCGGTCCGGCCACGCTAACGGGCCGTAGACTGGCGGGCGTTTGTGCCCGGGGCCAAGCCCCGTGAGGCGTCGTCGGAGGAAACCCACCAGTGATCACCGCGCAAGGTGTCGAGCTACGCGTCGGCGCTCGGCTGCTGCTCGAGCCGACGAGCTTCCGCATCGCCGCGGGCGACCGCATCGGGCTCGTCGGGCGCAACGGCGCCGGCAAGACGACCCTGACCAAGACGCTGGCGGGGGAGACGCAGCCGACGGGCGGCACCATCAGCCGGTCGGGCGAGGTCGGCTACCTGCCGCAGGACCCGCGCACGGGCGACCTGGACACGCTCGCGCTGGACCGGGTGCTGTCGGCGCGCGGGCTCGACGAGGTGGTCCGCGCGATGCGCGACACCGAGGGGGCCATGGCGTCGGCCGACGACGAGACGCGCGAGGCCGCCATGGAGCGCTACGGCCGCCTCGAGGCGCGGTTCACGGCGGCGGGCGGCTACGCCGCCGAGAGCGAGGCCCACCGGATCACGGCCAACCTCGCGCTGGACGACCGCGTGCTCTCGCAGCCGCTGCGCACGCTCTCGGGTGGCCAGCGCCGCCGGGTGGAGCTCGCGCGGATCCTGTTCTCCGGCGCCCAGACGCTGCTGCTCGACGAGCCGACGAACCACCTGGACGCCGACTCCATCTCGTGGCTGCGCGACTACCTCAAGGTGTACTCGGGCGGCCTCATCGTCATCAGCCACGACGTGGGGCTCCTCGACGCCGTGGTGAACAAGGTGTTCCACCTCGACGCCAACCGCGCCGTCATCGACCAGTACAACCTGGGCTGGAGCGCCTACCTGCTGCAGCGGGAGACCGACGAGAAGCGTCGGCGCCGCGAGCGCGCGAACGCCGAGAAGAAGGCCGCCGCGCTCATGGCCCAGGCCGACAAGATGCGCGCCAAGGCCACGAAGGCGGTGGCAGCGCAGAACATGGCCCGCCGCGCCGAGGCGCTGCTGCAGGGGCTGGAGGGCGTGCGGGCGGCCGACAAGGTGGCCCACCTGCGGTTCCCGGACCCCGCGCCGTGCGGCCGCACGCCGCTCACCGCGACCGAGCTGTCGAAGTCGTACGGCTCGCTCGAGGTGTTCACCGACGTGTCGCTGGCGATCGACCGCGGCTCGAAGGTCGTCGTCCTCGGCCTCAACGGCGCGGGCAAGACGACGCTGCTACGGATCCTCGCGGGCCTGGAGCCGCCGGACACCGGCACCGTCAACGCCGGCCACGGGCTCAAGCTGGGCTACTACGCGCAGGAGCACGAGACGCTCGACATGGGTCGCACCGTGGTGGAGAACCTCCGCACGGCGGCGCCCGAGCTGACCGACACCCAGGTGCGGTCGGTGCTGGGCTCGTTCCTGTTCTCCGGTGAGGATGCGGACAAGCCGGCCTCGGTGCTGTCGGGCGGCGAGAAGACGCGGCTCGCCCTCGCGGTGCTCGTCGTGTCCGCCGCCAACGTGCTGCTGCTCGACGAGCCGACGAACAACCTCGACCCGGCGTCGCGCGAGCAGATCCTCGGTGCCCTGCGGTCGTTCACGGGTGCCGTGGTGCTCGTGTCGCACGACGAGGGCGCCGTGGCGGCACTCGACCCCTACCGCGTGCTGCTGCTGCCCGACGGCGACGAGGACTACTTCGGCGCCGACTACCTCGACCTGGTCGCGCTCGCCTGATCCCGTCGGCTCCGTCCGCCAGCACCATCACGAGGCGCTCCTGCGGGTCTCCTGCCGACACGCCCTCGCCGGCCACGGGCCCGAGGAACTCGCGGCCGAGCCCTCGCCCGCAGAGGTCCGGCCGCAGCCCGAGGTGCACGACGACGCCGTCGCCGGTGGCCCGGAAGCGCACGTGGCCCGCGAGCCCGCGGCAGCCCACAGCTCCCGTGTCGCCCTGGGCCCTCGCCGCGTCGTGCGGTCCCGTGTCGCCCCCGGGATCCGCCTCGTCGCTCGGCACCGCGTCGCTGTCCAGGTTCGTCCGGACCGCGGGGGAGTCGGGTGGTGCCACCGTGCGATCGCCTGGGCGTCGCCGTCGGTGAGCTCAGCCAGAGGCACGTCGCACCCCACGCCGGTCCGGCCGCCGTCCGAACGAGATCATCTCTCGGGCAGGGCACGTCCGAGGGCGCAGTGTCACCTCCAGGTTGCCTTCGCCGGGAGGAGAGCCCCTCCCTGCCGCCGGCGATGCGGCATTCGTCGTGTGCCGCCGGCAGCGAAGACGCGACGTCGGCCACCGAACCCCGTTCGCTGCGGCGCGCGCCGTGGGCGAGGGTCAGGCCGGTGGGCCCGGATGCTGGGCGTCGATGAGCGCGTCCTCGGCGAGCTCGTCGCGTCCCCGTGGTCGCCGCAGCGGCAGCGCGGACGGGCGGGTCGCGGGGCGGGGGTGGACGGCGTTCGGCGGCTCGGTGCCCACGGCCGCAGCGGCCGAGGCGCCGGCGTCCGGAGCTGCGGAGGTTGCGGCGCCGGGGCCGGCCGCAGCGCCGGCCGGGATCGGGTCGGCCCCGGCAGTCGGGCGTCCGCGGGCCGGCTCAGCGGGTGTTGCGGGCGGGAGGGCGGTCCCCGGCCCCGCAGTCGCACGGGCCGGGGTCGGTGACCCCGGCCGCCCGCCGGCGGGGGTGGTCCGCCCGCCGGCTGCGGCGTTCGAGGCGGCGGGGGTGCGGCCGGCGACGTCGTCGAGGATCTCGCGGCGGGCCATCCAGCCGAAGGCGGCGAGGGCGCCGAGTGCGAAGACCCACCACTGGATCGCGTAGGAGAGGTACGGGCCGGGATCGGTGGACGGCGTCTCGAGCGCGTCCAGCGGGGTGGCGGGCCCGGGCTGCTCCGAGACCACGCTCGCGTACCACCGGTACGCAGGCGTGCCCGGGGGGACGTGCCCGGCCGCGAGCACCTGGGTGGGGGCGAAGTTCTGCACCTGCCCCGGCGGCGCGGACCGGGTCGAGTCCGGCTCGGGCAGGCGGAGCCGTGCGACCAGGTCGACCGTCCCTGCCGGCGGCGCCGGCACGTCCTCGCCGCGCTGCGCGTCGTTGCCCACCGGCACCCAGCCGCGGTCGACCACCAGCACGTCACCGCCGTCCGCCTGGAACGGGACGAGCACGTGGTAGGCCGGCTGGCCGTTGACGGGGCGGTTGCGCAGCAGCACCGCCGAGGCCGTGAGGTAGTGCCCGGTCAGTCGCACCGAGCGCCACTGGTCGGCAGCCACGGGGGCCGTGGCGGGCGCGGCGACCAGGGACGTGAGCGCGACGGGGGGCGCCGTCCAGTTGGCGTTCTGGGTCGCGAGGACCGCGTCGCGAGCGACGTGCTTGTTCCACTGCCAGCGCCCGAGCAGCGTGCAGGTGGTCGCGACCGCCAGGGCCACGAGCACCAGCACCGCCGCGCGGCGCAGTGCTGCGGACGAGACCGTCACGGCGCCGTCCGGTCCAGTGCGGCGACCGGCACCACGTCGCGCAGGAACCCGCGCACCCGCAGGTAGTCCTCGAGGTACTCGCGGTGCGCCGCGCAGGCCAGCCACACCTTGCGCCGCTCGGGCGTGTGGATCTTGGGGTTGTTCCACAGCACGCCCCAGGCGGCCTCGGCGTGGCACCGCCGCGCGCTGCACACCAGCTCGCCCACCGGGTCGGGCGTGGCGGTCTCGGTCATCGGGGCCCTCCGGAGGGGTCGAGCGCGTCGTGGGGCGGCGCGGGCGGCAGGTCGCGCGTCACGGGGTCGGCGTCGTACTCCTGGCGCTCCCGGCCGGCGTTGGCGCCCAGCACGGCGATGTAGGGAAGCACCGCGGCGGCGGCGACGAGCGTGATGCCGACCGCGAGCGGCACGTGCCGCCAGACGAGGATCGCGGCGATGAAGCACACCACGCGCACGGCCATCTGGACGAGGTATCGCCGCTGGCGGCGGCGCTGGTCGTCCGCGAGCGACGCCGGGGCGGAGGTGATCGCCGGCACCGGTGACCTGCCGGGTCCGGTCCGTCGCCCGATGCCCATGCCTCGATGGTAGGTCTTGTGGACTGTCCACAACCGGCCGGGACCATCGTGTGCGGGGGCCCACGCCGGGACCGCGGAGGGCGTGGGCTAGCGTCGAGCCCGTGCAGCCACCCGTCACCGAACCCCGCAGCGTCCTGGTCACCGGCGCGGCCCGCGGCATCGGCCGCGCCATCGCCGAGCGCTTCGTCGCGGCGGGCGACAAGGTGGCCACGTTCTACCGGTCCGGTGACCTGCCGGAGGGCGTGCTGGGCGTCGTCGCCGACGTGCGCGACACCGCGGCGGTGGACGCCGGCTTCGCCGCCGTCGAGGCCGCGCACGGGCCGGTCGAGGTGCTCGTCGCGAACGCCGGCATCACGCGCGACGGCCTGCTGCTGCGCATGTCCGACGAGGACTTCGAGGAGGTCCTCGACGTCAACCTCGTCGGCTCGTTCCGGGTGGTGCGCCGGGCGTCCCGGTCGATGATCCGGCTGCGCCGCGGCCGCATCGTGCTCATCTCGTCGGTCGTCGGCCTCTACGGGCAGACCGGCCAGGTGAACTACGCCGCGTCGAAGGCGGGGCTCGTCGGCATGGCGCGGTCGATCACGCGCGAGCTCGGCGGCCGGGGCATCACCGCGAACGTCGTCGCCCCCGGGTTCGTCGACACGGACATGACCCGCGCGCTGCCCGACGACCTGCGCGACTCCTACCTCAAGGCGATCCCCGCCGGGAGGTTCGCGGCCGCCGACGAGGTCGCCGCGGTCGTCGAGTTCCTCGCCTCTCCCGGCGCCGGCTACGTCTCCGGGGCCGTCGTCCCGGTGGACGGCGGCCTCGGCATGGGCCACTGACCGGGGGCCACGCCCTCCCCGACGGACACGGAAGGACCACCATGCCTCTCCTCGAGGGCAAGACCCTGCTCATCACCGGCGTGCTCACCGACGCCTCGATCGCGTTCCACGCCGCCCGGCTCGCCCAGCAGGAGGGCGCGACGGTGGTGCTCACGAGCTTCGGCAAGCAGTTCCGGCTCACCGAGGTCATCGCACGCCGCCTGCCGGCGCCGGCGCCGGTGGTCCAGCTCGACGTGACAAACGACGAGGACCTCGCGGCGCTCCCGGAACGGGTGCGCGAGCACGCCGACCACCTGGACGGCGCCGTCCACTCGATCGGCTTCGCCCCGCAGTCGGTCATGGGCGGGAACTTCCTCGACGGGCAGTGGCCCGACGTCGCGACGGCGCTGCGCGTCTCGGCGTACTCGCTGAAGTCGCTGGCGACGGCGACGCTGCCGCTGCTCACGGCGGGCTCGGGGCTCGTCGGGCTGACGTTCGACGCGCGCTACGCGTGGCCGGTGTACGACTGGATGGGCGTCGCCAAGGCCGCGTTCGAGTCGACCGCGCGCTACCTGGCGCGTGACCTCGGGCCGCACGGCGTGCGGGTCAACCTCGTGTCCGCGGGGCCCATCCGCACCACCGCGGCCAAGTCGATCCCCGGGTTCGAGACGATGGAGGCCGGCTGGTCGGGCCGCGCGCCCCTCGGCTGGGACCTGACGACCGCGGAGCCGGCCGCCCGCGCCGTCGTCGCGCTGCTGTCGGACTGGTTCCCGGCGACGACCGGGGAGATCGTCCACGTCGACGGCGGCGTGCACGCCATGGGGCAGTAGTGCGAGCCTGAGCCGGTGACCCATCGGCTGGTGCTGCTGCGGCACGCCAAGGCCGCGCACGGCCTGGACGTGCCGGACGCGCAGCGTCCCCTGACGACGCACGGCCGGGCGCAGTCGGCCCAGGTGGGCACCACTCTCGTGGCCGCCGGCCTCACGCCGGACCTCGTGCTGTGCTCCTCCGCGGTGCGCACCCGCCAGACCTGGCAGCTGCTCGGCACGCGGTTGGGGGCAGAGCCACCCGTGCGGTTCCTCGACGAGCTCTACGACGCCGGCGTCGACGAGGTGCTGGCGGCGGTGCGCACCGCCGACGAGGCGGCGCGCGTCCTGCTCGTCGTCGGCCACGAGCCGGCGATGTCGCGCACCGCGACCGCGCTCGCCGGCCTCGGGTCCGATGAGGCCACCTACGGCCGGATCGTCCTCGGCGTGCCCACCGCGGCGTGGTCGGTGTCGGTCGTCACGGGCCCCTGGGCGGACGTGGCGAGGGGCTCGGCGCGCCTGACGCGCCTGCACGTCCCCGCCTGAGGAGTGGGCCCGCCCGCACTCCGGGCGGCGGCCGGCCACGCGCCGCGCCTGTGGGATCGTGGCCCCGTGGCCACCGTCCGCGCCTTCGTCGCCCTCCGCCCGCCCCGTGAGCTCGTCGACGCCGTCGCGTCGCCGCCCTACGACGTCGTCGACACGCGGGAGGCCGCGGCCCTCGCCGACGGCAACCCCGACAGCTTCCTGCGGGTCTCCCGGCCGGAGATCGCGCTGCCGAGCGGCGCGACGGCCGAGGAGGTGCACCGGCTCGGGCGGGCGGTGCTCGAGGAGCTCGAGCGGCGCGGCACGCTGGTCCGGGACCGGGCGCGCCAGCTCCTCGTCTACCGCCAGGAGCTGGGGGCGGCCTCGCAGACCGGCGTCGTCGCCGTGGTGACGGCCGCCGACTACCGCTCCGGCGTGATCGCCGTGCACGAGCACACGCGCCCCGACAAGGAGGACGACCGCACGCGGCACATCGAGGTGCTCGAGGCGCACGACGAGCCCGTGTTCCTCATGTACCGGCCGGCCGCCCCCGGGGCGTCCCGGGTGGCCGAGGTGCTGGCCGGCGTCACCGCTGCCGAGCCCGAGTACCGGCTCGAGCGCGACGGCGTGCGGCACACGATGTGGGTGGTCGCGGCGGCCTCGGACGTCGAGGCCCTCGAGGCGGCGTTCGCCGAGGTGCCCGTGCTCTACGTCGCCGACGGCCACCACCGCAGCGCGGCGGCGGCGCGGGTGGCGGCGACCGACCCTCGCCCGGGCGCGGGGGAGTTCCCCGCGGTGGTGTTCCCGGCCGACGAGCTGACGGTCATGGCGTACCACCGCGTGGTGCGTGACCTGCACGGCCACACCCCGGCGTCGTTCCTCTCGGCGCTGGCGGCGGACTTCGTCGTGACCCGCGCCGAGGCCGCTCCCACCCTGGAGCGCCACCAGGTGGGCGTCCTCGTCGACGGCGCCTGGTGGGTCGCCACCGCCCGGCCGGACGTGGTCGACGAGGCCGACCCGATCGCCCGACTCGACGTCTCGGTGCTGCAGGAACGCGTCCTGGCACCCGTGCTCGGCATCACTGACCCGCGCACCGACGCCCGGATCGCGTTCGTCGGCGGCATCCGGGGCACGGCCGAGCTGGAACGGCTCGTCGGCTCCGGCGAGTTCGCGGCGGCGTTCGCGCTGCACCCGACGTCGACCGACGAGGTGATGGACGTCGCCGACGGCGGCCAGGTGATGCCGCCGAAGTCGACGTGGTTCGAGCCCAAGCTGCTGTCCGGGCTCTTCGTCCACCCGATCGAGGCCTAGCCCGAGATCACCGTGCCCTTGGGGACCACGGTGATGCCGCTCTCGGTCACCGTGAAGCCACGGGCCACGTCGTGCTCGCGGTCGATCCCGATCCGCCCGCGCTCCGGGACGATGACGTTCTTGTCGAGGATCGCGCGGTGCACCTGGGCGTGCCGGTTGACGATGACGCCGTCCATGAGCACGGAGTCGGTCACCTGGGACCACGAGTGCAGCCGGACGCCCGGGGACAGCACGGACCGCGACACGGTGGCGCCCGAGATGACGACGCCGGGCGACACGATCGAGTCCGCGGCGTGGCCGAGGCGCCCGGGTCCGGCGTGCACGAACTTCGCCGGCGGCAGGCTCATGGTCCCGGTGAAGACCGGCCAGTCCTCGTTGTAGAGGTTGAACACCGGCTCGATGGCGATGAGGTCGATGTTCGCCTCGTAGTAGGCGTCGAGCGTGCCCACGTCCCGCCAGTAGTCGCGGTCGCGGGGCGTGGAGCCGGGCACGTCGTTGCGGATGAAGTCGTAGACGCCCGCGGTACCCGCCTCGACGAACGCGGGCACGATGTCGCCGCCCATGTCGTGCCGGCTGTTGACGTCCTCGGCGTCGCGCGTGACCGCCTTGACGAGGGCCTCCGCGTCGAACACGTAGTTGCCCATCGAGGCGAGCACCTCGCCAGGGGAGTCCGTCAGGCCGATCGGATCGCTCGGCTTCTCTCGGAAGGCGGCGATGCGCGCCGGGTCGGACGGGTCGGTCTCGATGACGCCGAACTGGTCGGCGAGCGAGATGGGCTGGCGGATCCCCGCGACCGTCATCTCGGCGCCGGAGGCCAGGTGCGCCTCGACCATCTGCGAGAAGTCCATCCGGTACACGTGGTCCGCGCCGACCACGACGACGATGTCGGGCCGCTCGTCGTCGATGATGTTGAGGCACTGGTAGATGGCGTCCGCGCTGCCGAGGTACCAGTGCTTGCCGACGCGCTGCTGCGCCGGCACGGCGGCCACGTAGTTGCCGAGCAGGGCCGACATGCGCCACGTCTTGGACACGTGCCGGTCGAGGCTGTGGGACTTGTACTGGGTGAGCACGATGACGTGCAGGTAGTGCGAGTTGATGACGTTCGACAGCGCGAAGTCGACGAGGCGGTAGATCCCGCCGAACGGCACCGCGGGCTTGGCACGGTGCGCGGTCAGGGGCATGAGGCGCTTTCCCTCGCCGCCGGCGAGGACGATTGCGAGGACGCGCGGCGCTGCCATACCTGGACCTTAGGCGTCCGGCGCGGTCAGGACGAGCGGGCGCGCGCTAACGTGTCGCCAGGTCGCGGCGGCGACCGGACCTGCGAGCCGAGGAGCACTGGTGCGCGTCGACCTCATCACCCGTGAGTACCCGCCGCACGTCTACGGCGGGGCGGGCGTGCACGTGGCCGAGCTGGCGCGGGTGCTGCGCGGCGCGGTGGACGTGCGCGTCCACTGCTTCGACGGCCCGCGCCCCGGCGAGCCGGGAGTGCACGGGTACGACGAGCCCGCGGAGCTCGCCGGTGCGAACGCGGCGCTGCGCACGTTCGGGGTCGACCTGGCCATGGTGGCCGGGGTGCAGGGCACCGACCTGGTCCACTCGCACACCTGGTACGCCAACCTCGCCGGCCACCTGGCGGCGCTGCTCGACGACGTCCCGCACGTCCTCACCGCGCACAGCCTGGAGCCGCTGCGGCCGTGGAAGGCCGAGCAGCTCGGCGGCGGGTACCGCCTCTCGTCGTGGGCCGAGCGGACCGCGTACGAGGCGGCGGCCGGCGTCATCGCCGTGTCCGGCGGCATGCGTGACGACATCCTCCGGGTGTACCCGCGGGTGGATCCCGCCCGCGTGCACGTGGTGCACAACGGGATCGACCTCGACGGCTGGCGCCGGCCGGCCGACTCGGCGGAGATCGAGGCGAAGGCCCGCGCGCTCGGCGTGGACCCGTCGCGTCCCGCCGTCGTCTTCGTCGGGCGCATCACGCGGCAGAAGGGCCTGCCGTACCTGCTGCGGGCCGCGGAGCTGCTGCCGGACGAGGTGCAGCTGGTGCTGTGCGCGGGCGCCCCCGACACGCCCGAGCTCATGGCGGAGGTCACCGGCCTGGTGGAGGGGCTCCGGGCCCGGCGCACGGGCGTCGTCTGGATCGAGCGGATGCTGCCCCGGGACGAGCTCGTGGCCGTGCTGGCGGCGTCGACGCTCTTCGTCTGCCCGTCCGTGTACGAGCCCCTGGGCATCGTCAACCTCGAGGCGATGGCGGTCGGCCTGCCCGTCGTCGGCACCGCCACCGGGGGCATCCCGGAGGTCGTCGACGACGGCGTCACCGGCCGCCTGGTGCCCATCGAGCAGCTCCAGGACGGCACGGGGACGCCGGTGCACCCGGACGAGTTCGTGCACGACCTGGCCGCCGCGCTCACCGAGGTCGTCTCCGACGCGGCGCTCGCCGCCGACTGGGGGACCGCCGCGCGGCGGCGCGTAGAGGAGCACTTCGCGTGGACGGCCGTCGCCGAGCGGACCGTCGAGGTCTACCGCTCCGTGCTGTAGCCACCGGCGCGGGCCCGCTCGTCGCGGGGCCGGGAAATCGCTCGTCGGCGGCCGCGGCGGCGGCCTAGCGTCGTCGCTGTGCATGAGGCGGAGCCGTGGCTGGTCGTCCGCGCCGAGAAGGGCGCGGTGTTCGTCGTGCCCGCCCCGGGTGCGGGCGACGACGAGCCGGTGCGGGTCCCGCTGGCGCGTGACGGTCTCGCCGAGAGCGACGACGGCCGCGTGGTCCCGACGGTCGGTGACGTCGTCGAGATCGTCGGCGACGTGATCGCGCGCGTGCTGCCCCGGCGCAGCCTGCTGGTCCGCGACACCGCGGGCCGCACGTCGCAGACGCAGGCGCTGGCCGCGAACGTCGACGTGGTGCTCGTCGTGGAGCACCTCGACCCCGAGCCGGACCTCGGCCGCATCGAACGGCTCCTCACGCTGGCCTGGCGATCCGGCGCGACGCCGGTCGTCGTGCTCACGAAGGCGGACCTCGTGCCCGACGCCCAGGTGCTCGCCGCCGACGTCGCGGCGGCCGCGATCGGCGTCACGGTGCACGCCGTCAGCGTGCCGCGTGACGAGGGCCTCGACGGGCTGCGTGGCCTGCTCGGGCCCGGTGTGACGCTCGTCATGGTCGGCCCGTCGGGCGCCGGCAAGTCCACGTTGGCCAACGCGCTGGCCGGGCGCGAGGTCGCGACCACCGGCGAGCGGCGCCACGACGGCCGGGGTCGGCACACGACCACGCATCGCGAGCTCATCCGCCTCGCCGACGGCGCGCTCCTCATCGACACGCCAGGCGTGCGCTCCGTCGGGCTGGTCGCCGACGACGACGCGCTCGACCAGGCGTTCGCCGACGTCGCCGAGCTCGCGGCGCGGTGCCGCTTCGCGGACTGCCGGCACGACGCGGAGCCCGGCTGCGCGGTGCAGGAGGCGCTGGAGTCGGGTGAGCTGCCGGAGCGGCGCTACGCCAGCTGGCGCAAGCTCGAGCGCGAGGCCCGGTTCCAGGCGCTCCGCGCCGACCGCGGCGCGGCCGCCGCCGAGAAGGCGCGCTGGAAGCGGATCGCCCAGGCGCAGCGGCAGGTGTACCGCGGCGCGGGCGGCCCGCGTCACTGAACGGCACGAGCTGCCGGGCGTCGGCCCGGCCCTAGAACGGCGGGACGTCCGGATATCCGGAGGGGGCGGCCCTGGCCGGGGCGTCCGGTGGTGCTGCCGGCGGCGGCGACGGCAGTCTCGGCCAGGTCTCCTCCGGTCGGGTCCAGTACGTGAGCCCGACGGGGGAGCGCCAGCGGACCGAGCCGTCCGGCTCCCGGACCGGCCGCCAGCCCGCCTCGTGCTTGAGGCGGTGGTGCTTGCGGCACAGGCACTGCAGGTTGCAGGCCTCGGTGGCGCCGCCGTCCGCCCAGGCCCGGACGTGGTCGACGTCGCAGCGCCGGGCGGTGCGACGGCAGCCGGGGAACCGGCACGTGACGTCGCGCACCTCGACCGCGCGGCGGAGGTCCTCCGGGAGCCGGTACCGGTCCCGACCCACGGACAGGACGGCACCCGTCTCGGGATGGGTCAGCACCCGCAGGAACGAGGGCGCGTCGGCCGCCAGCAGCCTGGCCGTCTCGAGGTCGATCGGTCCGACACCCTCGAGCGTGGCCGGCTCGTCCGAACGGCCCAGGAGGCTCAGCACGGGCACGGTGAGCACCACCTCGGCGCGCACCCCGGCCACCCCCGCAGGCAGGCCGCAGGCGTCGCGGTCCGCGGCGGCGGACCTGACGTCCTCGTCGGCCGCCGGGCCACGTTCGCGTGAGTCGCCGAGGCGGGCGTCCTGGGCGGGGATCATCGCGCCGACGGCGCCGGGAACCAGGAGCAGGTCGACGAGGACGTCGGCGCGGACCTGCTGGCGGGTGCGGGCCTCGTCGGGGCCCTCGACCGCGGCGGCGACCTGGTCCAGGCGGGCGTCGAGCGCCCTCGCCTGGGCGGCCGGGATGAGCGCCGTCAGCCAGCACAGGTCCTCGTCCGCCGGGCTGACGTCGACCCGCCGGTCGGCCAGGTTGGCCCGGCGCTGCTCGTCGCTGCGCCGCACGTGCCGCTCGCGCCAGCCGCGGGCGCAGGCGCGCAGCTGCGGGGCCGTCATCCGCTCCGCCCGGTCCGCCAGGAACTGGTCGGCGCGGGCCAGGACCTCCGCGTCCGCCACGGCTCGGAAGACGTCCAGCACGACGTCGACGTGCCAGGCGGAGACGCCGCCGCGTCGGTGCGCTTCGGACAGCCGGGGCAGCGCCTCGAGCCGCGTGAGACGGGCCAGGCGCCGGGCCAGCGTGGCCTCGGGAAGCCTCAGCGCCACCGCCAGCTCGGCCAGCATGCCGCGCGCGCCCCAGCGGCGCCGGTCGCGCTCGTCGCGGTCCCCGGATCGGCGCGCCAGCTCGGCCGCACCCCACAGGTAGCAGGTGACCAGCCGCGCATCGGCGCGGGCCTGCGCGGCGGTCGCGGTCCGGGTGTCGAACGCGACCTGGGCCACCTCGCCGAGCAACGGGTCGCACCACTCGTCGACGACGAGGTCGCCGAAGCGCGTCAGGAGCGCGGTCACCGCGGTGCCGTCCGCGGCGGCGACGGCAGGGGGCGGGACAGGCTCGCCGGTGGGCAGCGGCAGACCCGTGGCGTCCCACCCGGACCCGACCAGCACCTCCCGCATGCCCCAACTCCACCACCGACCACTGACATCGCCGCAGGTCATGCCAGCAGCCCACCCACCGCGAGGGTGGCGGCGGCGCGCTCTGAGCGCGTGGCCGCACGCCGCTCCCGGTGGTGGCCGAGCCCCGGCGCCCCTACGCCGCTCGTGGTGGCGGCCGAGCCCCGGCGCCCCCGCGCCCCTCGTGGTGGCGGTCAGGCGCCGGCGCCCCCGCGCCGTTCCTGCTCCTGCCGGCGGCGCGGTTCGGCGTCGTCGCCGGACGCCTGGGCGCCGTCCAGGCGCGCCGACGCGGCGCTCATCGCCCGGCGGGCGAGCCGGTCGACCTCGCGCAGCGCGGCCGAGCGCTGGTCCGACTGCCAGAGGTTGACCGCACCGCCCTCGTCCTGGGCGGCCAGGTCGACGATGGCGCGCAGGCGCGCGGCCTGCTGCAGCACGCGGACGCGCTGGGGCGATCCGGCGAGCTCCCGGGGGAGCCGTGCCGTCGGCAGCGCGCCGTCGCGGATGGCGACGATGCGCTCGGCCGCGTCGGGCCGCCAGCGGGCCACGTCGAGCTGCACCAGCGCCTGCGTCGCGAGGACGAGCCCCTCGCGCAGGCCGCGCTCGGCGTCGTCCAACGACCCGACCGCGGCCTGGAACCCGGTCCGCCAGTCCTCGACCTCCCGCGTATGCCACACCACGGTGGCGCCAGGCTCCAGCACGGACCCGAACCGGTGGATCTCCGGGACGATCGCGAGCGCGGTGCCCCCGGCGTCGTCGTGCACCAGGACGCACTCGCCGGCGGCCGTGGCGTCGCGGGGACCCACGAGAGGGTCGCCCGGGGCGGGCAGCACGGCGGTGACCGCGGAGCTGCCCCCGAGGCCGGTCAGGAGCGCCCCGAGGCCGTCGTAGCGCCCACCCGCGACCCCGTGCGGCTCGTCGTCGCCGACGACGCGCGCGACGTCCGGGGCGCCGGCCTGCAGCCACAGGGCGAGGATCACCGAGCGCGGCAGGTCGAGGGAGGCGGGCACGCCCTCCACGGTACGTGGCGCGCCGGGAGGGGAGCGAACGGGTCCGAGGGGTGCGTCAGCCGACCGCGTGCACCGGTGCCGGCAGCGGCGCGCCCGACATGTCCCGTCGCTGGTCCACCTCGGGGAGCGCGATCGCCTGGCCGCCGGACCCGACGGCGCGTGCCGGTGCCGGTCCCACCCAGGCGAGGATCACCGCGTCCTCGCCCTTGAGGAACCGGTGCGCCCGCACCCCGCCGGTGGCCCGGCCCTTGCCCGGGTAGGCCGCGAGCGGCGTCACCTTCGCGGTCCCCGGCTGGGTCCCGGGCAGCGCCGACGACGAGCCCGCGACGGTGACGACGAGCGCGTCGTCCGCAGGGTTCGGCACCACGTGGAAGGCCACCACGGCCGCCCCGGGCGCCAGCTTGATGCCCGCCATGCCGCCGGCGGGCCGGCCCTGCGGCCGCACCGAAGCGGCAGGGAAGTGGAGCAGCGAGGCGTCGGACGCGACGAAGACGAGCTCGTCGTCGTCGCCCGCCGCCGCGGCGCCCACCACCTCGTCGCCGTCCCGCAGCGCGACGACCTCCCAGGCGTCGCGGTTGCCGGGCACGTCCCCGGGGGTGACCCGCTTGACGGTGCCCTGCGCGGTGCCGAGCGCGAGCGGAGGAGCCGCCGGGTCGAGCGACGCCAGGGCGACGGCGCGCTCACCGCGCTCGAGCTGCAGCACCTCGCCCACGGGCACGCCGCCCGACAGGGACGGCGCGCCGTCCGTGGGGGGCAGCCCGGGCAGGTCGAGCACGGAGAGCCTCAGCACGCGGCCGCGCGACGTCACGAGGCCCACGTCCGCGCGCGCGCTCGTCGCCACGGCCCCCGCCAGCGCGTCGTGCCGGTGCCGGGCGCCGTCGCGCACCACCGACTCGTCGGACGCCGTGCGCGCGAGGAGCCCCGTGGCCGACAGCAGCACGCGGCACGGCGTGTCCGCGATCTCCAGCGGGGTCGCGGCGGCGCCCGAGCGCGTCGGGGCGGCCGCCGCGGTGGCCGTGCCTCCCGCCGTCTCCAGGAGGATGGTGCGGCGCGGCGTGCCGTAGGCGGCCGCCACCTGGGCCATCTCCTCGGACACCGTGGTGCGCAGCAGGTGGTCGTCGGCCAGCAGCGCCTCGAGCGCGGCGATCTCGGCGAGCAGCTCGGCCTGCTCGCGCTCGAGCTCGAGCTTGGAGAACCGCGTGAGGCGCCGCAGCCGCAGCTCGAGGATGTACTCGGCCTGCACCTGCGACAGGTCGAACACCTGCATGAGGCGCGCCCGGGCACCCTCGGCGTCGTCCGACGTGCGGATGACCTGGATCACCTCGTCGATGTCGAGGATCGCGACGAGCAGGCCCTCGACGAGGTGCAGGCGCTCGCGGCGCCGCGCGAGCCGGAACGCCGAGCGGCGGCGCACCACCGTGAGCCGGTGCTCCACCCACACGGCCAGCAGCTCGCGCAGGCCCAGCGTGCGCGGCTGGCCGTCGACGAGCGCGACGTTGTTCATCGCGAAGGAGTCCTCGAGCGGCGTGGTCCGGTACAGCTGCTCGAGCACCGCCTCGGGGTCGAAGCCCGACTTCACCTCGACGATGATCCGCAGCCCGTGCGTGCCGTCCGTGAGGTCGACCGCGTCGGAGATCCCGGAGATCTTCTTCGCCTTGACGCCCTCGGAGATCTTCTCGATGACCTTCTCGGGCCCGACGCCGAACGGCAGCTCGGTGACGACGATGCCCTTGCGCTTCGCCGTGACGTTCTCGATGCGGGCCGTCGCGCGCGTGCGGAACTGGCCGCGCCCGGTCCGGTAGGCCTCGCGCACGCCCTCGAGCCCGACGATCTTGCCGCCGCCCGGCAGGTCCGGCCCGGGGACGAACCGCATGAGGTCCTCGAGCGTCGCGTCCGGGTGCATGACGAGGTGGCGCGCGGCCGAGACGACCTCGACGAGGTTGTGCGGCGCCATGTTGGTCGCCATGCCCACGGCGATGCCCGAGGCGCCGTTGACCAGCAGGTTCGGGATCGCCGCGGGTAGCACCGACGGCTGCATGAGCTTGTTGTCGTAGTTCGGCACCAGGTCGACGACGTCCTCGTCGACCCCCTGGGTCATCGCCATCGCGGCGGGCGCCAGCCGCGCCTCGGTGTACCGGGACGCCGCCGGACCCGCGTCGAGCGAGCCGAAGTTGCCGTGCCCGTCGACGAGCGGAAGGCGCAGCGAGAACGGCTGGGCGAGCCGCACCATGGCGTCGTAGATCGCGGAGTCGCCGTGCGGGTGGAGCTTGCCCATGACGTCGCCGACGACGCGCGCGCTCTTGACGTAGCCGCGGTCGGGCCGCAGCCCCATCTCGCCCATCTGGAAGAGGATCCGGCGCTGCACGGGCT
>Ga0187809_10000140_pt1 | contig 48323 bp, 47 predicted proteins | sample NC_wetland_sal_i_8_FD_132415 | JGI IMG/M metagenome (GOLD analysis project Ga0187809, IMG submission 132415) | Wetland sediment microbial communities from Neuse River Estuary, North Carolina, USA - ASW_4 | ecosystem: Environmental > Aquatic > Freshwater > Wetlands > Sediment | place: USA: North... | reverse complement strand
CCCGCCACCCGCCCCCTGACCCCTGACCCCTGACCCCTGACCCCTGACCCCTGACCCCTGACCCCCGACGCAGTGGAACGAAGTGGCCGGTGCCACCGGCGTGCCGTGACGTGTTCGTTCCACTGCCGGGGGAGGGGTGGAACGAACGGGTGGTGCCTGGGTGCGTGTCGTGACGTGTCTGTTCCAGTGGGTGGAGGGGAAGGGGGTGCCTGGGTGGGAGTGGGGGCTGAGCAGGGAAGGCATCCCATGAGTCGTGGCCCAGGACGGTTCATCACGATGTGGTCACGAGCCGCCGCGGGGCGTTGACGGGGGATTAGTAAGGACGCTCTACTAACAAACGTGACGACGACGACGTCCCGGGGCATCCGGTTGGGTCCGGCCCTGCGGCCGACCGAGAAGGTGCTCCCCGAGCACGCGCGGGCCCACAACCGGTCGCTCGTCCTGGCCCACCTCTTCCACTCCGGCCCCACGTCGCGCGCCGACATCGCGCGCAGCACCGGGCTCACCCGCGTGACGGTCTCCGACCTCGTCGCCGAGCTCATCGGGGAGAACCTCGTGGCCGAGCTCGGCGTCCGCGTCGGGGGACGTGTGGGCAAGCCCGCCACGCTCGTCGGGATGCAGACCGAGGCGTTCCACATCGTCGCGGTCGACCTCACGGACGACGCCGCGCTCACCGGCGCGGTCATGACCCTGGCGAGCGACGTCGTCGCCCGCCGCACGGCCGCCCTCGACGGGCGTACCGGCGACGAGGCCGTGACGGTGCTCGAGGGGCTGTGCCGCGACCTGCTCGCCGCCGCGACCCAGCCCGTCATCGGCATCGGCATCGGCTCGCCCGGCGTCATCGACGCCGACGGCGTGGTGCTCGAGGCGCCGAACCGCGGCTGGTTCGGCGTCCCGCTCGCGGCCCGGCTGCAGGCCGCGCTCGGGGTGCCCGTGCACGTCGCCAACGACGCCAACGTCCAGGCGCTCGGCGAGTACACGTACGGCGGCGCCGGCGGCTCGCTCATGGTCGTGACGATCGGTCAGGGCGTCGGCGCCGGCATCGTGCTGGACGGCGCGCTCGTCCGCGGCCGCCACGACGCCGCGGGCGAGATCGGGCACGTGACCGTGGTCGACGAGCGCGACGCGCTCCTCGGCGAGCCGGCACCCCTGCCGTGCGTGTGCGGCCGCGCGGGCTGCCTCGAGACCGTGCTCTCCGTGCCCGCGCTGCGTCGCCGCGTGGCGGGGCTGTCCCCCGAGGAGTCCGACGCCCAGCTGGCGTCGGTCGGACGGAAGCTGGGCATCGCCCTCGCTCCCGTCGTCAGTGCGCTCAACCTCGCCGAGGTGGTGCTGTCCGGACCGCGGGAGCTGGTCGGCGGCGCTCTTCGCGAGGCTGCGCTGGACACCGTGCGCTCTCGGACCATGCCCGTCATCGGGCGTGACCTCGAGATGCGCACGGGATCGATCGGCGAGGACCGCGCCCTCTCGGGGGCCGCTGTGCTCGTCCTGTCGGGCCAGCTCGGGATCACGTGACGACCCCGAGCCGGCCACTCGCAAGGCCGGTAGTCACCACCAGGCGGCGCCCAAAGGCGGCCGCCATTCACCTGGGAGGCAACACCAACGTGAAGATCCTACGTATGGCGGCTGTCGGCGCCGTCGCAGCGCTCGCGCTCACCGCCTGCAGCTCGAACAACACGGCGGGGGGCGGGGCCACCACCCCTGCCGGCAACGCGGCGGCCACCACCGCCGCGGCGCCCGCGGCCGGCAACATCCGCGTCTGGTTCGTCGGCACGGACACGCCGCAGACCGCTCGCGACTTCCTCAAGACGACGTTCGAGGCCCAGAACCCGGGATCGACGCTGACCATCGAGGAGCAGTCGTGGACCGGCCTGGTCGACAAGTACACGACCGCCCTGTCCGGCTCGGACGCCCCTGACCTCGTCGAGATCGGCAACACGCAGGCCGCGGCCTTCACCTCGGCCGGCGCGTTCCTCGACCTGACCAGCAAGAAGGCGGAGCTCGGCGGCGACGACCTGCTCCCCGGCTTCGTCGAGGCCGGCTCGTACGACGGCAAGTTCTACGCCGCCCCGTACTACAGCGGCGCGCGCGTCGTGACGACGACGAAGGCCATCGTCCCGGCCGACAAGGCCGCCCCGAAGACATGGGACGAGTACCTGGCCGACGCCAAGGCGCTCACGACGTCGACGGTGTCCGGCATGTGGATGCCCGGCAAGGACTGGCGTGACGGCATGTCGTTCGTGTGGGTCAACGGCGGCCAGATCGCCACGCAGGGCTCCGACGGCAAGTGGACGGCGGGCTTCGAGTCCGACGCCGCGATCAAGGGCCTGACGGAGTTCCAGGACATCACGATGCACGCGAACCACGCGCCGACCGACCAGGTCGAGGGCAACCAGCAGGTGCCGTTCTGCGCCAAGCAGATCGCCTACCTCCCCGCGCCGAGCTGGATCAAGTGGTCCATCAACGCCAAGGAAGACGCGAAGACCCCGGGGTGCGGCTCGACCCTCGGCGCCGACGACCAGATGTCCGCGTTCGCGGCCCCCGGCCTCACCGCCGGCTCCTACGCGCCCGTGCTCGCCGGTGGCTCGAACATCGCCATCCCGGCCAAGTCGGCTCACCCTGAGCTGGCCTACAACGCGCTGAAGATCATCCTCAGCGACGACTACCAGAAGATCCTCGCCGGCAACGGCATGGTCCCGGCGAAGATCTCGCAGGCGAAGTACCTCCCGGCCGACTCGTTCTCGCAGGCCGCGGCGGCCGCCGCTGCCAACGCCAAGCTCACCCCGGCTTCGCCGAAGTGGGCCGACGTCGAGGCCTCGCAGGTCCTCGAGGACTCGTTCAGCAAGATCGCGCAGGGTCAGGACGTCAAGACGGTCGCGGCCGAGCTCGACGCCAAGATCAACGCGACGCTGAACGGCTGAGCAGTCCGACCACCCCGAGCCGGGTGGCGTCCACCGCGGACGCCACCCGGCCCCGGGCCGGCGCGTCGATTCCCCAGGAGTAGCACCGATGAGCACCATCCCGATCGTCGCTCCCGGCCAGAGCCGCGAGGAGTCGACGACCCTGCAGGGCGGCCGGCGCCGCCGCAGGCCCAACCTCTTGCCCCACGCGCTCCTGCTGCCGTCGCTGATCGTCCTGGTCGTGCTCGTCGGCTGGCCGGTGGTCAAGCTCGTCATCACGTCGTTCCAGCACTACGGCCGTGAGCAGGCGTTCGGCAAGCCGGCCACGTGGACCGGCTTCGGGAACTACACGAAGGTCCTCACGGACCAGTCCTTCTGGCAGATGCTCGGCCGGAGCTTCGCCTTCATGGTGGCCGCCGTCTTCTTCACGATGGTGCTCGGCACCCTGGTGGCGCTGCTCATGCAGCGGCTGTCCCGGGGCATGCGGAACCTCGTGTCCGTCGGCCTGCTCCTGGCCTGGGCGATGCCCGCCCTCACGTCCGTCATCGTGTGGGGCTGGATGTTCGACACCGACTACGGCGTCATCAACTACGTCCTGACCAAGGTCACGGGGCACAGCTGGATGGGCCACCAGTGGCTCCTCAACCCGCTGTCCTTCTTCGTCGTGCTCGGCGTCATCCTCGTGTGGCAGGGCGTGCCGTTCATCGCCTTCACCATGTACGCCGGGCTGAGCCAGGTGGACCACGAGATCACCGAGGCCGCGCAGATCGACGGCGCGAGCGCCTGGCAGCGGTTCTGGCAGATCCACGTGCCGTACGTCAAGCAGGTGGTCGTCGTGCTCGTCGTGCTCTCGGTCATCTGGGACCTGAGGGTCTTCGCGCAGGTCTACGCCCTGCAGGGCATCGGCGGCATCGCCGAGAAGACCAGCACCCTCGGCGTCTGGATCTACTCCAAGGGGACCGCCACCGGTGACTACGGCGTCAGCGCCGCGGCCGCCGTGATCATGGTCATCATGATGCTGGCGATCTCGTTCACCTACGTTCGCCAGACCATCGAGGAGGACGACAAGTGAGCGTCGCCGTCGCCCCCGTCCGCGCCGTCCGGGCCACCACGGCCGTCAACCGTCAGACCGCTCGCAGCCGCTGGTCGCGTGCCGGCTACAACGCCGTCGCGGTGGTCGTGTTCCTCGCCTCGGTGTTCCCCGTCTACTGGATGATCAGCTCGTCGTTCCTGCCGACCAACAAGGTGCGCGCGACGACGCCGACGTTCTTCCCGGGTCCTTCCGACTTCACGCTGCGCAACTACCACACGGCGATGTTCGACCAGGCGCGGGCGCAGTTCTTCCCGGCGCTGGAGAACTCGCTCAAGGTGACGCTGCTCACCCTGGTCGTCACGCTGATCCTCGCCTTCCTCGCGTCGGTGGCCATCGGCCGATTCCTGTTCCGCGGCCGCCGGACGTTCATCATCGCGATCCTCGTCGTCCAGATGATCCCGGGCGAGGCGATGATGCTCACGTACTTCCGGCTCATCGACGGGGCGCACGGGCTCAACACGATCCTCGGCCTGGGCGCGGTCTACATCGCCACGGTGCTGCCCTTCACCATCTGGACGCTGCGGGGATTCGTCACCGCGGTCCCCAAGGAGCTCGAGCACGCTGCCATGATCGACGGGTGCTCGCGCTCCGGGGCGTTCTGGCGGATCACCTTCCCGCTGCTCGCGCCCGGGCTGGTCGCCACCGGCATCTTCGCCTTCATCCAGGCATGGAACGAGTTCGTGTTCGCGCTCATCATCATGTCCCGGCCGGAGGCCATGACCCTGCCGGTGTGGTTGCGGACGTTCCAGCAGGCGACGCGTGCGACCGACTGGGGCGGCCTGATGGCGGCCTCGACGCTGGTCGCGATCCCGATCGTGATCTTCTTCCTCTTCGTGCAGGGCAGGATGACGGGTGGCCTCGTCTCCGGAGCCGTGAAGGGCTGACGTGAGCGCCTCAGACATGGACCCCCGCCAGGCGCCGGTCCTCGAAGCACCACGCCCCGGATGGTCCGTCGGCCTCGACGTGGGTGGCAGCAAGGTGATGGGCGTCCTCGTCGGCCCCGACGGCCAGATGGCGACGAGCGTCCGCCTGCCGAGCCGCCACGGCGACCGCGGCATCGCCGCCACTGCGGTCGAGGCCACCCGGCAGCTCGCCGAGGTGGGCGACGTGGAGCTCTCGTCGCTCGTCGGTGTCGGCATCGGCCTGCCGGGCATCGTCGACTCGGCGCGCGGGACGGTGTCCCACGCGGTCAACCTCGGCATCGGTGACGGGGTGCCGCTGGCCGAGCTCGTCTCCGCCGGGGTCGGCGACCTGCCGGTCCACCTGGAGAACGACCTCAACTGCGCGGCCCTCGGCGCGGCGCACCTGTCCGGACGTGGGGACGGCGACCTCGCGTTCCTCGCGCTCGGCACCGGCCTGGCCGCCGGCCTGCTGCTGGACGGCACCCTGCGCCGCGGCGCGCACCGCGCCGCGGGGGAGATCGGCCACCTGGTGTACATCCCCGACGGCCGGCCGTGCCCGTGCGGGCAGCGCGGCTGCCTCGAGCGGTACGCCTCCGGCTCGGCGGTCGCCGCGCAGTGGCCGACGAGCGACGGGACCCCACCGCCGTTGGCGCTCTTCGACGCCGCGGACGCCGGCGACACCAAGGCCGTGGCGGTGCGCGACGAGTTCATCCAGGCCGTCGCCGCGGCCGTCCGCCTCCTGGTCCTCACGTGCGACGTCGGCCGCGTGGTTCTCGGCGGCGGCGTCAGCGAGCTGGGGGAGCGCCTGGCCGGACCGGTCCGGGTGCGGCTGGAGCGCGAGGCCGCCGAGTCGGAGTTCCTCGCCTCGATGGGGTTGGCGCGGCGCGTGGTGCTGGCGCCTGCCGGCGTGCCGGTAGGCGCCGTGGGCGCCGCGTTGCTCGGATCGAAGGAGGGCTGATGGAGGTCGTCATCGCGCCGGAGGCGCAGCTGGCGTCCCTCGCGGCGGACGCGATCGAGCGGTTGCTGCGGGTCAAGCCGGGTGCGGTGCTGGGGTTGGCGACGGGCAGTAGCCCGTTGCGGGTGTATGAGGAGCTGGTGCGTCGGCACGTGGAGGGCGGGTTGTCGTTCGCGGCGGCGCGGGGCTTCATGCTGGATGAGTACGTGGGGTTGGCGGTGGATCATCCGGAGCGGTATCGCACGGTGATCGAGCGGGAGATCGCGTCGCGGGTGGACTTCGCGCCGGGGGCGGTGCAGGGTCCGGACGGGTTGGCCGACGACCTGCCGGCGGCGTGCGCGGCGTATGAGGCGGCGATCGTGGCGGCTGGTGGGGTGGACCTGCAGATCCTGGGGATCGGTACGGATGGGCACATCGGGTTCAACGAGCCGGGGTCGTCGTTGGCGAGCCGGACGCGGATCAAGACGTTGACGCGTCAGACGCGGGTGGACAACGCGCGGTTCTTCGGTGGGGACCTGGAGGCGGTGCCGCACCACTGTTTGACGCAGGGGTTGGGCACGATCATGGGGGCGCGGCACCTGGTGCTGCTGGCCACGGGTCGGCACAAGGCCGAGGCGGTGCACCAGCTGGTGGAGGGCCCGGTGTCGGCGATGTGGCCGGCGACGATCATGCAGCATCATCCGCACGCCACGGTGCTGGTCGACGACGCCGCCGCCAGCCGGCTGCAGCTGGCCGACTACTACCGCCAGACCTACGCCGACAAACCGAGCTGGCAGCAGATCTAGCCGGGCGTGCTCAGGCCGGCTGCGGCCCGGCGACCGAGGTCTCGACGATGCGCGCCGAGATCGCCTTGGCCGTGGCCGTGTCGGGGCCGGGTGCGGGCGGCATGAGCGTGGCGCGGTAGTACCGCAGCTCGTCGATGCTCTCGAGGATGTCCGCCAGCGCGCGGTGACCGCCGTGCTTCACGGGGGCGTTGAAGTAGACGCGCGGGTACCAGCGGCGGGCGAGCTCCTTGATGCTCGACACGTCGATGATCCGGTAGTGCAGGTGGCCGACGAGCTCCGGCATGTCGCGGTCGAGGAAGGTCTTGTCGGTGCCGACGGAGTTGCCCGCCAGCGGCGCCTTCCCCGCGTCGGGCACCCAGCGGCGCACGTACTCGAGGACGGCGGCCTGCGCGTCGGACAGCGACATGCCGCCCGCGAGCTCGTCGAGCAGGCCCGACGTGGTGTGCATGGTCCGCACGTAGTCGTTCATCTGCGTCAGCGCCGCCTCGGGCGGGGCGATGATGACGTCGATCCCGCCGTCCAGGGCGTGCAGCTCGGAGTCCGTGACGACGACGGCGACCTCGACGAGCGCGTCGGCCGTGAGGTCCAGGCCCGTCATCTCGCAGTCGATCCAGACGATCCGGTCACTGGTCCCGTTGGCGGCGGTGCTGGTCACGACGTCAGCCTACGGCGGGCCGACGACACCTCAGGACCGCCCGGGCTCGTCGTGATGCTCGTCGTGCTCGTCGTGCGCGCCCGGGCCGGGCACCGTGGAGCCGATCCCGGCGGCGGCAGCGGCCAGCAGCCCGGCCCCGGCGGACACCCACACCCGGATCTCCGGCAGAGAGCCGGCCCACGTGAGCGCCCCGAGGGCGGCGGCCGCAACCAGGAGGCCCAGGGCCAGCCAGAGCGCGCCGCGGCCGGCCCAGCGCAGCACGACGGCCCGGCGCTCGAGCGGCGTCAGGCTGGTGCGATGGCGGGCCATGTGCGCCCGGGGAGACTCGAACTCCCAACCAGCGGATTAGAAGGCCGCTGCTCTATCCATTGAGCTACGGGCGCGGGGGCGGGGCGAATTGACTCTGGTCGTCCCGGGCGGAAAGCGGGGCGAAACCAGGGTCAAGAGGCCAACCCACCGGGCAAGGCTACGGGACCCGCCGAGTCGCCCGGCTCACGCAGCGTCGGCCCCGGGCTCGAAGAGGGGTGCCGATGACGCTGCGCGCGTTCGGCTCGACCGTTGAGGCCCAGTGGACGACCGAGTCGTACGCCATCGTCGCCACGATGCTGTCGTACCTGGAGCCGGATCCAGCCATCGTCTGGGACGACGCGCGCGTCGGGCTGACGATCGAGCGGTCGTACGACCTCGAGCGCGAGGCCCGGAGCCTACGACCGCCCGTCGCACAGGACTGAGCTCGACTTCCTCGCCACGGGATGGGCCGGGGCAAGAGCTGCTCGCCGCGCGGCGCGCGGCGCCACGTGCGAGCCTGCGACGAATGGACCGTTCGGTGCGTTCGTCGGCCGCCAAGGCGCAGGACAGCCCGGTCCTCGAGACCGGCGCCCGGCTGGGCTACGCGGCCAGCGGCGTGCTGCACCTGCTGCTCGCGTGGGTGGCGATCCAGCTTGTCGTGGGGCACGCCGCTACCGCAGACCAGACCGGCGCGCTCGAGTCCCTGGCGACGACGGGACCCGGCAAGGCCCTGCTGTGGGTGGTGCTCACGGGATTCGTGCTCCTCGCCGTGTGGCACGTGACGGAGGTCGTCGCCCGCAGGGGCCGGGGCCGTGTCAAGCCGGCGGCCAAGGCCGTGGTGTACCTCGCGCTGGCCTGGACGACGTTCCGCGTCATCCAGGGCACGGCCGCCAACGGGAACCAGCAGTCCGTGCACACGACGGGCGCGCTGATGTCGCACCCGGGTGGCCGTCTGCTGGTGGCCGCGATCGGCGTGGCCGTCGTCGCCGTGGCCGTCCACCACGTACTCAAGGGGTGGCGCTCCCGCTTCCTCTCCGACCTGCGTGCGCACCCCGGGACGCAGGTCGTCGTCGCGGGTCGGGTCGGCTACGTCGCGAAGGGCGTCGCGCTGCTCGTCATCGGAGTCCTGTTCGTCTCGGCGGCCGCGACGGCGGACCCCGCCAAGGCGCAGGGACTGGACGGTGCGCTGCGGACCCTCCTGACGCTGCCCCTGGGGCGGGTCCTTGTCGGGGCGGTGGCCCTCGGGCTGGCCGCGTACGGCATCTACTCGTTCGCCCGGGCGCGCTACGCACGCGTCTGACGGTCCTCGCGGAGTGACCCCTGGGGCCCGCTCCGGGGCAGCGCGGGCCGGCTCCGGAGGCAGCCGTAGGCCAGAAGTTCCCCATGCCCACGAGCGCGGGAGTGGGGCGAATTGACTCCGCTGAGCACGAGGCCAACCACGACCGTCAGACCCCGGCGTCAACGACGCCGCGAACCAGAGAACCGAACCTCTACCGCGCCCGGGGGACATCCGGGTGGGCGTTCACGTCGGCGCTGTACGGTTCCTCGCCTTGGCGCTGCCTGCGGAGTGCTGGGTGCCACGATGAAAAGGGGCCGTCCTTGGCGAAGAAGACCGTGATCCATCTGTTCCACGACGACGTCGATTCCCTGATGACCGGCAGCCGGGTCGCGCAGCGCATCCTTGAGGTTGCGCCTGCGGCTGGAGTGCAGGTGGAGGTCTTCTGCTTCGGCCCCGCGCAGCGCCGGCTCGGTCTTGCCGAGACCGAGGCCGACCGTGTCTTCAACGGGCGGGTCGACGAGCTCGTGGCTGCCGGAGTGACGGTGGCTGCGTGCGTCAACTCCGCCCGCGCCGACGGAGTCGAAGCGGACTTGCAGGCTCGGGGACTGGACTTGCAGGTCGCACGCGACCAGTTCCTGCGCTTCACGCTCGAGGGTGCCACGGTCATCACCTTCTGAGGCGATGCCCGCGAGGCCATTCGGCAGAGCGCCGGTTCGGGGGCGACCACCCAAGTCGTCGGGAGCCTGACCCGCCCGCTCCCGTGACCGTGCCTGTCGAGTGGTGGGGTGCGGGGGATCGAGGCGGCACCCTTCATCGCCCTTCGGCGGGCAGCCGCAGACTGGCGTGCGCGGCCTCGCGCAGCTGGGCGGCCGTGAGGTGGACACGGCGGACCTCCTGCGTGCGCTCGGGCCACGCCAGGACGATCTCCGGCTCGAGCGCATCGGGCTGGGAGAGGTCCCAGGGCAGCCACAGCTCGAACGTGGCTCTGACCGCAGGCTGACTGTCGTCGGGGTAACCCTCGTGGCCCGAGATGATGTTCGACAGCACGACCTGTCCGCCGCTCTCCGCCCACAGGGACAGGCCTGGGCGCCCAGGGCCACCCAAGCCAGCCAGGTCTCCGAGCTGAGCCGCTCGCAGGGCCAGGACCTCGACGTGGACGACGAGTCCTTCGGGCGAGGCGCGGAGGAACCCCACGCCCGCCACGAAGTCCTCTCCGCGCAGTGGTGCCACCGGAGCGGCAGCGACCTCCCCGGGAATGACGAAGGGATCCGGGCTCAGCCGCTGTCGCTGCCGCTCCATGCCAACCACTCCCTAGCTCCAGCGATAGCGGGTGTCCCCGACGTCAGGTGCGACGGACGGGAGGGGTCAGTGCCAGGCGGTGATGGTTGCCGATGTCGCGTCGGGTCCGGAGGGCGTGGCCGGGACCGACAGCTGGACCAGGTGCCCGGCGACCGTGAAGTACCGGGACCAGACGCCGGTCGAGCCCGCGGCTGGTGTGCGCCATCGGACGTCACCGGTGCTCGGGTCGAGCGTCACGAGGCCGTGGGCCGTCCCGTCCGGGTTGTCCAGGGCGAGGGTGACCCGCTCGCCGTCGGTGAACGCGCCCGATGCGGACAAGCCGTCGCCTGTGCCGAGGTCCGTGGCGTCTGGCGCCCGGTCCCGGGTGGTGCTCGTCGACTCGAGGAAGCTTCCCGGGTCGACCCAGAGCGTCTTGCCGGTGGTGAGGTCGATCCCCGCGGCGTCGTAGCCGTACATGACGACGGCGGCACGACTCGTCCGCGCGAGGAGCTGCGAGACGGGCAGCGTGCTGTGCCACAGCGCGGAGCCGTCACGGCGACGCGCCTCGGAGGACTGGTCGGGGGTGGATAGGAGGACGGCGTCCGGGTGGGTCCCGTCGGTCGCCAGCGGCGAGAGCACCTGATCGTGATCGGCGAACTGCGTCGTGGTGCCGTCGGGCCGCACGAGCGTCTGCGCCTGACCGGCCGGCGTGGCGTCGCTCCTCAGCACGCCGCCGTCGGCGTAGGGCTGCCACCACGTGGCAGCGCCTTGCGGCGAGGCGTGGTCCACCGGGGCTCCGGCAGCGGTGAAGGCGCCCTGGATGCCGCAGCCCTGCACGATGACCAGCGACGACGGCGTGGTGAGGGTGACGTGAGTGGCGTCGAACGTCGCCTGGTTGTCGGCCACCGTGATCGCCCCGCAGGTGCTGGCGTCCGCCACCGGCGTGAAGGCCACCGTTCGCGCCCACCTCGGCGTCCCGGTGGCGGCGTCCTCCAGCCCGACCACGGCGTCCTGCCCCGCGGCCACCGAGCCCTCGACGTGGAGGTACCCGTCGGGCCCGGTGGTCCCGTCCGCGTTGAGCTGGCCGATGACGCGCACGTCGGGCGATGGCGGAGTCGGGCCCGTGCGGCGGACGGTCACCAGGTCGCCCGACGCGGTCGGGGCGGCGGTGGTGACGTCCGGCTCGAGCGTCCGGGTGACGCTCGTGCCGTTCGTCCGGATCACCGTGACGATCTGCCGACCGTCCGGCCGTGCGTCGACGCACACGAGCGGGTCGACCTCCGGGAGGCTCTGCCAACCTTGCAGCGCCGGGCCGCAGGTCGCGGTGTCGCCGACCTCGACCTGCCAACGCTCGGTACCGGTGCCGGCGTCCAGCGCGTGCAGCTCCGCCCCGCGCTGCACCACGACGAGTCCAGGCATGAAGGCCGGCAGGTGGTCGGTATCGGCCGCCGCCGTCCACGCCGCCGACAACGGCCGCGCCAACGACAGCACCCCGCCGGGCGCCGTCATCAGGGTGGCGCGCTCCTGGCGGGCCGCGATGTCCGTCGTCGCGCCCCAGGCCGACAAGCCCAGGAGCACGACGACACCGACGGCGACGGCGGCGCGAGCGCGTGGCACCCGAGCCCGCGGGATCGCCTCGTCGGGCGCCTGGTCGTCGCCGCGCTCGGCGGCCTCGCCGGCTGGCGGATCGTAGTCACCGTCGACGCCGACGTCGCCGAACACCCCGAGGTCGACCCCGACCAGCCTGTTCCGGCGCCCCCGTGCCATGCGTGGCACCCTAGCCGCCGCATGCGCCGGAGACGGCAGATCCGCTGGTAGCAACCGCGCACGCCGGCGACGAACACCACCGGGACCGCTCCGCTGTCGGGGCGTGAGCACGCCCGCCGCGCAGGGGCGTGAGCTCACAGCGCGACGCTGGCCACCACCGCCCCGGTCGGTGCGGCCGATCCGTGGGCCGGCTCCTCGGTGATCGTCAGCGACGTCACCGACGACAGGTCGCCCGCGACGAAGGCCAGCACCTGGCCGTGGTCGGGGACGAACGTCGGCCCGGGGGCGGTCGAGCCGTCGGAGTGCACCATCCAGAGCTGGTAGGCCATGCCGGCGTGGCCCGGCATGGGCACGTCCTCGCCGACGAGCGCCGCTGCGCCCATCGTCTGGCTCATCACCACGTGGCTGGTGCCCAGGGCGACGGCGTGGCTCACCGCGTCCGGAGCGGTCGCGATGAGCATCATGTGCGCCTGCTGGCTCGCGGCGGCCTGGTCGAGCTGGTGCTGATGCACGGCGAGCCCCCCGGCCACGGCGCCGGCCACGAGGAGCACGGCGGCGGCCGCCGCGGCTGCCCATCGCCGCCAGGCGGCCGGCTGGCGCCGACCGGGCGGGGGCGCGATCCCGGAGGACCCGCGCGCCGCAGGGTCTGCCGTAGCGGCGGCCCCGGGCGCGGCCAGGTCTGCGGTCCCGGCGGACCCGAGCGCGGCCGCCGGGGCGTCCGGCACGTCGGGCGTCCACTGCGCGGTCCGTGCCACCTCGGCCAGCACCCGTCCCCGCAGGCCTGCGGGAGGGGTCACCTCGACCGCGGCGGCGATCTTCGCCACGGTCTCGCGCAGGCCGGCGACCTCGTCGCGGCACTCCGGGCAGGTCGCCAGGTGCTCCTCGAACGCGGCCCGCTCGGCCGGCTCGAGCCCGTCCACGGCGTAGGCGCCGGTCAGGGCGTGCAGGTTCTCGGTGCTCATCGCTCCACCCCCAGCACGTCCCGCAGCCGGATCAGGCCGTCGCGGATCCGGGTCTTGGCGGTGCCGAGCGGGATGCCGAGCACCCCGGCCACCTCCTGGTGGGTGTACCCGGAGAAGAACGCCAGCTCGATCGCCTCCCGCTGCGGGTCGGTCAGCCGGACCATCGCATGGTGCACCCGCGCCGCCTCCCAGCCGCGCTCCACCTGGTCGGCCACGCCGTCCTGGCCGTCGGGTGCCAGCGCCGCGGCGCGCGCCGCCCGGTCCGCCTGCGACGCCTCCCGGCGGACGCGGTCGACGGCGCGGCGGTGGGCGATCGTCAGCACCCACGACATCGCGCTGCCCCTGGTCCGGTCGAACCGCGGCGCCTGCCGCCACACGTCCACCAGCACCTCCTGGCTCACCTCTTCGGCGAGCGCATGGTTGCGCACCACCCGCAACGCCAACCCGTAGACGGCGCCCGCCACCAGCGGGTACAGCCGCTCGAACGCCCCGGCATCTCCCCGGGCCACCTGCGCCAGCAGGGTGTCCGCGACCTGGGCGCCGGACGAGCCCTGCTCGCCCGGCACCGCGTGCAGCCGGTGGTCGTCCACGCCGTCCCCGAGGTCGCGTGCCGTCAGTGCCCCGTCGACATCGCGTCCGGGGTCCCGCTCATCATGGCGTCGGGCGGCGTGGTCGTCATGGCGTCGGGCGCGGTTGTCATCATCGCGTCGGGCGCCGTCGTCGTCATCGCGTCCGGCGACGTGCTCGTCATCGCCCCCGGCGTCTCGCCCATCATCGCGGCGGGCGAGGTGCTCGTCGTCCCCTCCGTCATGGTGCCGGCCGGGGTGGCGCCGCTCTTGCAGCCGGCGAGCAGCGTCGCTGCGGCCACCAGGGCCAGCGATCCCGCCGCCAGGCGGGCCGAGCGGGTGGTGTGCGTGGTCATGGGTCCTCCTCGGGTCGGGAACTGCGGGTGGGACGTCCGGCATTCGCACCGCAGGCCCCGGCGGATGGGACGGTCAGCCGAACGTGAAGGCGTAGGCCTGCAGACCCGGGGAGAACGACAGCCGGAGCACGCCGTCGCGGGGCCCGGCGTCGTAGAGCGTGTACAGCGTCGGCGGCCCGCTGACCGTCACCGTGCGGTGGTAGGCCGGGTCCCCGGCCAGCGTGACGTCGACGGTGCCGCTGCCCCCGAGGACGAGGAACACCCGGCTGGCGTAGAAGTGGTACGCGAGCCGGGCGCCCGCACCGGCCACCGCGTCCTCGTCGCCGATCGTCCAGGTCCCGTCCAGGGCGAAGGAGTCGCGCGCCGGGTCGCCCGACGAGTGGTACGTCGCCGGCCGGCCGATCGTCGGGCTGCCGTTGGCCAGGGCGCCCATCCGGGTGGCGCCGAGGTAGGTCTCCGGCGACTGCCCCGGCGTCGTGCCGGCCAGGTCGGTGGGCGGTGAGACCTGGCCGGTCGGGGCGGGCGCGCCGAGCAGGTCACGGATCAGTGCCTCGGTCTGGTCGTACGCACCCTCGCCGTAGTGCACCTGGCGCACCTCGCCGCGCTGGTCGACGAGGTAGTGCGCCGGCCAGTACTGCTGGTGGTACGCCTGCCAGGTCGCGTAGTCGTTGTCCAGCGCGACGGGGTAGGTCACGCCGAGCCGGGCGGCGTTGGACCGGACGTTCCCGGCGACGTGCTCGAACGAGAACTCGGGCGTGTGCACGCCGATGACCACGAGCCCGTCCGGGCCGTAGTCGGCGGCCCAGCGCTCGAGGTAGGGCAGGGTGCGCTGGCAGTTGATGCAGGAGTAGGTCCAGAAGTCGACCAGCACCACCTTGCCCCGCAGCGCGGCGAGCGTCAGCGGGTCGGAGTTGATCCAGCCCGTGATCCCGGTCAACTCCGGGGCGGCACCGCAGTCGTGCAGGGTGGCCGGGTCGTTGGCGCACTGGTCGAACGACAGCGTGCCGCTGCTCGCGGCGGGAGCGGCGGTGCCGCCCGCCAGCGCGTCGAGCTGGCCCTGCGACCGTGCCTCGATCCGGTCCGAGACGCCGGACAGCCAGCCGGGCGTGAGGCGCTGCAGCGGCTCGGCGAGGTTGAAGCCGATGACCAGCGCGGTGGCCACCATGACCACCCCACCGACCACCCGGACGGCCGGGGTGCGTTCGCGCACGGCGCGGACCCGGGACGCCAGGCGCCGGCCCGCGGTGGCGACGACGAGGAGCGGGATGGCGATCCCGGCGCAGAACGCGGCGGTCAGCACCACCAGACCAGGCCCGACCTTCGCCGTGGCCGCCAGCACGGTGATCGACGCCAGCACCGGTCCGGCGCACGGCACGAAGACCAGCCCGAAGGCGGCACCGAGCAGGAAGCCGTTGCCGTCCCGGTTCAGCCGGGGCATCCGCAGGGTGGCGAACGGCCGCTCCAGCAGGTGCCCCCACGCCGGCCAGAGCAACCCCAGCCCGACGACCCCCAGGACCACGATCCCGATCCAGCGCAGCAAGTCCGCCGGCAGGTGCAGCAGGGACAGCAACGCCCCGCCGACGAGGGTGAACACGCCGAACGAGGTGACCAGGCCGCCGACGACGAGCCACGGGCGCCGCCGCGCCGCCGGGCCGCCCTGCACCGAGGTCGTGAGGACGACGGGCAGCACGGGCAGCACGCACGGCGACAGCGCGGTGATGATGCCGGAGACGAGGCCGACGAGGACGAGGGTCGTCATGCCCGGTGTTCGCGGCAGGGCCGTCCCTGGATGGGTCGACCGCGTCGGCTGCCCGCCCTCGCCGACAAGATTCCCTGTTGCGACGTATGGGGCTTTCAAGATCTCTACCATCGGTGGTCTTGCCGATCGTCGAGAGCGATCCGTCTGTCGTCCGCCGTGCACACTGGAGTTGTTGTCTGTGACCCACGAAGTGATCAGACCGTCCGCACCCGATGGGTTGGCCCAGCCGGTCGAGCCCGCCGACCGGCAGTTCCACCACAGGCTTTCCCACCCGGGTGTGATCGATTCGGCACCTCGGCTCGTCTGGCGATGCACCGGAGCGAGTGAGCCCACGGACTGGGCTGCGACGGCCGACCGGACGAGGTTGTTCTCACCTCGGCTGCGGGAGCTGCTCGACGCGTACCGGAGCTCTGCCGACGAGATCCAGTGGATTGACGCCTCGCTGCTGACCTCAGAGGGGGAGCCCCTCCGGTACTTCGTGGCTCACTTCCCCGAGCACCTCGACATCTACGACGTGGAGGCCACGACCTGGGGTCCCAGCGGGTTGCCGATCCGGTGGGTGCTCTCACCGCAGAAGATCGCGGTGCATCACGTGTTCGTCCCCCCGAGCCTTTACGACGTGCTCATCGTCTCGACAACCGTCGCAGATGCGCTCCGGTCGGCTGGGATCACGGGTCTGGCATTCGAGCGAGCGCGGCTCGCCCCGACGAACGGGTGAGGACGCCGCTGCGCCGCTCACCGCGATCCGGGGCGGGGTCGGGTCCGGCGCTGCTCCTGGCGTGACCTCCGGCTGATACGCCGGAGCCCGCCCTCCCTGGCCGGTAGCGTTCTGGTTGCCTGGTCCAGTCTGAGTTGGAAGCTCACCCTGCCGGTACCGGTCATGTGCTCGTCCCGCTTCTCATGGCTCGGCCCAGAAGGAAGCGTGAGTGCGAGGCGCGAGCGGCCGGGCAGCATCGGGGTGAGGCGTGATCCGAAGCGATCAATGAGACATCTCGCGGGCGGTTCTAGGAGGCGCCGATGGGGAAAGCGCAGAAGCAGCGCATCCAGAGGCTCGTGTGGTACCGGCTGGCCGCCGGCGTTCTGGGCACGGCGATCATCGGGCTGACGGCGCTTGGTCCGAGCAGCTGGAGGTTCCTCGCGGCCGCCATCGGGCTGTTTCCGCTCTTGCTCCTCCTGGCCTGGGGTTATGAGCGGGAGAAGCGGCGCGAGGAAGCCCATGGGACGCCTCGAGAGAGGCTTGGTCACGAGTGGAAGCCGCGCCCCGAGGACGGCCCGAGGTAGCGCTGGCGGTGCCTCGTCGCCGATCGACACCGTGCGACGGGGGGTCAGGGGTGCGTGCGGTCGAGCAGCGCGAGCACCTCGTCGGTGGTGCCGGTCTCCCCGAGGCGGGGGAAGATGCGCTCGACCGAGCTCGCGTGGCCGTCGGGCGTGAGGTCCGACATCGCGTCGGTCGCCAGCGTGACGTTGTAGTTGCGCTCGAACGCCTGCCGAGCGGTGGACTCGACGCCGATGCTCGTCGCGATCCCCGTCAGGACGATCTGCGTCACGCCGCGGCGGCGCAGGACCACGTCGAGCTCGGTGCCGAAGAAGGCGCCCCAGTTGCGCTTGGTCACGACGAGGTCGCCGTCGTGGCCGGCCAGCGCCGGGACGATGTCGCTGAAGCCGGCGGGGTGCTCGCCCGTCGGCCGCCGGTGGAGCTCGGTGCGGCCGTGCGCGCCGTCGGCGCCGTCCGGCGCGGTCGCGACGCGCACGAGCACCACGGGCAGCCCCTTGGCCCGGAACGCGTCCGCGAGGCGCGCCGATCGGGCGACGACGTCGTCGGCCGGGTAGGGCTGCGTGGGGCGTGCGGCGATGCCGTTCTGGAGGTCGATGACGACGAGCGCGGTCCGCTCGTCGAGCGTGGTGAGAGCCACGGCTTCCCTTTCGTCGGGGGTGGTCCGGCCTGGCGGGGGATCAGTGGATCACGTCCGGCGATAACGGCGCGCAGCCGGCGCTGGAGCCTCCGTTCGGCGTGCCGTGCGGCTCCATCAGGGCACGGTCGGGAGGAGCAGCCTGATGGTGGTGCCGCCGTCGCCGGCGGGTGCGACCGCGGCCGAGCCGCCGTAGCGTTCGACGGCCTCGCGCACCGGGAACAGGCCCAGGCCGTGGGTCGTGCGGCGCGGCCGGGCCCCGACGACGGGCACGGCCCGCGCACCGGCGGCGCGTCGCTCGAAGCGCTCGAAGAGCCGCTCTGCGTCCTTGCCCGCCACGGCTGCCCCGTCGTCGTGGACGTCGATCACTGCGTACCGGCCGGCGCGGCCGGCACCCAGGGTGACCACGCCCCCGGCGGGGGAGTTCTCGAAAGCGTCCTGGAGCAGCCGGACGAGGCAGCGGCGCAGGTGCGCGGCGGGCATCGTCACGACGAGCGGCCCGGACCCGACGAGCGCTCCGGGTGCCGCGAGCCGCACGGAGACGCCGTGCTCGGCGGCGTCGGGCCCGACGAGCGTGAGCACCTCCGCCAGCAACGGGTCCACGGGAGTCGGGTCGCCGGTCGACAGGTCGTCCGCGACGGTCGAGGCGTCCAGCAGGTCGTTGAGCAGGGCGATGAGGGCGTCGGTGTCCGCCGCCAGCTCGCGCACCACCCCCTCGGTCCGCTCGTCCCCCCGCACCCGGCGCTCCAGCAGCTGGATGCGTGCGTGCAGCACGGTCAGCGGTGTCCGCAGCTCGTGGCTGGCGTCGTCGACGAACCTGCGCTGCCGTTCCAGGGCCTCCTCCAGCGGCCGCACGGCGCGGCGCGCGACGAGCACCGAGGCGACGGCGGCGATCACGACGGCCACGGCCCCCACCGCGGCGACACCCAGGAGCACGTGACCGGCGTCGATGGAGAGCTGCAGGTCGCCCGGCTGCGGCGGCTCGTAGCGCTCGCGGGGGCGGCCCTGCCACCACAGGTACGCCGCGGTCATGCCGAGGATGCCCGCCACGAGGACGGCTGCGGTCAGGGCGACGGCCACCCCGATGGACACCACCGAGGCTCGGACCGTGCGGTCCGCACCGCCGCGGCGTGGTCGCACCACCCTCATGGCTGCCCCAGCCGGTAGCCGCGGCCGCGCACGGTCTCGATGAGGTCGTGGTCGGTCTTGCGGCGCAGGTGGTGCACGTAGGCGTCGACCGTGCCCTCGGCCTCCCCGGTGGAGAACACCGCCGTGAGGATCTGCGCCCGCGAGAACACCCGGTCGGGCTCCTCAGCGAGGAGCGTGAGCAGGGCGTCCTCCCGCACCGTCAGCATGATGCGACCCGTGTACGGCGAGTGGATCTCGCCCGAGCCCGGCCGGTACGTCCAGCCGCCGATCGCCTTCTCCGGTGCGGAGTGGTCGCGGGTCAGGGCGCGCAGCCGCGCCAGCAGCTCCTCGAGCTTGAACGGCTTGACGAGGTAGTCGTCCGCCCCCGCGTCCAGGCCGTCGACGATGTCCGCGGTGGTGCCCAGCGCGGTCAGCAGCAGCACCGGGGTGGTGACGTGCTGCGTCCGGAGCCGCCGGACCACCTCGAGCCCGTCGATGGTCGGGACGCGCCGGTCCAGCACCAGCAGCTCGTATGCGCCGCCCCGCGCGGCCTCGAGCGCCTGCGCGCCGTCGACGACGAGCGTCACCTCGTACGCCTCGTCGAGCAGCTCCGCGACGAGCGGACCGAGCTGGGGGTCGTCCTCGAGCAGCAGGAGCGGGCGCCTACGGGCGAGGGCCGTCACCGGTCATGCCTGCGGTCGCGAGCCTGCTCCGACGGCCACCGCCTCGTCGGCCTCATGCGCCGTATTGTGCCTGCGGCGCAGCGCGGCCGTCACGATGGGCACCACCGAGAGCACCACCACGACGACGGCGAGCAGGTCGATGTTGCGGGCGACGAACGGGATGCCGCCGAGCCAGACCGCGACCACCGTGAGCGTGGCCACCCACAGCAGCGCGCCGCTGACGTTCCAGACGACGAACCGGCGGTAGCGGAGCCGGGCGGCCCCGGCCACGAGCGGCACGTAGGTGCGCACGAACGGCACGAACCGGCCGAGGACCAACGACGCGGGGCCGTAGCGGTCGAAGAAGACCTCGGCCTCCCGGAGCCGGGCGGTGGTCAGCACGCGGGCGTCGTCCCGGAAGAACCGGCGGCCGAACCGGTGCCCCAGCCAGTACCCGGCCTGGTCGCCGGCGACGGCGGCGACGAACGCCACGCCGGCGATCGCGAGGGGCGACAGGTTGAGCTGGACGTGCAGCAGCACGGCCGTGAGGATCAGCGAGTCGCCCGGCAGGAACGGGAACAGCACCCCGGACTCGATGAAGACCATGACGGCGATCCCGGCCAGCGCCCACGGGCCGAGGGCGTGCAGCAGGGGACCGGCGGAGAGCGGTATCGCGGCGGATACGCCAGTGGAGAGGGCCGTGATCACGGCAGGCTCCCTTCGGTGCGGGCGGCGGGGGACGGGGGCAGCAGGTGCACGCGCGCCAGCACGGCCCTGACGGGCGGCGTCGCGAGCAGCCCGACGATCACGGGCGTGGCGCTCAGGCCGTAGACGACCGCCGCCAGCACGTCCGTGGGGTAATGCACGCCGAGGTAGACGCGGGACGTCGCGGCGAGCAGCACCACGACCGCGCCCAGCGGTACGGCCCACCGACGCTGCCGCGGCTGCAGCGCCAGGATCAGCGTCAGCACCACCACGGTGGCCACCACGGTGTGGCCGCTGGGGTAGGAGTAGCTGTGGTCCACCGCCGGCGGGTTGGCCAGCGTGGTCACGTCGGGCCGGGGGCGGGCGACGAGCAGCTTGACGACGAGCGCTCCGGCGAGGTTCGCGCCGCCGACGAGGAACAGCAGGATCCCGTACCGCACCCCGCGGTGCCGCGTGGCGATCGCCCCGGCGAGCGCCAGCCAGACCAGGCCCGTCACCGGCGACAGCAGGGCCGCCAGTGTCGAGGCCACTGCGCCCGCGGCCGCGACGTGGTGCGCAGAGAGCCACTGGACCACCGGCATCTCGTGCGGCGACCAGCCCGTGCGCGTGGCCACGAGCAGCCCGAAGGCCAGGACGACGACGATGCCCACCCCACCCGCGGCGATCAGGGGGCCGCGCGCGGTCGGCACCGCGGCGGCGGTGGCCTGACCTTCGGTGGGGCGGTGGACGGCAGGAGCTGGGGTCGACACGGTGCGGCTTCCTCCTCGCGACGAGACCTCGTCATCGTGGTCGCCGCACCGCAAGAAACCCCCAAGACACCGGCCCGCCACCGGCCGTTCACCGCGCGCCCCGGCTCGTGGCGGCACGGGCGCGACGCCCGTCATGCGCTCGGCACTCCCTCGCGCGCTCGGCACTCCCTCACACGCTCGGCAGTAGAACCTGCCGAGTCGGTGGGGAACTGCCGAGTCGGCGCCCGACCGCATGCGCTCGGCAGTCCCTCACGCGCTGGGCGTGTCGTCCGCCATCACACGCTCGGCAGTCCCTCACGCGCTCGGCAGTAGGACCTGCCGAGTCGGTGAGGGACTGCCGAGTTGGCAGCCGACGGGGGCGGGGCCGGGCAGGGCCGATGGGGCGGGACCGGGGCGGGGCCGGTGATGGAGGGTCGGTGGGGCGGGGCATGACGAAGGGCGCAGGGAGCGCCCGTCGCCGGTCACCAGGGGACGGGGCGGCCCGTGCGGTCGAGGTACGCGAGGCCCGGGGTGCCCCTGCGGGACAGCAGGAGGTCCACCAGCAGCGGGACGCTCTCCTCGAGCGTGAACGGTGCGTCCGGGCCGCCGAGGTCCGTGCGGATCCAGCCGGGCGCCAGGAGGAGGATCGACCGCCGCGTCGCGGCCTGCCGCACGGCGAAGCTGCGCATGAACATGTTGAGCGCCGCCTTGCTGCCCCGGTAGACCTCCCGCCCGGCGGTCACGTTGTTGGCGATGCTGCCCTGACCGGAGGACAGGGCGCCGATGAGGCCGTCGGGGGAGACGAGGTCCTCGAGCGCCTCGATGACCCGCATGGGGCTGAGCGCGTTGGTGACCATCACGTCGACGAAGTCCGCCACGGGCACCTGTCCGATGGGGGTCTGCTCGTTGTTGGTCACGCCCGCCGTGACGAGGAGCAGATCCAGGGGCCGCGCCGCGAGCCGCGCGTGCAGCGGGGGCAGGTGAGCCGGTTCGTTGATGTCGAGCGTCTCGACCCGCACGTGGGAGTGGCTCTGCCGCGCCAGCCGGTGCAGCGGCGTCTCGGTCGCCGGGTCTCGGACCGTGCCGACGACGTCCCAGCCACGGTCCAGCAGCTCCGCGCAGATCCCGTGACCAAGGCCTCGGGATGCACCGACGATCAGGGCCGTGGGCCGTGGGTTCGCTGAGGTGGAGGTCATACCGCATCGTGCCATCGGGTGCGCCGGGTCCGTCCACCGGTGCGGGACAGGGACCGGTGGCGCGGCGCGCTCGACAGCGGTTGCGGCGCCCGCCGGTGGGCGCGACGGTCGTGGCATGGCCCCACGCTCCACGGTCGTCGTTCGTGCCGCGCTGCTCGGCGCCGCGACGGGGTGCCGCACGTCGCTCGGCGTGGCGGCGCCGTTGCTCGGCGGCGGTGCGCGCGGATCCGGTCGTCGCACGGCCGGCCAGGTGGGTCTCGTGCTCGGCGTCGCGGGAGAGCTCGTCGGCGACCTGCTCCCGGCCACGCCGAGCCGGCTGGCGTTCCCCGGGCCGCAGGCCCGCGCCGTCTCCGCGGCCGTCGGCGGCGCGCTCCTCGCGCGACGGGCGGGTGTCAGAGTCCTGGTGCCCGCGGTCGCGGCCGCCGCCGCGTCGGCCGCCGGCACGTGGGGCGGCGCGGCGTGGCGCCGGTGGGCGGCCCGCCGCGGGCCTGACTGGCCCGCCGCCCTCGCCGAGGACCTCGTGGCGCTGGCGCTGGCGAGCGCGGCGACGAGGGGCGCGCGCACCGCGTCCCGGTGACCGGCGCGCTCAGGCGATGGGCTGCTCGGCGGGCGCGCCCCCGGCGAGCGCGCGGCGCACCTCGTCGACGATCCGCTCCATCGCGTCCTGCGCGGCGACGGGGTCGCCGTCCCGCACGGCGGCGGCGACCGCCTCGTGCGCGGCGAGCGCTTCCTCCTCAGGGTGGGGCGGCATGAGCCCGTGCTCGGTGCGGCCGCGCAGCACCTCGGCGACCGCGTCGGTGAGCGCGGCGAACATCTCGTTGCCGCTGGCCCGCAGCAGGCGGGAGTGGAACTCGATGTCGAGGTCCATGAACTCCTCCAGGCGCCCCGCCTCGCCGAGCTCGCGCATGCGGACCGTCATGGCCGCCAGCTCGTCGTCGCCGGCGGCGGCGACGGCCGCGGCGCGCGCGGCCAACGGCTCCACCGCGATGCGCAGCTCCGTGAGTGTGCGCAGCTGCTCGGCCCGCTGGGGTCCGTCCAGCCGCCACCGGATGAGCCGGGGCGCGTAGACGTCCCAGTCCTCGCGCGGGCGCACGACGAGACCGACGCGCCGGCGCGAGGTGATGAGGCGCATGGACTCGAGCATCCGCATGGCCTCGCGCGCCACGGTGCGTGAGACGCCGAACCGCGTGCCGAGCTGCTCGAGCGTCAGCACCGTGCCCGGGGGAGTGGTGCCGTCCGCGATGTCGCGTCCCAGGGCGTCCAGCAGCTCGTCGTGCAGCACCGCCGCTCCCTCCACCCGCGCCTGGTCGTGAGGGTAGCGCCGCCGGCCGCCACGCCGGTCGCGCGTCCGCACGCTGCGGCGTCGTCAAAGGTCACACCTTTAACTTGCCAAAGGTGTGACCTTTGGTCCAGAGTGTGGCCGGTCGACGACGACCGAGCGACGACGACGTCAGGAGGACCCCCGTGCAGGAGCGGCAGCACCTCGTGCTCATTGGCGTGGCTGGGTCGGGCAAGACGACCCTGGCGGCGCTGCTCGCGCAGCGGCTCGGCTGGGCCGCCGCGGAGGCCGACGACTTCCACCCCCCGGCGAACGTGGCCAAGATGGCCGCGGGCACGCCCCTGACCGACGACGACCGCTGGCCGTGGCTGCGGGCGATCGCGGCGTGGATCGGGGAGCAGGACGGGGCGGGTCGCAGCTCGATCGTCACGTGCTCCGCGCTCAAGCGCAGCTACCGCGACGTCCTCGCCGCGGCGCCGGGCCGCGTGCGGTTCGTCCACCTGACCGGGGACGCCGGTCTCATCGCCGACCGCATGGGGCACCGCACCGGCCACTTCATGCCGACCACGCTGCTGCCCTCCCAGTTCGCCGCCCTCGAGCCGCTCGCGCCCGACGAGGACGGCGTGACCGTCGACGTCGACGCCCCGCCCGACGCGCTCGCCGACGAGGTGCTCCGCGCCCTGCGCCTCGACCCCCGCTGACCCACCACCGCACCAGACAAAGGAGTCCTGATGTTGTCCCTGCTCCAGGCGGCCGACCGGACGACGACTGCGGGCACGCCGCAGCTCGTCGTCGCGGCGGTCGTCGCCATCGCGGCCATCGTGCTGCTCATCGTGTGGCTCAAGCTGCACCCGTTCCTCTCGCTGACGCTCGGCGCCGGCCTCATGGCCGTCATCGCCGGGGTGCCGTTCGGCAAGGCGTTCGCCAGCTTCACCACCGGCCTCGGCTCCACCGTCGGCAGCACCGGCGTGCTCATCGCGCTCGGCGCGATCATCGGCACGCTCCTGGTGCGCTCCGGCGGTGCCGACGAGGTGGTCGACACGATCCTCGCCAAGACGCCGGCCCGCCGGCTGCCGTGGGCGCTGGCCCTGGCCGCCTTCGTCATCGGCATCCCGCTGTTCTTCGAGGTCGGCGTCGTGCTCCTCATCCCCGTCGTCATGCTCGCGGCGCGCCGGGCCAAGCTGCCGGTGGTGCTCCTGGGCATCCCGGCCCTCGCCGGGCTGTCCGCGCTGCACGGCCTGGTGCCGCCGCACCCCGGCCCGCTCATCGCCATCTCGGCGCTCAACGCCAACCTCGGCACCACGCTCGGCCTCGGCCTGCTCGTCGCCATCCCCACCGTCGCCATCTCGGGACCGCTCCTGGCCAAGACCATGGCCCGCTGGGTGCCCATCCAGGCGCCCGCGCTGCTCGGCGACGCCACCGAGACGGAGGGGCGGCGCCGGCCGCGGTTCGGCGTCGCGCTGCTCGTCGTGGTGCTGCCCGTGATCCTCATGCTCCTGGCCACCGTGGTGGAGATCGCCAAGGTCGACACCACCGGCGCGGGCAAGGTGCTGGCGTTCGTCGGCACGCCGCTCGTCGCGATGCTCATCACGTCGCTGCTGGCGATCGTCCTGCTGGGGACCGCGCTGGGGGAGTCGCTGTCCGAGGTCTCCTCGACCGTCGGCTCGTCGTTCGCCCCGATCGCGGGCATCCTCCTCATCGTCGGCGCCGGCGGCGGCTTCAAGCAGACGCTCGTCGACACCGGGGTGGGCGGCGTCATCGCCACCGGCCTGGCGCACTCCGGCATGCCGGTGCTGCTCGCCGCGTGGCTCGTCGCCGTGCTCATCCGCATCGCCACCGGTTCCGCGACCGTGGCGACCGTCACCGCGTCGGGCATCGTCGCGCCGCTCGCGGCCGGCCTCAGCCCCACGCACGTGGCGCTCATGGTGCTCGCGATCGGCGCCGGCTCGGTGTTCCTCAGCCACGTCAACGACGCCGGGTTCTGGCTCGTCAAGGAGTACTTCGGCATGACCGTGGGCCAGACGTTCAAGACGTGGTCGCTCATGGAGACCGTGCTGTCGGTGGTCGGCCTCGTGTTCGTGCTGCTGCTCGGGCTGGTGGTGTAGCGGCGGACCACCGGACCGACCGCGACCGGGCGGGTCTCCTGCGTGACGGCTGCGCGGGAGGCCCGCCCGGGCGACGTCCTGCCGGGACCATCGTCCCCTCAGCGTCCTCGACGAGTCGGTTCGCGTCCCGCGCGGACGTCGTGACGGGGGTCCTGGCACCCCCCGTCCCGGGCTCGTCCCGCCGCCCCGAGGACCCATGATGGCTGGGGTGCGCTCGCGCGGGGCGCCGGACGCGAGGCAGAGGCAGGGCAGGCATGTCGGTCCCAGGGTCACCCTCGGCCGGCGCCCCCGTGCCCGCGCTGATCGACGCGATGAGCGAGGGGCTGTACCTCGTCGACCGCGAGCGCCGCATCACGGTGTGGAACGCGGCGGCGGCTCGGATCACCGGCTACAGCGCCGCCGAGGTGATCGGCCGCCGGTGCGGCGAGAACCTCCTGCGGCACGTCGACGAGGCCGGCGCGGTGCTCTGCGGCCCCCACTGCCCCCTCATGGCGACGATGCGCGACGGGCAGGACCGGTCCGCCAGCATGTTCCTGCACCACAAGGACGGCCACCTGGTCCCCGTCCGGGTGTCGGCCGGGGCGCTGCGTGCGCCCGAGGGCGAGTCGATCGTCGGCGCCGTCGAGACGTTCAGCGACGACTCCGCGACGGAAGGGGTCCGCGAACGCCTGCGGACCGCGGAGCGCCTCAGCGTGGTCGACGCCCTCACCGGCGTGGGCAACCGCCGCCACCTCGACGCGGCGCTCGCGCGGCGGCTCTCCCGCTGGGAGCGGCACGCACGGCCCTTCGGCGTGATGATGCTGGACGTCGACCGGTTCAAGGAGCTCAACGACAGCTACGGGCACGAGGTGGGGGACAGCGTGCTGCGGCTGGTGGCTCGGAGCATGGCGGCCGAGGCGCGGCGGAGCGACGACGTGGCGCGTTACGGCGGGGACGAGTTCGTGGTGCTGACGGACGCGTCCGACGAGGACGCACTCCGCCGCCTCGGCGAGCGGCTGCGCGCGGTGGTGGAGCGCGGTCGGATCGTGCTCGAGGGCGGCGAGGAGGTCGGCGTCACGCTGTCGGCCGGCGCCGTGGTGGTCGCCGCGCAGGACGACGCCGCGGCGGTGCTGCGCCGGGCGGACGAGATGCTGCTGCAGGCCAAGCGGGACGGCCGCGACCGCCTGGTGCTCGCGGTCTGACGAGTCCTCGGTCAGCGCGGCGCGAGGTGCGCCGTCACCTCGGGAGCGCCCGCCGCGAGCGTGAGCGATGCCGTCGCGTCGCCGGCGGTCACGGTGTAGTCGCCGCGGTAGGCGTCGAGCACGAAGCTGCCGCCGTCGTCGGTCCGCACGGTCGTCGGTGACAGCCACCACTCGCCCTTGACCAGGGCGTGCAGCGCGTCGTACGAGGGCTTGGGCGTCGCGTCCGCGCGGACGAAGCCCGACGGGGCGCCCAGCCAGGAGCCGTCGTCCGTCAGCCCCCAGTACGTGGCGGCCTGCACCGCGGGGTGGGCGAAGAGCGTGGTGTAGTGCCGCACCACCTCGTCGGCCTGGCGCTCCTCGCCGTCCGGCGTGGAGGGCCAGTCGGGCACCTGGTAGTCGTTGAGGTCCTCGATCTGGGGCGGCATGAGGTGCCCCGACAGCAGCGTGGTCTCGGTCATGTGGATCGGGAGCCCGAACCGGGAGAAGCGCTCGAGCACCTCGAGGGTCTTCTCCTCGCCCCAGTAGCCCTGGTGCATGTGCGACTGCAGGCCGAGTGCGTCGATGCGGATGCCGGCCGCGAGGCACTCCTCGACCAGGTGCTCGTACTGCGGCGACATGTTGAAGTCGTTGAGCAGCAGCGTGAGGTCCGGGTCGGCGGCCCGCGCGGTCTCGAACGCCAGCCGCACCATCCCCACGCGCCCCTCGCGCCGCGCCAGGCGCGTCACGGCGTTCTCCTCGGCCGTGAAGACGGGCAGGATCACCACCTCGTTGATGGCGTCCCACGTGCGGATCACGCCGGCGAGGTCGCGCACCTCGCGCGTGATGCGCGCGCGGATCGCGGCCTCGACCTCGTCGTCAGACAGCGGCAGCAGCCACTGCGGCGCGAGGGTGTGCCACACCAGGGGGTGGCCCTTGACGGCCACGCCGCGCGCCGCGAACCACTCGGCGGTGGCCCGCAGCCGCGCCGTGTCGGGCCGCCCGCGCTCGGGCTCGAACGAGCGCCAGTAGAACGGCAGCGTGGCGGCGTTGAACAGGTCGAGGTAGAGCTCGGCGAGCCGCTCGAGGTTCTCGTGCGCCCCGCCGAAGACGTTGCGGCGGATCTCGCGCTCGTGGTTGGCCAGCGGGATGAGGTCGAACCCGATGTTGCCGAAGCCGAACTCGTGGCGGCGCTGCGCCACCTGCACCTGCGCGTCCGCGAGCGGCCGGCCGGACGCGTCCTGCACCGTGACCACGCTGCGGGACGTGCGGTGGGCGTAGCGGTCCGGGCGGGGGACGACGACCTCGGGCACGGCGATGCTCCTTCCTGGGCTCACGCCACCGGCGCGGGGGCGCCGGCCGTGACCTCGGTCCAGCGGGGGTCCGCCGGCGTGACGGGGTGGCGCGGGCCGACGAGCTCGGTGACCGCCTCGGTGTCGCGCGCCTCGCACGACGGCCCGACCCACAGGTGGACGGCGCCAGGCTCCACGGCGCGGACCAGGTCTCGACCGGTGAAGGCGAGCCGGGCGGTCGGCACCCGGAACCTCACCTCGGTGGACTCCCCGGCCGCGAGCTCCACGCGCGCGTACCCGACGAGCTGGGCCACGGGGCGCGTGATCGAGGCCACCGGGTCGTGCGCGTAGAGCTGCACCACGTCGGCACCGGCCCGGTCGCCGGTGTTGGTCACCCGCACGGTCGCCTCGATGACGCCGTCCGTGGTCACCTGGGGGCCCACGACGAGGTCGTCGTGCGCGAACGTGGTGTACGAGAGCCCGAAGCCGAACGGCCGGGCCGGCGCCGGGTCGAGGTTCGACACCGAGGAGGCGCCGCCGAGCCGCGGGTGCAGGTAGGAGTAGGGCTGCGCGCCGCCGGAGCCCGGCAGGCTCACGGGCAGGTGCCCCGAGGGGTTGACCCGGCCGGTGAGCACGCCGGCGATCGCGGCGGCGCCCTCCTCGCCGGGGAAGAACGCCTGCAGCACGGCCGCGCACCGGTCCAGGGCCCAGCCCACGGCGTACGGCCGGCCGGTGACGAGCACGAGGACCACGGGCGTCCCGGTGGCGAGCACCGCCTCCACGAGCGGGCGCTGCACGCCGGGCAGCTCGAGGTCGTCGGTGTCGCAGCCCTCGCCGCACGTGCCCCGCCCGAACAGGCCGGCCTGGTCGCCCACGACGACCACGGCGACGTCGGCCGCGGCGGCCGCCGCGACCGCCTCGTCGAACCCGGACCGGTCCGGCTCGGTGACGCCGCAGCCGCGCGCGTAGGTCACGCCGGGAGCCTCGGCCCGCAGGGCGTCGAGCACGGTCGGCACGTCGATGCCCAGCGCGACGTCGGGGAAGTTCGGCAGCACGTGGTTGGTGAACGAGTAGCAGCCGAACAGCGCCTCGGCACGGTCGGCGTTCGGGCCGATCACGGCGACGCGGGCGCCCGGCGCGAGCGGCAGCGTCCCGTCGTTCGCGACGAGGACGACGCTCTCCTCCGCGAGCCGGGCGGCCAGCGCCCGGTGCTCGGCGGGGTCCAGCGGCCCGGGGTCGGCGCCGGGCCCGTCGAACCGCTCGTCGAGCAGCCCGAGCTCGGACTTCTGCGTGAGGACGCGCAGCGCCGCCCGGTCGACCAGCGCCTCGTCGACCGCGCCGGAGCGCACCGCCTCGGCCAGCTCGAGGTAGGCGTTGCCGGTGGGAAGCTCGACGTCGATCCCGGCGGACAGCGCCTGCGCGGCCGCGTCCGCCAGGCCGTCCGCGACGCCGTGCAGCGTCGCCAGGAACGCGACGGCGAAGTAGTCGGCCACGACGACGCCCGTGAAGCCCCAGCGCTCGCGCAGCGTGTGCGTGAGCAACTCGTGGCTCGCGGCGGCCGGCAGCCCGTCGATCTCGGCGTAGGAGTTCATCACCGAGCGCGCGCCGCCGTCGAGCACAGCCATCTCGAACGGGGGGAGCAGCACGTCGGCCACCTCGCGGGGGCCGGCGGACACGGGCGCGAGGTTGCGCCCGGCGCGCGACGCGGAGTAGCCGACGAAGTGCTTGAGCGTCGCGACGATGCCGGCCTCCTGCATGCCGCGCACGTACGCGGTGCCCACCGTGCCGACGAGGTAGGGGTCCTCGCCGATGCACTCCTCGACGCGGCCCCAGCGGGCGTCACGCACCACGTCGAGCAGCGGGGCCAGGCCCTGGTGCACCCCGAGCGAGCGCATGGTGTCGCCGATGGCGCGGCCCATCCGCTGCACCAGGTCCGCGTCGAAGGAGGCGCCCCACGCCAGCGGCGCCGGGAAGGTCGCGGCCTGCCACGCCGACAGGCCGGTGAGGCACTCCTCGTGCACCATCGCGGGGATGCCGGGGCGGGTGTGCTCGACGAGCCAGCGCTGGCGCTCGCGCAGCGCGCGCGCGGCGGCCACGGGCTCGAGCGGCATGGTCCCGTAGAACCGCGTGATCTGGCCCAGCCCGTGCCGGGCGAACTCCTCGAAGGGCGGCGTGTCGGGCTCCATCGCGTCCTGCATCGGGGCGACCTCGGCGCCACCGCCGGCCTGCACCCAGACGCCCACCAGCTGCGCCAGCTTCTCCTCGAGCGACAGGCCGGCCAGCAGCTCGCGCGCGCGCTCCTCGTGGTTGGTCACAGCTTCAGCCCTTCGTGCCATGGGCGCCGGGGTACCGGCCCCGACGTGGTTGTCGGTGATGACGACGACGACGTCGTCGGGGCGGACGCCCCCGAGGCTGCGCCTCGCGTCGTCGGCGAGGCGTGCGCTTGGAGAACGATATCGGCGGCCCCGGACAGCATGATCCCCCTAGACCTGGCTCATGCCGCCGTCGACGACCAGCTCGGCACCGGCCACGAAGCTGGACTCGTCGCACGCCAGGAAGAGCACGGCCGCGGCGATCTCGCTCGGGTCGGCGATGCGCCCGACGGGGATCTGGGCGGCGACCTGGGCGATGACGGCGGCGTCGCCGGCGAAGAAGTCCGAGAACCCGGTGGTGGCCGTGGGACCGGGGCTGACGGCGTTGGCGCGGATGTGCCGGTCGCGCAGCTCGGCGGTGAGCGTGCGGGCGAGCGAGCGCACCGCCGCCTTGGTCGCGTTGTAGACCGCGTGGCCGGGGCCGCCGTTGCTGCCCGCGATCGAGGCCGTGAGGACGATCGTGCCGCCGTCGCGCATGAGCGGGACCAGCGCCTTCGTGGTGAAGAAGGCCCCGCGGAAGGTGAGGTCGCTCACGCGGTCGAACTGCTCCGGCGTGGTGTCGACGACCGCCGTGGCGGGCACGTCACGCCCGGCGTTGACGAACAGGGTGTCGACGGGCCGCCCGAGGCCCCGCAGCCGCGCGGCGAGCGCGTCGAGGTCGTCCGGGTCGGCCGCGTCGGCCCGGGCGGCGATCGCGTGCGGGCCGAGGGCCGCCACGGTCTCGTCGAGCTCGGCCTGGAACGGCGAGACGACGACGACGTCCGCGCCCTCGGCGATGAACCGCCGCACCGTGGCGCGGCCGATCCCCGCGGTGCCCGCCGTCACCACGGCGAGCCTGCCCTCGAGCAGTCCCATCACTCCTCCTCACCGGGGTAGCGCACGCCGGTCTGGCGGCGCACCTCGTCGAGCACCTCGAGCACGCCGAGGCTCGCGGCCAGCGGCATGTCGGCGCTGTCGGTCGCGCCCTCGCGCAGGCACGTCTCCACCTCGGCCACCTCGAGGCCGTACCCGTTCCCGGCCGGCAGCGGGTGGCGCTCGGTGCGCGACCCGTGCGCCGTGGCCACCGTGATCTCCTCGGTGCGGAAGATCGGCCCGGCGGCCTCGATCCAGCCTCGCGTGCCGATCACCGTAGCGGTCGACCCCGCGTCGCTCACGGCCGAGCACGTGAGCTGCGCGAACCGGCCGTCCGCGTAGGTCCACAGCATGCTGTCCGCGGCGTCGACGCCCGTGGGCGCCGGCGTGGCGGTGGCATGGACGGCGTCCGGGCGACCCAGCAGGAGCCAGGCGACCGCGGCGGGGTAGACACCCAGATCGAGCAGCGCGCCGCCGCCCACCGCCGGGTCGAACAGCCGGTGCGCGGGGTGGTAGTCGAACGCGTGGGAGAGGTCCGCCCGGACCGCCCGCAGCTCGCCGATCTCCCCGGAGTCGACGATCTGGCGGATGCGCCGGACCGTCGGGTTGAGCCTGGTCCACATGCCCTCGAGGCACAGCAGCCCGCGGGCGGCCGCCGCCTCGGCGACCTCGCGGCCCTGCCGGGCGTTGAGCGCGAGGGGCTTCTCGACGAGCACGGGCTTGCCGGCGTGCAGCGCCGTCAGCGCGGCCGCGTGGTGCTGGGCGTGGGTCGTGGCGACGTAGACGACGTCCACGTCGGGGTCCGCGACGAGCTCGTCGTACGACCCGTGGGCGCGGGCCGCGCCGAGGCGCTCGGCCAGGGTGACGGCGCGGCCGAGGTCGCGGGAGGCCACGGCGGCGACCACGCTTCCGGGGGAGGCGGCGACGTCGGCCCCGACGGTGGCGGCGATGCCGCCCGCGCCCAGGATCCCCCAGCGCACCGCCCGAGCCATCTGGCCTCCTTGCCAGTAGAGCAACTTTCGCCGGAACTTTCAGGCCGCTACGATAGGCAGCGTGATGCCGGGCGTCAACCGTGGCCTGGCCTGCGGCAAGGGGGTCCCGGCATGAACGGACGTCCGGTCACGATCGCGGAGATCGCGGCGGTGGCGGGCGTCTCCGTGCCGACCGTGTCCAAGGTGCTCAACGGTCGCAAGGGCGTCTCGCCGCACACGCGCAGCGAGGTGGAGCGGCTCCTGTCGGAGCACGGCTACCAGCGCCGTGGTCGCGGGGCCCAGGGCTCGGGCCTCGTCGACTTCGTCATCTCCAGCCTCGACACGCAGTGGGCCACCGCGCTGCTGCGCGGCGCGCAGAACGAGGCCGCGCGCCTCGGCTTCGACCTCGTCGTCACGACGACGCACGGCAACCCCGTGGGCGCGCCCGACTGGCTGGACCACCTCGCCGAGCGCGGCTCGGACGGCGTGGTCCTCGTCGTCTCGCGCCTGCTGCCCGCCGCGCAGGCCGAGCTCGACCGCCTGCGGATGCCCATCGTGCTCGTCGACCCCGTGGGGGCCGGCGACCAGGCCCTCACCACCGTGGCCGCGACCGACTGGGCCGGCGCGCGCGACGCGACCGAGCACCTCATCGCGCTCGGGCACACGCGCATCGCGATGATCACGGGGCCCATCGACCTCTCCTGCCACCAGGACCGCCTCGACGGGTACCGCTCCGCGCTCCAGCGCGCGGGCCTGGCGTTCGACCCGGCCCTCGTGCGGCACGGCGACTCGCTCGTCACGGGCGGCGTGACGCACGGCCTGGACCTGCTGGGGCTGCCGGAGCCGCCCACCGCGATCATCAGCGGCTCGGACGAGCAGGCGTACGGCGTCTACCAGGCGGCGCGCCAGCACGGGCTGCGCATCCCCAAGGACCTGTCGGTGGTGGGGTTCGACGACGTCGAGCTGTGCCAGTGGATCTCGCCGCAGCTGACCACGGTGCACCAGCCGCTGGCGGACATGGCCCGCGAGGCCACGCGGATCGTCATCGAGCTGTCCCGGGACCCCTCGCGGCCTCCGCAGCACATCGAGCTCGCCTCGTCCGTGATCGTGCGCGAGTCCACCGCGCGCGCCCGGCGGTAGCGCTCCTCTTCGGGCCTGGCGCCTGCGGGCGCGCGCCGGTGCGGGCGCCTGTGCCGTCGCTGTGTGTTGCGATCCGGCAACGTTTCTGCGCGTGTCGGGATTGCGCCTCTTGCCCTCGTCGGTGGCCTCGGCTAGCGTGACGGCCACGGAAAGCCGAAACGAAAGTTTCCACGTGGCTCGTCGAGGAGGACGGACCGAGGCCGGTCAGTCACCGGCGCGCGTGCCCCGCCCTCGACCCGCAGAGATCGCCCCGCAGCACATGTCTCAATGACGAGAGAAAGGGAAGCGAGATGTCGCTAGCACCACGAGCAGGCAGGACGAAGGCGGTGGCCCTCGGGGCCGCCGCGTCGCTCGCCATGGTCGCCCTGGCCGGGTGCGTGAGCACGAGCACCAACGGCACGGGCACCGCGACGGGCGGCTCGACCGCCGCCGCCAGCGGCGGCACGGTGGCGCCCAAGGACCTCTCCGGGAACGTCGTCTGGTGGGGGTACACGCCGGGCTCGCCCGTGAACGAGCAGTACATCGCCGACTTCAACAAGGACTACCCGAACATCAAGGTCACCTGGAAGCAGACCTCGATCGACGACTACGACGCGGCCGTGCGCCCGGCGCTCGGCAACAGCTCGGGCCTGGACGTCTACCAGATGTCCGCGGGCTCGGCGAACGGCGGCGTCGCCGTGTTCGGCGGCAGCGCGATCGACCTCACCCCGGCCGTCCAGGCCGCGCTCGGGTCGGACTGGAAGAGCAAGCTCGCCACCACGGGCGTCTCCGCGCTCACGGTCGACGGCCAGCTCAAGGCCCTGGCCGCCGGCGCCGTGTTCGCCGGCACCATCTGGATCAACCAGGACCTCTTCGACAAGTACGGCCTCACGCCGCCCAAGACGTACGACGACTGGAAGAACGTCTGCGCGACGTTCAAGAAAAACAACGTCGGCTGCTTCGTCCAGGGCGCCAACCAGGGCGCGTTCAACATCGACACGCTCCACGCGATCGCCGACAACGTCTCGCCGGGGACCTTCATCAAGGCGACGCGCGGCGAGGTGCCGTGGACCGACCCGAACCTCGTCAAGGCGTTCCAGCTGTGGAAGGGCCTGTTCACCGACGGGATCATGCAGGACGGCGCGCTCGGCCAGATGCAGTACCCGGACGCCAACAACGCCTTCATGTCGCAGAAGTACGCGATGGTCATGATGGGCACGTGGTACAGCCAGTACCTCATCCCGAACGTCATGCAGTCCGCGATGCAGGCGGCGGGCTCCACCGACAAGCCCTTCACGATGATCCCGATCAACTTCCCGGACATCGCGGGCACGGGCAACACCGGCAGCCTCTTCGGTGACGTGGACTACGGCCAGGGCGTCAGCGCCAAGTCGTCCAACCAGGAGGCGGCCACCGCGTTCGCCGTCTGGCTGGGCACGTCCCAGGCGGGCCAGCAGGCCATCGCCGACAGCCTCAACCTCATCCCGGCCCTCAAGTCCGTCACGCCCAACTGGGACAACGTCAAGCTCGTCAACCCGGACAAGCAGCAGGGCCCGGAGAAGGACCTCGTCCAGCGGGCGTCCGCCGTGACCGACAACCCGCGGTTCGCGACGATCAACGCCGACATGAACCAGGCGCTCATGCAGGCGCTGTCCACCGTCGCGGCCGGCCAGGCCACGCCGGACCAGGCGACCAAGACCCTGCAGCAGGCGCAGCAGAGCGTCGGCTGACGACCTCCGGCCGGGCGCGGATCACCCCCCTCCCGCGCCCGGCCGGGGCCCCGGCCTGGAGGACGACACCATGACGACGACGTCACTGACGACCACGACCACACCTGGGCGCACCGCCGGCGCGGCGGGCCGCAGCCGCAGGCACGGCACCCACCTCAACGGCCTGCCCTGGATCCTGCCCGCCTTCGTCTTCGTGGTCGGGCTCATCTACTACTCGGTCTTCTACACCGGCTACATCTCGACGCTGGACTGGGACGGCCTGGCCCCCACGGCGAAGGCGGTGGGCCTGGGCAACTTCACCAAGATGTTCGCCGACCCCGTCTTCTGGGCGGCCCTGCGGCACACCGCGGTGTTCTACGTGGTGACCTTCACGGTCCAGACGGCGCTGGGCTTCGTCCTCGCGGCGATCATGCACTCGCGGGTGAGGCTCGCGATGCTCCACAAGGTCGTCATCTTCATCCCCACCGTGCTGGCCCCGGCCACCATGGCGCCGGTCTTCCGGCTCATCTACGCCGACGACGGCATGGCCAACTGGATCCTGCGCCACGTCGGGCTGGGGTCGCTGGCCCACCCCTGGCTCGCGGACGGCAACACCGCCCTGCCCGCGCTCATGCTCATCACGGTGTGGCAGTGGACCGGCCTCACGTTCATCCTCTACTACGCCGCGATGAGCCAGATCGAGCCCGAGCTGCTCGAGGCCGCCCGGCTGGACCGCGCGGGCAACCTGCGGACGCTCTGGTACATCGTCTGGCCCGGCTGCCGCGGCACCACGGTGTCGCTGGCGATGCTCGGCTTCATCGGGGCCCTCAAGACGTTCGACATCCCGTACCTGGTCACCACCGGGGGGCCCTACCACTCGACCGAGTTCCTCGGCACGTACATCTACCGGATGGGCATCCGGCAGGCGCACATCGGCTACGCCGCCGCGATCTCGATCGTCCTGCTCGTGCTCGCCGTGGCAGGTGCGCTCATCATCGGCCGCGCCAACCGGAAGGGGGCGAGCGCCTGATGTTCGAGGTCCGTCGCCGCAGCTCGCGCGTCATCCTCCAGCTGGTCCTCTTCGTCCTCACGGTCCCGTTCCTGCTTCCGCTCGTCCAAATGGTCATCGGGGCGCTGGGCGGCATCGGCTGGCGCAACTTCGTCGTCGTGTGGGACACGGGCGTCATCCCGACGTTCTTCCGGAACTCGGCGATCCTCGCGGCCGCGGTCATCGCGATCGTCTACGTGCTGTCGATGACGGCCTCGTTCGGCTTCTCCAAGCTCCGCATCTTCGGCAAGGAGGTCTACTTCTGGCTGATGCTGGCGGCGCTGACGCTGCCCGAGGTGATCCTGCTGTCGCCGCTGTTCGTCACCGCGACCCAGCTGCACCTGTACAACACGCTCACGGCCGTGGTGCTGCCGCTGGCGGCGCTCCAGCTGCCGTTCGCCATCCTGCTCACGCGCAACTACTTCGACGGGATCCCCACGGAGCTCATCGACGCGGGGCGCATCGACGGCGCGAGCGTGGTCCAGACGTTCTGGCACATCGTCCTGCCGCTGACCAAGCCGATCGCGTCGGCCGTCGTCGTCCTGACGCTCATCAACTCCTGGAACAGCTACCTGCTGCCGCTGGTGTTCCTCCAGGACCGCAGCAAGCAGGTGGTGACGCTGCTGCCCCAGTTCTTCGTCGGCGAGTACACGAACGACCAGACGAAGATCCTCGCCGCCGCCGTCCTCACCGCGATCCCCACCGTCCTGGCCTACGTCCTCATGCAGAAGAACTTCGAGCGCGGCCTGTCCGCCGGCGCCCTCAAGTAACCAAGGAGACACAGCACGATGCCCATGATCCAAGTCGACCTCCGGCGCGACCTCTTCCAGGCGAAGGGCGAGGCGATCTCGAAGGCGATCCACGCGGGACTCATCGAAGGCCTCGACATGCCCGCCGACGACCTGTTCCAGGTCTACCGGCCGCACGACGAGGGCGAGATCGTGTTCTCTCCGGACTTCGGCGGGGCCGACCGCCGGGACCTGGTGCTCATCCGGGTCACGATGGTCCACATGTTCCCGGCGGACGCCAAGGCCCGCATGTACGCCGCCGTGGTGCGCCACCTCGAGGCCGCCGGCGTGCGGCACGACGACGTGCTCATCAGCGTCGTCGAGGTCGGGTTCGAGGACTGGTACTCCGGCGCCCCGCTGAGCGAGTGAGCGAGACCACGATGAGCGACTTCTTCAGCGTCCTGTTCGTGGGCGGCACCGGTGCGATCAGCGGGTCCTGCGTCGCGGAGGCCGTCGCGCAGGGGATGGCGGTGAGCGTGCTCAACCGCGGGCGGAGCTCGCGGCTGCGTCCGCTGCCGCCGTCGGTCGAGCTGCTGACCGGCGATGTCACGGACCCGGCGAGCGTCCGCGCGGCGCTCGGCGACCGGCACTTCGACGCCGTCGTCAACTTTCTGTGCTTCGACGCGGCGGGCGCCGCGCGCGACGTGGCGCTGTTCGCGGGCGTGACCAGCCACTACGTCCACATCTCGTCGGCTTCGGTGTACCACCGGCCGCTGCCGAAGGGGCCGGTGAGCGAGTCGACGTACGCGCACAACCCGGACCACGCCTACATGCGCGACAAGGTCGAGGCGGAGCGGGTCTTCCTCGACGCGTTCGCGCGCCAGGGCTTCCCCGTGACGATCGTGCGGCCCGCGCACACGTACGACGAGGCGATCGCGCCCCTGGCGGGCAGCTGGGCGGTCGTCGACCGCATCGAGCGCGGCGAGCCGGTGGTGGTGCAGGGCGACGGCACGTCGCTGTGGACCTTCACGCACGCGGCCGACCTCGCGGTCGGGCTCGTCGGCCTCCTGGGGCGGCGCAGCGCGTTCGGCGAGGCCTTCCACATCACGAGCGACGACGTGCTCAGCTGGAACCAGATCTACCAGGCGATCGGTCACGCGCTCGGCACCGAGCCGACGATCCTCCACCTGCCGACCGAGCTCATCATGCTGGCCGAGCCGGACTGGTTCTGGTCGGGCCTGCTCGACGGCGACCTGTCGCACTCCGAGGTCTACGACACGACGAAGATCCGCAGCTACGTCCCGGCGTTCCGCCCGAGCCGCATGTTCGAGCGCGAGGTCTACCGGATCCTCGCGTGGCGCCGCGAGCACCCCGATCTCGCGCAGGCGGATCCGGCGGAGGCCGCGGTGCAGGAGCGGCTGGTCGCGGCCTACGAGCGCGCGCGGTCCGCGGTCGCGGCGTCCCGAGCCTGACGGGTCGGGGGAGCGCCGATGCCGTCCGTGGCCCGGCTTCGGGCCGAGCACGTCGCCGACGGCGTGGTGGGCGTCGCCCGCCCGCGCCTGTCCTGGCAGGTGGAGAGCGCCACCCCCGGGTGGGTGCAGCGCGCCCACCAGGTGCGCCTGCGCCGCCCCGGTGGCCCGTGGCGCGAGGCGTCGCCCGTCGCGGGGCCGGACCAGGTGCTCGTCGCGTGGCCCTTCGAGCCGCTCGCGTCGCGTGACGTCGTCGACGTGGCGGTGCGGGTCACCGGGCCGGACGGGACGGGCGACTGGTCGGCGCCGCTGCGGCTCGAGGCCGGCCTCCTGGACCGCTCGGACTGGGTCGCCCGGCTGGTCCTTCCGCCGCGCGACGGCGACGACCGGTGCGCCTACCTGCGCCGGGACGTCGTCGCCGGCGACGTGGTCCGCGCCCGCCTGTACGCCACCGCGCAGGGCGTGTACGAGCTGACCCTCAACGGCGTGCGCGTCGGCGAGGACCGGCTGGCGCCGGGGTGGACCAGCTACCGGCACCGGCTGCGCTACCAGGTCCACGACGTCACCGACCTGGTGCGGGACGGCGCCAACGCGATCGGCGCGCGCCTGGCGGACGGCTGGTTCGCGGGCCGGCTCGGCTGGTGGCAGGGCGGCCTGCGGCACACGTCGGGCGACCGCACGGGCCTCGTCGTGCAGCTCGAGCTCACCGCCGCGGACGGCACGGTCACGGTGGTGACGAGCGACGACGCCTGGCGTGCGGGGCACGGCGGCATCGCGGCCACGTCGTTCTACGACGGCGAGACGTTCGTCGCCGACGACGAGCCGGTGGGGTGGGACCTGCCCGGGTACGACGACTCCGCGTGGCGTCCGGTCGAGGTGGCCCCGCTGCCCGCGGCGCGCCTGGTGGGGCCGCAGTTCGCGCCCGTCCGCGTGGTCGACACCCTGCCGGTGCGGCGGTGGCTGGCCACGCCGTCGGGCGCGCGCGTGGCCGACCTGGGCCAGGTGGTCACGGGTCACGCGCGGCTGCGGCTGCGCGGCGCACCGGGCAGCGTGGTGACGCTCCGGTTCGCCGAGGTGCTGGACCAGGGGGAGCTGGGGGTGCGCCCGCAGCGGACGGCGCACAACACCGACCGCGTCACCCTGGGCGCCGCCGGAGAGCTGGTGTGGGAGCCGTCGTTCACGTTTCGGTCGTTCCGCTACGTCCAGGTGGACGACCCGGCCGGAGTCGTCGTGCGCGACGAGCTCGTCGGCCGCGCCGTGCGCAACGCCGTGCCGCGCACCGGGTGGTTCTCGTGCTCGGACGACGAGCTGACCCTGCTGCACGAGAACGCCGTGCGGGGCATCGGCGCCAACATGCTCGACGTCCCCACCGACTGCATGCTGCGCGACGAGCGGCTCGGCTGGATCGGCGACGCGGCGCACTACGCGCCCACGGCGGCAGCGCTGTACGACACCTCGGGCCTGCTCGACTCCTGGCTCGAGGACCTCGCGGCCGACCAGCGCCCCAACGGCTCGCCGACCATGGTGGTGCCCGCAGTCCCACTGGAGCCCTTCCCCGGTGACTACCCGGTGGCGGTGTTCAGCGACGCCGCGTGCATGGCGCCGGCGACGATGGCCGAGCGCTTCGGCGACCTCGACGCGCTGGCGCGGCAGCTGCCGTCGATGGCGGCCTGGGTGCGGTGCGTCGCGGCCGAGGCGCTCGCCGGCTGCCCCACGCCCGGCTTCCAGTTCGGCGACTGGCTCGACCCGACGGCGCCCCCCGACAACCCGGAGAACGGGCTCACCGAGTACGACGTGGTGATGACGCTGGGCGCGATCCGCTCGGCCCGGCTCGCGGTGGCGGCCGCGGCGACCGTGGGCGACGCGGCCGTGGGCGACGAGATGTCGACGCTGCTGGCGCGCCTGCTCGCATTCTTCGACGCGCGGTACACCACGCCCGACGGTCTCGTCGTCGCGGACTCCCAGACGGCGTACGCGCTCGCGCTCGCGGTGGGCGCGCTCGCGGAGCACAAGCGCGGGCCCGCGCTCGACCGTCTCGTGCTGCTGCTGCGGCGGCGCGGCAAGGTGCAGGCCGGCTACCCCGGCACGTACGCCCTCATGGACGTGCTCGCCGAGCAGGGGCTCGCGCACCTGGCCTACCGCCTGCTGGGCTACGACGGGATCCCGGGCTGGCGCTGGGCGCTGCGGCGCGGTGCGACCACGTTCTGGGAGCGGTGGGACTCGCTCCTGGCGGACGGCTCGCTCAACCCGGGCGACATGCTCTCGTTCAACCATCCCGTGTTCGCGGGCATCGCCGACTGGCTGCGGCGCGTCCTCGGCGGCCTGGCGCCGGCCGCACCGGGCTACCGCGTGGTGCGGGTGGCGCCGCTGCCCGGCGGCGGCGTGACGTGGGCGCACGTCGCGCAGGACACGCCGTACGGCCGCGTCGAGGTGGCGTGGCGGCTCGACGACGACGCGTTCCGGCTGGACCTCGTGGTGCCGCCCGGTGCCGCCGCGGACGTGGTGCTGCCGGGGTCCGGGTCGGCGCGGCGCGTCGGGTCGGGCGCGCACACCTTCGCGTGCCCGGCGGCGCAGGTGCCGCGGGACACCGACCCGGGCCCGTGGGGCGCGCACGCGCACGTCGCCGCCGAGCGGGCGCCCGACGCCTGACGTACGTGGACCCGCCGCCCCGGTCCGGGCGGCGGGTCCACGTACGGCCGTGCTAGGCGGCGAGCGCCTGCGAGTCGCGGTCGGACGGCGGGCGCCAGAAGGCGTGCCATCGCGGTCGGCGGCGGGCGAGGCCGCGGCGACGGAGCTCGCGGCGCGTCTGCTCGACGCGGGCCACGTGCTCGAGCACGGCCAGCTCGAAGGCGATCTGTAGGTTCATGACGGGGCTCCTTCAGGGAGGGGTGTGGTCTCGCACTGCGCCTCGTGGGCGTGGCGGTGCCAGGCCCATGACGGGAGCCCGGTCGTTCGGTTGCGGTGGGACCACCACACCACCCGCGGGTGGCGTGCGTCACGTCTTTTCGTCGGCCGCGGCGCACTGCTCGCCACCGACGGCGTGGTCATGTTTGGCCTGGCCAGGCCTGGGCCCCGAGAATGAGGCCGTGAGTGGGTCAGAGCCGGCAGCCCCGACGGCGACCCATGCCCGGCACCGGAGCGAGGACCCCGCCTCCGTGCTCGACCGCCCGCTCGCCGCGACCTCGCTCCTCGACGCGATCAAGGACCTGCTGCGCGACGTCGAGGCGACGTCGTTCCCGCTCGAGCTGGAGGGCGTCGAGTCGGCCCGGACGTCGCGGGCGCGGCTCGTGGACCAGCTCACCGAGCACCTCGTGCCGCGCCTGACGGAGCTGTCGGCGCCCGCCGTCGTCGTGCTGTCCGGCTCCACCGGCGCCGGCAAGTCCACGCTCGTGAACTCCCTGGTGGGAGCGCCGGTGACGGCGGCCGGCGTGCTGCGGCCGACCACCAAGCACCCCGTGCTGGTGCACCACCCGGAGGACGGCGAGCTGCTCGCGCGGCACCCCGTGCTCGCGGAGGTGGAGGTCGCGGCCGACGAGGCCGTGCCGCGCGGCATCGCGCTGCTGGACGCCCCGGACCTCGACTCGGTGCTCGAGTCGAACCGCGACACGGCTCACCGGCTCATGGAGGCCGCCGACCTGTGGCTCTTCGTCACCACGGCCGCCCGCTACGGCGACGCCTTGCCGTGGCGCGTGCTCGAGGACGCCGTCGAGCGCAGCACCACGGTGGCGATGGTGCTCAACCGGGTGGCGGCGGACTCGCTGCCGACGGTGCGCGGCGACCTGCTCGACCGGTTGCGCCGGCACGGGCTGGAGGGTTCGCCGCTCTTCGTCGTGCCCGACCTCGGGCCCGAGGTCGAGATGCTGCCGGCCGCCGTGGTCGCGCCCATCCGCCGGTGGCTCGCCATGCTCGCGGGCCCGGACCGGGCGCGGACCGTCATCGCCCGCACGCTGCGCGGGTCGCTGGCGGCGCTGCGGCCGTGGGTCGACGAGCTCGCCGACGCCGTGCAGCGCCAGGCCGACGCGGCCGGCGACATCGGCGCGGCCCTCGACGCCGCCGTCCTCGCCCCCCGCGAGCGGGCACGGGAGCACGTGCTGTCGGGCGTCGTCGCCGACGGCGCGGTCCGTGCGCGGTGGACGCAGCTCACGGCCGCTGGCGGGCCGCTGGCGGGGCTGGTGTCCTCGTCGGGCGCCCCGCGCGGCACGGCCCGTCGGGCGACGGCGCGCGAGGCGGCCTGCGCGCCACTGGCCGAGGACCTCGCCCGCGCGGCGGCCGCGACCCTCGTCGTGGCGGGCGAACGCGCGGAGGAGGCCCTGCGCGCGCCGCTCGGTGCGGCCGACGCCCCGGCCGGCGCGTCGCTCGTCCTGGCCGCGACCCCCGCGGGATCGCGCGCCCCGGAGCGGGACGCCACGGCGCAGGCGGCCGCGCGCGGCTGGGTGGCGCAGGGCGCCCGCACGGTCCACGTCGCCCTGGCCGCGCACCCCGCGGCCCGGGGGCGTGCCGCCCGGCGCCGGGCAAAGGCGCTGCGCGTCACGGGCGACGGCGTGCTGGCCCCTATGGCGCTCGCGGCGGCGGCCGGGCTGTGGGGCGCGGCGGACCTGCTCACCGCGCTGCTGGGCGACGCCGGTGAGGCCGCCGTGACCGCGCTGCGCGACGAGCTGGCGGCGCTCGCGTCGGCGCAGGTGGACCTCGAGCGCGCGGCGCTCGGCAGGCCCCTCGCGGACCGTGACCTCGCCGCCGATGCGTCGTCCCGGCTGCGGCTGCGGCTGGCCGTCCTCAAGGGCCTGACGTGACCGCGGCCCCGGGCACCGACGTGACGTCGGCCGGCGCCGTGCGCGGCGCGGACACCGCCGACCTGTCCCGGCGCGTCGACGCGCTGCTGGCGGCGCTGGACGTGGCGGGCGACCGGGTCCCGGCCGCGGTGGCGCGGCGCGTGCGGCGGACCACGGACCGGGTGCGCGAGCGCCTCGAGCTCGGTGTGGACCAGACCGTCGTCGCGCTCGCGGGGGGCACGGGCTCGGGCAAGTCGAGCCTGTTCAACGCGATCGCCGGCCTGGCGTTCGCGGAGGTGGGCGTCAAGCGGCCGACCACGTCGCGCGTGACGGCGTGCGTGTGGGGCGGCGACGGCGACCCGCTGCTGGACTGGCTGGGCGTGGGCGCCGACGACCGGATCCGCCGCGAGAGCGAGCTGGACGCCGACGAGCAGGCGGCGCTGCGTGGCCTGGTGCTGCTCGACCTGCCCGACCACGACTCCGTGTCGCCCGCGCACCGCGAGGTCGTCGACCGCGTGGTGCCGCTGGCCGACCTGCTCGTCTGGGTGGTGGACCCGCAGAAGTACGCCGACGACGCGCTGCACACGGGCTACCTGCAGCGGCTCACGGGGCACGAGGCGTCGATGCTCGTCGTGCTCAACCAGGTGGACACGCTCGCGCCGGACGTGCGCGACGAGCTGGTGGACGACCTGCGGCGGCTGCTCGCCGAGGACGGGCTGCCGGACATCCGCGTGCTCCAGCTCTCCGCGCGCACCGGCGACGGTGTCGACGCCGTGCGGGCGGAGCTCGCGGCAGTGGTGGCGAAGCGCTCGTCGGCGGCGCGCCGGGCGGGCGCGGAGGTCGACGACGCGGCCCGGGCCCTGGCCACGGGGCTGGGGGCGGCCGAACCGGCACCGGCCCGGCTCGCGGTGACCCCGGTCGTCGACGCGCTGACCGATGCGGTGGGGCTGCCGGCGGTCGCGGACGCGGTCGCGGCGGTGGTGCGTGGCGGCTCGGACCCGGTGCCCGGGCTCGGGATGGTGCCGGCCGACGCGGTCGGGCTGGTGCGCTCGTCGTGGCTGGAGGGGGTCACGGAGGATCTGCCGCGACCCTGGGGCCAGGACGTCACCCGGCGCGTGGCGGGCGTGGACCAGCTGCGGGACGCCCTGACGGCGGCGCTGGCGCAAGTGACCCTCGCGGCGCGCCCGTCCCGCGGCGCGGCCGTGCTCACCGTGCTGGCCGGCGCGTTCGGCGTTGCGGTGCTGACGCTCGGCGGCCTCGCGGCCGGCGTCCGGCTGGGCGGCGGCGCGCTGCCGTGGCCGCTCGTGGGGGGCGCGCTCGGCGCGCTCGTCGGCGTGCTGCTCACCTTCTGGGCGGCGGCGGGGCTGCGCGTGGCCTCGGGCCGGCGGCGGGCTGCGACCGTGACGGCCGACGGCCGGTCGGCGGTCGAGGCGGTCGCCGTGGCGCTGCTCGTGGAGCCGACCCAGGAGGTCGTGGCCGAGCACCGGCGGGCGCGCGAGCTCGTCGCCGCCGCGCGGGCGGCGCTGCCCGGCGCCTGACCCGCTGCTGCCGGGCTGCGGGGTCGAGCCGTCCACAGCCCGTCGCTGTGCGCGTCGCGCTCACCACCATGGCTCCGTCGTGCCCGGAGGCGCCCGCCCGGACGCCAGGGTGCCACCCGGACGCCCCGACGGTCGGGGCCCTTGTCACGGGAGGCACCATGAGCACGCAGTCCACGCTGACGGTCACCGGGTTCGTCGGGTCGTCGGTCCGGTTCTCGGTGGGGCAGGAGGGCGGCGTCCCGTACGCGTCCTTCCGGCTGGGCAGCACGCAGCGCGTGTTCGACCGTGCCACACAGGCGTACAAGGACACCCCCACCCAGTGGTACACGGTCAAGGTGTGGCGGCAGGTCGCGACGAACGTCGTGCAGTCGCTCCGCAAGGGCGACCCGGTGGTGGTCACCGGGCGCCTGCGCACGCAGGAGTGGGTCAACCTCGAGGGGGCGCACACGACGCTCGTCCTCGAGGCGACGGCGCTCGGGCACGACCTCGTCTTCGGCACCACGCGGCTCGAGCGGACCATGGGGCCGGGCACGCACCGGTCCGCGCAGCCGGTGCCCGACGGCGCCGTGGACGTGTCGTCGTGCCCCGAGGCGCCGCAGCTCGGCGGCGTGGGTTGCGACCCGGCCGACGAGGGCATGGACGCCTCGTCGTTCGCCGCGGCGACCGGGATCGGCGGCCCCGCCGAGGGCGCCCTGATGGGCGCGGACCCCGACGACGAGGGCCTGGACGGCTCCTCGGACGACGACCTGGACGGCGACGACCTGGACGAGGACGACCCGGACGAGGACGACCCGGACGAGGAGCTCGAGCGGCTCCGTGCGGGGCTGTCGGGCCACGGGTTCGGCCCCGCCGGGGTCGACTGAACGCCGAGCGCGGCCCGATCGCGCGCCGATCGCGCGAGCCGGCTGCCAGCCGACCCCGCGACCCGACCGCGAGGCGCTCGAGCGGGATGAGGGCCGTCCGGGAGGCCCCGGGCGAGGACGACGAGGCGCTCGTCGGCCGATCGCCTAGGCTGGTGGACCGGCGCGACGCGGTTCGCGCCACCAACGACCCCCACCCCGGAGCGGACGAGCACGCGTGGCTGAGTTCATCTACACCATGTACAAGGCGCGCAAGGCGCACGGCGACAAGGTCATCCTCGACGACGTCTCGCTGAACTTCCTGCCGGGCGCGAAGATCGGCGTCGTCGGCCCCAACGGCGCCGGCAAGTCGACGATCCTGCGCATCATGGCGGGCCTGGACACGCCGTCGAACGGCGAGGCGCGGCTCGCGCCGGGGTTCTCCGTGGGGATCCTCCAGCAGGAGCCCCCGCTGAACGACGACAAGACCGTGCTCGGCAACGTCCAGGAGGGCGTGGCCGAGATCAAGGCGAAGGTCGACCGCTTCAACGAGATCTCCGTCCTCATGGCCGAGCCGGACGCCGACTACGACGCCCTGCTCGCCGAGATGGGCCAGCTCCAGGAGGCGATCGACCACGCCGACGCGTGGGACCTGGACTCCCAGCTCGAGCAGGCGATGGACGCGCTGCGCTGCCCGCCGCCGGACGCCGATGTCACGGTGCTCTCCGGCGGCGAGCGGCGCCGGGTGGCGCTGTGCAAGCTGCTGCTGGAGAAGCCGGACCTGCTGCTGCTCGACGAGCCGACCAACCACCTCGACGCCGAGTCGGTGCAGTGGCTCGAGCAGCACCTGGCCTCCTACCAGGGGGCGGTGCTCGCGGTCACGCACGACCGGTACTTCCTCGACAACGTCGCCGGCTGGATCTGCGAGGTGGACCGCGGCCGGCTCTACCCGTACGAGGGCAACTACTCCACCTACCTCGAGAAGAAGGCGCAGCGCCTGGAGGTCCAGGGCCGCAAGGACGCCAAGCTCGCCAAGCGCCTCTCCGAGGAGCTGGAGTGGGTGCGCCAGAGCGCCAAGGGCCGTCAGGCGAAGAGCAAGGCCCGCCTGCAGCGCTACGAGGAGATGGCGGCCGAGGCCGAGCGCACGCGCAAGCTCGACTTCGAGGAGATCCAGATCCCGCCGGGGCCGCGCCTGGGCTCGGTGGTGCTCGAGGCGACGGGCCTGCGCAAGGGGTTCGACGACCGCCAGCTCATCGAGGACCTGTCGTTCACGCTGCCGCGCAACGGCATCGTCGGCGTCATCGGCCCGAACGGTGTCGGCAAGACCACGCTCTTCAAGTCGATCGTCGGGCTCGAGCCCCTCGACGGCGGTGCGCTGAAGATCGGCGAGACGGTCTCGATCTCCTACGTGGACCAGGGTCGCGAGGGCATCGACCCGAAGAAGACGCTGTGGGAGGTGGTCTCCGACGGCCTCGACATCATCAAGGTCGGGAACGTCGAGATCCCGTCGCGGGCGTACGTGGCGTCGTTCGGTTTCAAGGGCCCGGACCAGCAGAAGCCGGCCGGCGTGCTGTCCGGCGGCGAGCGCAACCGGCTGAACCTCGCGCTCACGCTCAAGCAGGGCGGCAACCTGCTGCTGCTCGACGAGCCGACCAACGACCTGGACGTGGAGACCCTGGCCTCGCTGGAGAACGCGCTGCTGGAGTTCCCGGGCTGCGCCGTGGTGGTCTCGCACGACCGGTGGTTCCTCGACCGCGTGGTGACGCACATCCTGGCCTACGAGGGCACGGAGGACGACCCGGCCCGGTGGTACTGGTTCGAGGGCAACTTCGCCAGCTACGAGGAGAACAAGGTGGCCCGGCTGGGCCAGGACGCCGCGCGGCCCCACCGCGTGACGTACCGCAAGCTCCGCCGCGACTGACCCCGCCGGCACGCGGCGCCGCCGCGGTTGACCCCTCCTGCCCCTCCCGGCGCGCCCTGGCTGACGCCCGAGCTCCCGCCGCCCTGCCCCCACTCGGGGCCCCGCTCGCCGTGGCGCCGTCGGTCGTCGGCCGGCCACCGAGGGCGCCTGTGCGCTCGGTTGGGGGTCGCCATCGGCGCGCCATGGCGCAGTCGGCGACGCGGTGCGCCTCGTCGGCGTCATGGCGCTCGGTTCGGTGCCGGACTTCCCGGGCCGTAGCGCTCGGTCGGGTCGTGGCGCTCGTGACGGCGCCGTCGGTCGTCGGCCGGCCACCGAGGGCGCCTTTGCGCTCGGTTAGGGGTCGGCATCCGCGCGGCATGGCGCCCTCGTTCGTCTGGCCGGCACTGGAGGCGTCCGGGCGATCGGGTCGGGAGCGTTCTCGGTTCGCGGGGTGGGCATCGACGGCTCGTGCGGCCCGGCCGCGGAAGGATGGCGGGCGGGACGGGACGGCGGGGCAGGACGGGACGTCGGAGCCCGACGACGAGAGGGGAACGATGGCCAGGCTCGCGGTGCCGGTCCAGCTGCGCTGGGGCGACGTCGACGCGTACCAGCACGTCAACAACGCGGCGATGTTCCAGCTGCTGGAGGAGGCGCGGATCGAGGCCTTCTGGCGGCACCCGGACGACGACCGCGCGGGCGCCTGGCCCACCGCGGTGCTCGACGGTGGGCCGAACGCGGAGCTCGCCACGCTCGTCGCGCGCCAGGAGATCGAGTACCTGCAGCCGCTGGAGTACCGCCGCACGCCCGTGATCGTCGAGGTGTGGATCGGTCGGCTCGGCGGCGCGAGCATCGACGTCTGCTACGAGGTGCGCGACGACGGCGCCACGCCGGTGGTGTACGCCCGCTCGACCGCGACGATCGTGCTGGTGGAGGCCGCGACCGGCCGGCCGCACCGCATCTCCCCGGCGCAGCGGCAGGTGTGGGAGCCGTACGTCGAGGAGCCGCCGACGTTCCGGCACCGCCGCTGACCTCCGTCCCCACCACCCGCCCCGGAGTGGACCGGACATCGCGCGACACGCCGGCGCGGGGGAGCGAGGCGTTCCACTGCAGGGGTGGGCGCGGGTCGGCGCGGGTGGGCTCGGTCAGGCAGGGATGGGCGGCGCTGGCTCGGGTGGGCGGCCGCGGATGTCAGGCGACGGGGACCCGGACCATGCCCTCCTGGGCGATGGACGCGACGAGCGCGCCGTCACGGTCGAACACACGCGCGGCGCCCAGGCCGCGCCCGCCCTGCCCCGACGGCGAGTT
>Ga0187809_10000138_pt1 | contig 48853 bp, 39 predicted proteins | sample NC_wetland_sal_i_8_FD_132415 | JGI IMG/M metagenome (GOLD analysis project Ga0187809, IMG submission 132415) | Wetland sediment microbial communities from Neuse River Estuary, North Carolina, USA - ASW_4 | ecosystem: Environmental > Aquatic > Freshwater > Wetlands > Sediment | place: USA: North... | reverse complement strand
GGTTCAGCGGGGTCTTTTCCGCCCGCGACGGTGCATAAAAACGCAATAGTGCCGCCAGCACCAAACAAAAGACGCCGAGCAGCACCAGCACGTAGGACAGCGCCCTGCGCACGTGCCCTCCCTGTAGTTGTCGAAACGGCACCCGCGACGAACGAGGGTGTGCGGCGACGCTACCAGCGAGTAGCCAGACTCCGTAACATCTTGGCGAAACAATTCGGCAACCACCGTCACCAGAACTGGACCATCTCTCATCACCACACAAGACACGGCACTCACCGGGCGACCCGCGCTATTGCACCGGGCCCAACCGGCTCGACCGGCCGCCTTGAGCCGGTGGTCCGGTTTCGACTACGGCCGGCTGGCCGTGCTGCTGATCCAGGCCGGCTGGGGTGGTTGGCTGTCCGCCCGCGGCTGGTTCTACCAGGACGACCTGTCGGCCCTGGACGAGGCGAGCGGGCGCTCCCTGGGCTGGCATTTCCTCAGCATGCCGGTCAACGACCACCTGGTGCCGGGTTACCGGCTGGTGTTCTGGCTGCAGCGGCACACCGATCCGCTCGACTACTCCCAGACCGTGCTGGCCCGGGTGCTGTTGCAGAGCGTGGCGATCTGGCTGCTGCTGCGGTTGCTGGTGCTGCTGTTCGGCCGCCGGCCGGCCGTGCTCGTGGTAGCCGGGTTGTACGCGATCAACCCGCTGATCATCACCAACCTGACCTGGCTGACCACTGCGGCCTGCCTGGTGCCGGCCGAGATCGCGGCCGTGCTGGCCATCGAGGCGCACGTGCGCTACACGGTCACCGGCCGGTTGCGCTGGGCCGGCGTGAGCGGGTTCAGCCTGCTGGCCGGCATGTGTTTCTGGGAGAAGACCGCGATCATCGGGGCGATGCTGCCGATCCTGTCCTTGGCGTTCCTGAGCACCGGTTCGCCCCGGCACCGGTTGCGCGAACTCCTCCGGCGCTGGCCGGGTTGGCTGGTCACCGCCGCGTTCCCGCTGGCCTTCGTGGCCTACTTCGTCGGCCACCACTACGGTGGCGCGGCGCATTCGGTCACTGCGGCGCAGTTGTGGTCGGCGATCCGTACGGCCTGGCTCAAGACCGCCGTCCCGGCGATTTTCGGGGGCCCGTGGCACTGGTTCGACGCCGGCACCGCCTACGTGTCCTGGTCCGCGCCCGGACCGCTGGCCGTGGTGCTGTGCCAGCTCGGCCTGCTCGGGCTGGTGGTGCTCGGCTGGCGCCGCACCGGCCCCCGCTCGCTGGCCGGCTGGCTGCTGCCGGCGCTGTCGGTGAGCGTGGGCACCGCCGTTGTCGCGATCGGACGTTACTTCGCCTTCGGCGACCTGATCTCGATCACCATGCGCTACAGCTTCGACTTCGCCCTCGCGCTCGCGCTCGGCGCGGCGTTGGCGCTGATCCCATCGTCACCGGAGCAGATCGTGGCCCGGGTCGAGCGCCGCGGTGGCGCCGTGGCCGCCCGCAGCCACCGGCCGGCCTCGGCCTGGCAGCGCCCGCTGGCGGTGGCGCTGATCCTGGCTGTCGTCGCCAGCACCGGCGTGTCGACGTTGCGATTCCAGCACCGGTGGCTGGCCAACCCGACCCAGCCGTACGTGGATCGGCTGCTGAGCAACGTCGAGCGCGCCGGGCCCGGGGTGAACCTGTACGACACCTCGGTCTCGAACAAGGTCGTTCCGTACTTCTTCGGTCCGACCCTGCATCTGTCCACGCTGCTGGGCTGGGCCGGCGCCAAGGTGCGCTTCGATCAGACCGACACCGCGCCGCTGCTGGTCGACCAGGACGGCAACCTGGTCGCCGCCAACCTGCTGCCCTCAGCCACCGGGGTGCTGCCGGCGGGTGCCATCTGCCAGGCCCTGGTCCAAGGGGCCGGGCGCTGGCGGATACCGCTCAGCAAGCAGTTGCCCTACGGCGAAGGCTTCATGCATCTGGAGTACTTCCAGCAGCATCCGTCGACGTTGGGGGTTTATCTCGAGGATGCCTCGGGTCGGCTGCTGCCCCCGGTCGGCGGGGCGCGGACCGCGTTCCCGGTCACGCTCGGCGCCCAACTGTTCCGGCTGCCGCTGAGCCAGGCTCGGGCCGTGGTTATCACCAGCGACAGTGTGGCGGCCAACATCTGCATCGGCGGCGTGGTCATCGGCGCCCCGTTCGCGCCGGCCAAGTGACACGTGACGGATACGAGGACAGCAACGATGACTGAACCGGCCGCATCGCGGCAGGAACTGCGGGGACACCTGGACGCCCTCGACGGGATGCGGGCGCTGGCGGCCTACGGCGTCATCGCCACCCACGCCGGCTTCAACACCGGACGTTCCCTGGACAACGGGCCGTTCGCCCCGTTCCTGGCCCGGCTCGACTTCGGGGTCACGGTGTTCTTCCTGCTGTCCGGATTCCTGCTCTACCGGCCGTTCGCCCTGGCCGCCCTGACCGGTCGGCCGGCCCCGGCCGTGCGCCGGTTCTACCTGCGCCGCGCCCTGCGGATCCTGCCGGCCTACTGGCTGGCGGTGACGCTGACCCTGTGGCTGCTGTCCGACCGCCCGGCCGACGGCGGCGACTGGGCCAGTTACCTGCTGCTGATCCAGACCTACAACCACCACAACCTGGATCCCAGCCTGACCCAGATGTGGACGTTGGCGGTCGAGATCTCCTTCTACGCGCTGCTGCCGGTGCTGGCCGCGCTCGCTCGCGGGCGCCGGCCCCACTCGCTGTCCGGGATCGTCGGCCGGCAACTGGTCCTGCTGGCCGGTCTGGTCGTGATCGCGGTCGGCGCCGACGTGCTGGCTCATACCCGCACCGACGGCCAGCAATCCCTGCTGTGGCTGCCGGCCAACCTCGACTGGTTCGCCGCCGGAATGCTGCTGGCGGTGCTGTCGGTGATCCCCGACCACGCCCCCGACAGCCGCCTGCTGCGAGTGGTGGCCCGGGTCCGGCTCCGCTGCCACGAGTGGGCGAGCGTGCCTGGCACCTGCTGGATCATCGGGCTGCTGGTGTTCTGGCTGGCCACCCTGCCGCTGGCCGGGCCACGCAACCTGATCCCGCCGACCGGCTGGGAATGGACGATCAAACATTGGCTGTATGCCATCGCTGCCGCCGCCCTCCTGCTGCCGCTGGTGTTCGGCTCGGGAGGTCCACTCGGCCGGCTGCTCGGATCAGCGCCGGTCACCCTGCTGGGCGAGCTCTCCTACGGCGTCTACCTGTGGCACCTCGGGCTGTTGCTGGCCATCCAGCGCGGGCTCGGGCAGCACACCTTCGGCGGTCACTTCCTGGAGTTGTTCGGGCTGACCGCGGTGTCGGCCACGGCGGTCGCCGCGGTGTCCTGGTTCGGGGTGGAACGCCGGCTGCTCCGGCTGGGCCGGCCCAGCACCCGCCTCGATCCGGTGGCCACCGCGGCGGTGGCCAGCAGCGCGAACCCGCACAGCAGCTGAACCAGGCCGCTGTTCGAGGCGGAATGGGTCGAGCCGGGCGGCAGCAACGCGATCAGCCCGGCGACCGCGGCCAGCACCGCCGGCGGCAGCCACCACGGTTGCCAGCGGCCGGGCAGCCACGACCGGGCGGCCAGCACCGCGGCCGCCAGCACTAGCCCGGGCCAGCCCAGCAGCGCGAAGCCGGCGATCAGCACCAGCCCGGCCAGCAGGACCGGGGACAGCACGCCGGCCGGGATCGCCCCGGCTTGATCGGGGGCGGCGGCGAGAACCCGGTGCGCGGCCTGGCGCCGGCGCAGCGGCCAGCCGGCCAACAGCAGCAGTGCCAGCGCGGCCAGCCCACCGCCGATCAGGCCGGCCAGGTACGGCCGTTGCGGGGTGAAGGTCAAGGTGACCACGCCCTGGCTGCCGGCCGGTAGCAGGTAACCCTGCTGCCAGCCGTCGAGCAGCACCGAGGTCAGCCGCCGACCGTGCAAGCTGGCCTGCCAGCCGGCGTTGCCGTTCTCCCGCACGGCCAGGTACGCCGCGACCGGCGCGCTGACCCGAACCTGGCGGCTGGTGTCGCCCCAGTGCAACTGCTGGACCTGCAGGCCGGCCGGCGCAGGGCCACCCAGCGGTGCGGTGCCGTCGGCAGTGGCCGTGATGGAGACCGGCGCGACCACGGTGGTCGCAGCCAGCCGGAACCGGTGCGCCCCCGGGCCGAGGTCGACGGCGTCACGGCCGCAGGGCGTGGCCAGCACCGGCTGACCGGTCAGGGCCGCCGAGGCCGGCACGCTGGCCTGCAGGGCGAGAGGACGGCCGTCGGCGAGCAGGTCCAGCCCGGCGTTGCAGCCGATCGAGAACGCCGGCTGGGGGGCGGGCAGGCGCACCCCGAGCGGCTGCACCTCGCCGATGCCCACCGGCAGGATCTCGGTCGCTCGGGTCACGCCGTCGACCGAGGATCTGACCTTGGCCTTCAGGATCACGATGGTCAGGGATTTGGCCGAGACCGGCTGCCCGAAGTCGATCCGCCCGTCGGCCGGCACCGGCCCGGACCAGCTGAAGTCACCGGCCCGGACCTGGATCAGGTCCGGGCGCGACACCGGGGCCTGGGCCGGTGTCAACAGCCGGAGACCGGTCAGCCGCTCCCGGCTGGGCATGGTGACGGTCAGGCTCGGCTCGGGGTCCCCGGTCCGGGCGGTCCAGCTGGTGTCCGGGTCACCGTCGACGGCGGCACCGGGCCGCACCCGGGGGTCGCCGGCCTGGACACTGGAGGCGGTCGCGACCAGCGGGCTGAGCGAGTCCAGCGCGTGGTCCAGGCCGGCCGACGGCCGCAACCGCACCGTGGCCGCCACGTGATAGGTGCGATCGGCCCCGAGGCTGAAGCTGCGGTCGAGGGCGCCGTCCTCCTCGCCCGCCGCGGCGAACTCGCTGCTGCAGGCCGCACCCGCGGTCACGGTCAGGCACTGCGCGCGCCGGCCGTCGGCGACATCGAAGGCGAGCACGTCGGCCGATCCGATCACCGGCACCTGCAACGTCCGCTCCGCGGCCACCCCCGGGATGCTGAGCTGGCTCAGGCCGACCGATGACCCACCGGCGGCCATCTGCAAGACAGTGATCCGCAGCCAGCGGGTGGCCCCGGTCGGCACCGGCAGCGGCTGGCTGCTGCTGTCGTTGGCCACGTCGAAGTCGGTGCTGCCGGCCTCGGTACTCACCCGCAACCGGGTCGGGAAGTCGCCCAGCCCCGGGGCGAAGGCAAATCGCGCGCCGGCCGGGTTCAGGCCGGACCGGAAGTCGACCTGCAGCCACTGGCCGACCGCGCCGGCGCTGCCGCTGCGCCAAGCCGTGTTCGGATCGCCGTCCACGGCGTAGAACGGTGCGCTGGTGGCCCCCCGGTTGAACAAGGCACCGAGTTGGGCCCCGGACGAGGAGGCGGTCACCGCGGCGACGCCGGAGTAGCCGAAGGTGGACAGCGGGCCCGGGTCGGCCGGCAGGTAGTCATGCGCGGCGCGGGCCAGGTCGAACGGCGCACCAGCCGTCATCGTCGCAGCATTCTCATTGGCCGCGCCGAAGGAGATCTCGCGGCGCCGGATGCCGTCGGTCACGACGGTTGTCCCGCCGGCGCCGGCCGGGCCGGGGCCGAACAGCACCGGCTGGTCGAGGCCGAGTCCGCGCTCGGCCAGGGCCGGCAAGGCGTCGGCCGACCCGGTGGCCCGGATCAGCCGGGCCGCCGGCTGCAACCCGACCACGCCGGCGTAACCGGCCACCCGGTAGATCTGCACCGCGGGCGAGGCGGGCCAGGCGCCGGCATCGGTCAGATCCGAGAAGCCCTGCTGGCCGCCGAAGTCCGGACCGAAACCGGCCACCTCGGTGAGCCCGGCAGTGGTGGCGATCGTGCTGTGCACGTAGGCCAATCGAGGCGCTCCGGCGGCTGCGCTGTCCAGGTCGTTGCGCACGACCAGGTAGCCGATACCGGCCCGGGCCAGCAGCCCGGGCAAGGTCGGCGCGGCCTGCCCCCGGGCCAGGATCGCGTCGATGGCATCGAGATAGCGGATGTATCCGGGCTGGGTCAGCGGCAACGCATCGCGCACCGTCCACGGGGAGCGCGCCACCGGCTGCAGCGGATCGTCGACCGTCTGCCCCCAGATCAGGTTCGGCCGGCCGGCCCCGGGCACTACCAGGGCCCGGGCCGAGCCGGCATGGGCATCCAGCCAGTTCGCCGCCTGCGGCCACCACGGCGCTTCGGCTATCGGCCGGGGCTGGGTGACCATGTTGCCGCCGAAGACCGGACTGATCGCCACCACGCCGACCGTCGCCGCCAGCAGCGCGACCAGTTGCCCCGGTCTGAGCCCCAGCTCGAACGGCAGCCGGAGCGGCCGGGTCGGCAACCAGGCCAGCAGCCGGCCGATGCCCAGGGCCAGCGGCAGGCGAACCAGCGGATCGAACTTGTGCACGTTGCGGAAGGCGTTGGCCGGCCCGTCCAGCAGGTGCTGCCAGGCCAGCGCGAACGGCGGCCCGACGCTGCTGCGGTGGCCGAGGGTGAGCAGGGTCAGCCCGATGACCAGCCCGCCGGCCAGGAACAGCCGCTCGCGGCCGGATCGGAGCAGGCCGGCCAGACCGGCCGCCGCGACCAGGCCGGTGGCCAGCACCGCAGCCGGCGTGACCAGGAGCAGCCATCCGGCCGGCCAACTGGTCGGTCCGAGGTAAGCCAGCCAGTGGTCAACCCCCCGCAGTGACGCGGCGAGCGAAGTGGGGGTGGTGGTGACCGCGGCGCTCTCGATCCAGTCCAGGAACGGCGGGCTGTACTTGCCCAGCACGGCCAGCGGAGCCGCCCACCACAGGCTGGACAGCAGCACCGCCAGCAACCACCAGCGCAGCAGTTGCGCTCGATCCCGACCGCGACGGCGGGTCAGCAGGTACCACAACGGCGCCGGCAGGATGGCCAGCGTGGCGCTGGCGTTGATGCCACCGGCGAACAGCAGGGCAACCCCGGAGCGGGCTGCGGCCCGGCGCGGACCGCCGACCGGCGCGACCAGCGGCAGCAGGACCCAGGGCAGGACCGCGACCGGCAGCAATTCCGAGGAGATACCGAACAGTTCCGACAGCATCCGCGGGGCCAGCGCGTAGGCCAGCCCGGCGCCGACCTGGGGCCAGAAACCGGCGATGCCGAACGCTCGGGCCAACCGGACCAGGCCGAGGAATGCCGCGATCAGCACGGCCGATTCCCAACTGCGTTGAATCACCCACGGTGGCAGCGCCAGCCAGTGCCCGACCAGAAAGAACGGGCCCATCGGGAACAGGTAACCGTAGGCCTGGTCCTGAAGCTGGCCGGCCGAACCAATCGGATCCCACAGGCTCAACGCCCGCCGCAGGAAGCGGGCCGGATCGACGATGAGATCCAGCTTGGTGTCGGCCGCCACCGAGCCGCCGTTCTGGGCAAAGACCATCAGGGCAATCGCCAGCGAGACGGCGAACAGCCGCAGACGCTGCACCCCGTCGTATTTCGGGCCGGGGGCTCGGGTCGGCGCCGCTGAACCGGGTTCGGTCGCGATGGCGGCAGGCACCCGGGCACGGTACCCGAGTCAGCCAAGTGCCCACCGCCGACACCGCCGTTGGGTTACCCTCCGGTAACCATGGCTGCCACCGATCGTCCGAGCCGTATCACCTTCCTGGTGTGGCGCGACACCACGCACCCCGACGGCGGCGGCTCGGAGGTTTACGTCGAGCACATGGCCCGCTGGCTGGCCCGCCGCGGTCACCAGGTCACCATCCAGTGCGCCGCGCACGGCAACGCCCCGGCCGACGACGTCCGCGACGGCGTCCGGTTCCGCCGGCGCGGCGGCCGGCTGTCCGTCTATCCCCGCGCGCTGGCCTACCTCGCCTCACCCGAGGGCCGGCGCAGCGACGTGGTGGTCGACGTACACAACGGAATACCCTTTGCCAGCACGCTCATCCGGCGGCGCGGGGTTCGGGTGCTGGTACACCACGTGCACCGCGAGCAGTGGCAGATCATCTACCCCGGCCGGCGGGGCCGGATCGGCTGGTGGCTGGAGTCGTGGCTGGCCCCCCGGCTCTACCGCGGCGCGCCCTACGTCACCGTGTCGGAGTCATCGCGGGCTGATCTGGTCGGGTTGGGCATCGCCGCGGATCGGATTGCCCTGGTCCGCAACGGGATCGATGTCCCGCACCCGTCCCGGCGACAGCCCCGGTCGGTAACCCCCCGGCTGGTGGTCCTGGGTCGCTTGGTGCCGCACAAGCAGGTCGAGCACGCCCTGGACACCGTCGCGGCGCTGGCCCCGGAACTGCCGGAGCTGAGCCTGGACGTGATCGGCGAGGGTTGGTGGCACGCTGAGCTCACCGAATACGCCGCCCGCCTCGGGGTGGCGGGTCGAGTGCGATTCCACGGCTTCGTGCCCGATGCCGAACGTGATGCGCTGCTGGACGCGGCGTGGTTGATGCTGATCCCTTCGGTCAAGGAGGGTTGGGGCATCGCGGTGATGGAGGCGGCCGCGCACGCGGTACCGGCCATCGGCTACGCCAGCGCCGGCGGGATCACCGAGTCGATCGTGGCCGATGAGACCGGGCTGCTGGTGATATCCCCGGCCGAGCTCACCGCCCGGACCCGGGACCTGCTGGCCGACACCGAGGCCCGGCTGAGCATGGGCAAGAAGGCCCGGGAGCGGGCGGACGGGTTCGGGTGGGCAGCGTCGGCGGCCCGGTTCGAAGAACTTATCCTGCGCCAGGACTGACGCGGTTACCGGTTGCCGTAGCTGACGATCGGCGCGCTGGCCGGGTTGTGCTTGGGAGCGGCGGTGTTGGAAGAGACCACGCCGGTCACGGCCGCGCCGGCCAGCACAGCGCCGACGACGACACTGCCCACCAGCCCGATCAGCTTGCCCACTGGCTCTCCCCTAGTCCGGACTTCCCGCGGAAGTTACCGGCGAGTGTAGCAAGGGACGCAGCCGTTGTCCGGACTTCCAGGCCAGCGCCAGCAGCGTCGCCGCGGCCACCAGCATGTCAACGCCGACGATGAGGATTTTCCTTGCTGATCCGGATGAAACTCCTGTCACCGGACCCGGCACCTGGTACAGCTGTACCGCCGGTGTGTCGAGCCGAGGCGACAATCGGCTCAGCTCGGTCGGTATCGGCCCCGGCGTGCCGCCCTCGACCAGCACCCAGCCGATTCCCTGCGCGGCCAGGTCGTTCGGTTTCGCCAGATAGGCCGGCACCGCCGGGTCCTCCCCACCGAGCACCTGCTGGCCCACGACCAGCCGGTCGTCGGTCAGCACCGGGGCATCCAGCAGCCGCGGGGCCGGGTCGAGCACCGTGCGCCCGGGGGCCCAGTCGAAGCTGCGGTAGGAGGCGAACGGCAGCACCAGCACCGCCTGCTGGCTACCCCGCACCAAGCGCGCCGCCGCGGCCCAGCCGGCCGGATAATGCACCGGTTGCAGCGGGGTGCGCAGGGTGACCGGTCCGTCCGGCAATAGCAGCAGCGGCAGCGCGACTGCGGCCACGCCGACCAGCACCGGCCGCCAGCGCAGCCGATCCAGCGCCGCCGCTGCGGCCAGGACGGCGACCAGGACCGCCGGCAGCAGCCATTTCTGCCCGTCCCGCAGCAAACCCGCCCCCGGCACCGCCCGCACCGCCCAGCGCACCAGCCCGGCACCGCCGGGCACGGTGGCCAGCGCCGCCAGCAGCAGTCCGGCCCCACCCAGGGCCAGCAGCCGGCGAGGTACCGCCCGCGCGCCCAGGATTAGCCCGATCAGCACCGCTGCGGTGGTCAGGAAGCCCAGCGTCCCGGCCCGGCTGGCCGGGGTCACGTCGGCGTTCCACACCCCACCCAGGCCGAGCAGGCTCAACACCGCTCCCCCCGGGCGTTCAGCTCGGGCGGCGAAGGCCGCCACCGCGCGGGGATCGCTGGTCGCGCTGGCGGTGCTGGTCAGGGCGGGCACCAGCCAGGGCAACTGAGCCAGCACGGCCAGGCCGACCGGCCGCCACCAGCCGGCCCGGCCGCAGCCGGCGACCAGCAGGGTGATCGCCCCGATCACCGCTCCGGTCGGGGTTATCGCCGCCGCGGCCAAGGCCAGCCCGGCGGCGAGCCAATCCCGGCGCCGGGCCGCCCGGACCAGCCACGGCAGCGCGCCGTAACACCAGAGCAGGGCCCACTGGCCCAGGGCCAGCCGTTCCACCACGAACGGGTTCCAGACCGCCGCACCGGCGGCGAGCAGCCGGGCCGGCGGGCTGAACGGGGGCGCTCGCAGGCTGTCGAGCAGCCGGACCGCACCCCAGCCGGCCAGCAGCAGCGGCACGAGCAGGGCAATCCGGCCGGTGATGGCGCCGCCGACCACCTTGCCGGTCAGCGCGACCAGGGCATCGAGCGGCACGGCGCGGGGCGGGGTGCTGCCCAGCCCGACCGAGCCGCCGTTCAGCGGTTGGTTCGGGGTGAACACCATGTCGTGGCCGAGCCCGTAGCCGGCCACCCGTTGCGGCCACAACAGCCAGCCGGTCAGCAGCAGGGTCAGCGCATCGGGCAGCCGCCGGTACCAGGTACCGGCCGCGTCGCCGAACCAGCCCGGTGCCCGCACGCCCGATACCCTCTCATGCGTGGACCCGCACTCTCGCCCGGCCGCGCGGTAACGACGTGGCAGCAGACCGGCAGCCCGGTGACGGGGCGGCGGTCGGCCGGGGCCTGATCGGGGTGACCGTCGCCGGCTGGCTGGGCAACATCCTGAGCTACCTGCTGCTGCTGGCGGCGGCGCGCTCGTTGAACGCCGAGGACTACGCCAGCGTGGTCACCCTGATCAACCTGCTGCTCATCGGCTCGGTGCCCTCGTTCGCGCTGCAGGCGGTCGGGGCCCGGCGGACGGCACTCGGCGACTGGCGCGGCCTGTGGCGCGCCGGCCTGGGTATCGGCGTCGGGATCGGGCTGCTGATGCTGCTGCTGTCCCCCGCACTGCACACCTTCCTGCACCTGCCGGGCATGCTCGGCCTGCTGTTCGTGGCCCTCACCCTGCCGGCCACCGCCCTGCAGGGGCTGTGCCAGGGGGTGCTGCAGGGTGAGCAGCGCTTCGCCGGGCTGGCCGTGGTGACCTTCGTCGGGATAGCCGGCAAGTCGTTCGCCGGCCTGGTCGGCCTGCTGCTCAGCCACGACGCCGAGCTGACCATGTTCGCCATCGCGGTCGGGGTCACGCTCGCCGCCTCGGGCTCGGTACTCGCCCTGCCGGAACTGTGGCAGCGCCGGCAGCCGGCCCGGGCCGGGGTGGTGCCCGAATCCGCACACGCCTCGCACGCCTACGGGATCTTCCTGCTGCTCAGCGTGGCCGACCTGCTGCTGGCCCGGCACGTGCTGCCCAGCCACGCCGCCGCGGTGTATGCGGCCGGCTCGATCTTGACCAAGGCCACGCTGTGGCTGCCGCAATCGGTGGCCAACGTGCTGTTCGCCTCGCTGACCGACACCGACAGGCACCACCGGGTCTTCGCCCGGGCGGTGGCGGCGATCGCCGGGCTGGCGGCGCTCATCGTGCTGGCCTGCCGGGGGCTGGGCTCGTTCACCACCGCCGTGCTGGCCGGCGACAAGTATCCGGAACTGGCCGGCTACGTGTGGCTGTTCGCGGTGCTCGGCGGGTGCCTGGCCGTGGTCCAGTTCACCCTGGTGGCGGGCCTGGCCGTGCGCAGCCTCGGCGTCACCGTGCTGATCTGGTTGACCGTGGCCGCCGAAACCGTCGGCGTGCTGAGCCTGGCCCACCCGACGGTGACCGGGGTGATCGAGCTGGTCTGCGTGATCAACCTGGTCAGCGCCGGTTGCGCGGTCGCGATGCGGCTGCGGCCCGGCTCAGCTCTCGTTACCTGGCCAGGGGCCCGGCACGTACGCCGGGTCGAGGCCCGCCCCGAGGACTGAGCCGAGACCGGCCTGGTTCGGGTAGACCCCGCGCCGGACCCAGTTGTCCAGAGCGGTGATCAGCCCGGTGCGCTGGCCGTCGGAGAAGTTGCAGTGGCCGGCGCCGTAGGGCGCGCCGCTGGATTCGGGGTAGGTGGCCGGCGGCGCGACGTAGAGCTGGACCAGCTTGCCGGTCTGGTTCTTGCCGGCCACCCGGTTCAGAAACACCGTCTCGTTCTGGACCAGTACCAGCGGATCGTCCTCGGTGTGCATGGTGATGGTCGGCGCGGTCAACGCGCCGGTGGTGTCACCGAGCTTCTCGATGCCGGCGCGGGCCGAGCTGTCCGCGCTCAGCTTGGCCGCGGCGTCCAGGGTCTGGTTCAGCTTGCTGACATTGCCGCCGGCGAGCTGGATCAGTGCAGCCTCGGACTGGTCGATCCGGCCGTCGTAGTTAGCCTGCGAATTCTGCGACGGGTCGCCGCCGACCCGCTGTTCGAGCTCGTACCGGCCGCTGGTGCCGAAGGCCAGGGCGGTCAGCAGCGCCTCGACCTTGGCCTTGACCTGCGAGGTCAGGTCGTGCCCGTCATAGGTCGCGGTCGCGCTCGGTGCGTCGGCCAGGGCGGCGATGTAGAGCACCTTGGCCGTACCGCCACCGGCGGTGTCGGCCGCCGCCTTCTCGACCGCGGCCGCGGCCGCCTTCCAGTTGTTGGCGGCGTCCTCGGCACTGGCGTAACCGGTCAGCTTGAGCTGCGGGTAGATCAGCGCCTTGACCGCGAAGGCGACGTCGAGCGCGACGTCGAAGTTGTAGTTGGGTCCAGCCACGGCCCCGCACATCGGGGCCGCGCCGTCGACCCAGGACGGGTTCTGCTCGGCGATGATCTCGGTGATCAGGCCGCCCAGCGAGTCGCCCCAGACGTAGGTCCGCTTCGGCTTGCCGACGAGCTGGACGAACTTGTCGTGCAACTGCTCGCCCGCGCTCACGCCGTCGGCTACGGCCCACCCGTTGGACTTGTACGCCGAACCAGCCAGCGCGTAACCCTCGGCCAGCAGCTTGGTGCTCACCGGATCCGAGCCGGTGCCGTCGGTGTCGTCGGAGGTCACCTGGGCGTTGGTCTGCACCGCGTCGAAGTTCGGCGGGGCCGGGGCCGCGAACCGGTAGCCGTGCGAGTACAGCAGCAACGTGCCGTTCCACTTCGCCGGCAGCTTGATCGTGTACTTGGCGCCGTCGAACTCACCGGTGCACTGGACACCGCAGTTGTGGAAGCTGACGTTGTCGTCACTCGATTGCACGCTCTGCTGCCGGCTCGACAGCGGCGTCGAACCGTGGCCGCTGCAGCCGGTCACGGTCAGTGCGGCGACGAGACCGGCGACCAGCAGGGCACTCCTGGGGCGGGTAGGCATAACGTGCATCCAACACCCCGGGGGTCGACTTCGCACGCAACCACGACGAAAAGTCGACCGAGGTCACCCGCGGCCCGAGATTTGCTGGATCACCCAGCCGTTGCCGTCCGGATCGGCGAAGAACAGGAACCCGACATTGTCCAGCGGGTCGGCGGTCGGGAACGGGTTCGCTCCGAGTACCTGGACCTCCCCGGAGTCGATACCCCGCTGCTGCAACTCGGCCTGCGCGGCCCGGATGTCGGGAACCACCAACTGCAGGCCACGCAGCGAGCCGGGGGCCATGTCACCGGCAACCTTGTCGCCGATGACGATCGAGCATCCCGAGCCGGGAGGGGTCAGCTGCACGATCCGCTGGCCACCGGCGGCCGGGTTGTCGGCCCAGTCGCCGGTGTCATGGTCGACCCGGAACCCGAACTGCTCGGCGTAGAAGGCCTTGGCCCGATCGATGTCGGTGACCGGTACCGCCACCACTTCCAGCGTCCAGTTCATCTGTCGGCTCCCCGGTGTCGGCGCTGGTTCGGATAGTGCCACAGGCGGGCGGGGATGCCGTAGCGTTGCCGCTTGTGTCGAAGCCAGCCCCTGATCATGGATCGCCCGAGTTTGCCGAGGTGTTCGCCCACGCCGGGGGAATCGCCGGCTGGCTGACCGAAGCTCAGGCCCGGATGTTGTGGGAGTGCGCCCGGCGGGTCGGTCCCGGGGGCCGGGTGGTCGAGATCGGCAGCCACCAGGGCCGCTCCACGGTGGTGCTGGCCTCGACCGGCGCCCGGGTTATCGCCATCGACCCGTTCGTGGCCGGAGCCAAGTTCGGCGGCCTGGCGACTCGGGACAAGTTCGAGGCCAACCTGGCCGCAGCCGGCGTCACCGACCGGGTCGAGCTCCGGCCGGTTCGGAGCACCGAGTTGCGAACGAGCTGGACCGAGCCCTTCGAGTTCCTCTACATCGACGGCAAGCACGACTACTGGACGCTGTCCGACGACTTGCGCTGGGCCGGGTTCCTGCCACCCGGTGGGCAGCTTGCGATCCACGACGCGTTCTCCTCGATCGGAGTCACGCTCGGCCTGCTGGTACACGTGCTGCCGTCGCGGCGGCTGCGCTACCTACGCCGCGAGGGTTCGCTGGCCCTGTTCGAGCTCGGCCGGCCGAGCACCTCCGACCGGCTCCGGATACTGGCCGAGCTGCCGTGGTGGCTGCGCAACGTCGGGATCAAGGTGCTGCTCCGGCTACGGCTCCGGCCGCTGGCCCGGCTGGCCGGCCATCACGACACCGCCGATCCGTACTGAGTAGCTCGGGCCCCGAGCCAGCCGGCGCCCAGCAGGACCACCCCGGGGATGATGCCGCCCACGGAGGCCACCACGGCATCGCCGGCTCCGGCCAGGGCCAGCACCAGCCCGACCAGCCCGCAGCCGGTGAGCAGGCCACCGAGAACGTGGAAGGCCGGCTGCTCCCAGAGCCGAGCCAGGGCGAAGAAGTGCAGCCCGACGACCAGCGAGATCCAGGCCACGCTGGCCTGCTCGTGATGCACCGGTCCGGCGATGACCGCCAGCCCGATGAAGATCGCCGCAATCTCGGCGATCACGATCAGCCAATACCGGCGCCCGAAACCCGGCCCGGCCGGCTCGTCGTCGTCCTCGTCCGCCGGCACCTTGCGAATGGCCAGGTACACCGCCACGAAGGCCAGGATGGCTGCGATCCGCAGCACCGTCGCCGGCACGTCCGGAAGCTTGCCGGCGTTGACCAGCACGTACACCAGCCCGAACACCGCCCCGATAAGCGAGTTCATCCCGAGGCGTTGCACGGATCGAGCCTAACCGGCAGCAAGCGCCGGTCCTTCGCCACCTGCCCGAGGCCGGGCGGTGGCCTCAATGCGCGGCGGCGTCCCAGTTCGGGCCGACGCCGACGCTGACCTCGAGATCCACGTCGAGTCGGGCCGCGCCGGCCATCTCGGCCCGGACCAGCTCCTCGACCGCGGCCCGCTCCCCCGCGGCCACCTCGAGCACCAGCTCGTCGTGCACCTGCAGCAGCAATTTCGATTCCAGACCGCGCTCGCGCAACTGGCGCTGCACGCCCAGCATCGCCACCTTGATGATGTCGGCCGCACTGCCCTGGATCGGCGCGTTCAGCGCCATCCGCTCAGCCATCTCGCGCCGCTGCCGGTTGTCGGAGTTGAGGTCGGGCAGGTACCGCCGCCGGCCCATGATGGTTTCGGTGTAGCCGGTCCGGCGCGCCTCGTCCACCACCGAGTACAGGTAATCCCGCACCCCACCGAAGCGGTTGAAGTAGGCCTCCATCTGGGCCCGCGCCTCATCCGTGGTGATCTTGAGCTGCTGCGACAGCCCGAACGCGGACAGCCCGTAGGCCAGGCCGTAACTCATCGCCTTGACCCGGCGCCTGAGGTCGACGTCCACCTGCTCCGGCGCGACGTCGAAGGCCCGCGCGGCGACGAAGGTGTGCAGGTCCTCACCTGAGCTGAACGCCTCGATCAGGCCGGCGTCCTTGGACAGATGAGCCATGATCCGCATTTCGATCTGGCTGTAGTCGGCGGTCATCAGGCATTCCGAACCAGGCCCGACCACGAACGCCTCGCGGATCCGGCGGCCTTCTGGGGTCCGGACCGGGATGTTCTGCAGGTTGGGATCGGTGCTGGACAACCGCCCGGTCGCAGCGATCGTCTGGATGAAGGTGGTGTGCACCCGGCCGTGCTCGTCGATCATCGGCAGCAGGGAGTCGATCACCGACTTCAGCCGGGAAACCTCGCGGTGTCGGAGCAGGAAACCGAGCAACGGGTTGTCGCTGATCTCGGCCAGGCCGGCCAGGGCGTCAGCATCGGTGGTGTAGCCGGTCTTGGTCCGCTTGGTCTTGGGCAAGCCGAGCTCGTCGAACAGGATCGCCTGCAGCTGCTTGGGTGAGCCGAGGTTGAACGGCCGGCCGACGATGCGGTGCGCCTCGGACTCGGCATCCTTCACCGCGGCCCCGAGCTCGGACTGCAGCACGGTCAGGACGTCGGTGTCGACCGCGATGCCGGTGGCCTCCATGTCGGCGATCTCGAACGTCAGCGGGAGCTCCAGTTCGCTGAGCAGCCGGCTGCCGTGCCGCTCCGACAGCGCCGATCCCAGCGCCTCGGCCAGATCGCGGATCGCGGCCGCCTTCAGCCCTTCGGCCTGGGCGCGGGCGTCGTCGGACTCGTCCTCGCCGCCGTCGAGGGTGAGCTGGCCGGAGTCTTCGATCGAGTCGTCGCGCAGCTCGCGCTTGAGGTAGCGCAGCGCCAGGTCGGCGAGGTCGAACGTGCGCTGACCGGGCTGGACCAGATACGCGGCCAGCTGGGTGTCGGTCGCGACACCGGCCAGGGTCCAGCCGTGCTGGCGTAGGGCCAGCAGCGGCCCCTTCACGTCGTGCACAGCTTTCGGCAGGTCCGCCTCGGCCAGCCAAGCCGACAGCGCCTTGTCGTCTTCGGGGCCGAGCGTGACCACATCGATCCAGCCGGCCAAGCCCTCGGCGGTGGCCAGCGTGACGGAATTCAGGGTGCCGGTGCCGCGGCCCCAGGTGCCGGCGAAGGACACCCCGACCGTGCGCCCGTCCGAGGCGTGCTCGGCCAGGAAATCGGCCACCGCCCCGGTTCCCAACCGTCGCACCGAGACCTCGAAGCCTTCGGTGGCCTCGGGCTCGGCGCTGGTCAACGTAGCGAACAGCCGCTCCCGCAGCACCCGGAACTGCAGGTTGTCGAAGAGCTGGTGAACCTCGTCACGATCCCACGGCTGGCGGGCCAGCTCGCTGACGCCCAGATCCAGCGGCAGGTCGCGGACCAGCCGGGTCAGCTGCTGGTTCTGCACCACGCCGCCGAGGTGGGCCCGCAACGCGTCGCCGACCTTGCCCTTGACCTCGTCCACGTGCGCGACCAGCTCATCGAGCGTGCCGTACTCGCGGATCCACTTCGCCGCAGTCTTCTCGCCCACGCTCGGGATGCTCGGCAGGTTGTCCGACGGGTCCCCGCGCAGCGCCGCGAAGTCGGGATACTGAGCCGGCGTCAGGCCGTACTTGGCCTCGACCTCATCCGGGGTGAAGCGGGTCAGCTCGGAGACCCCCTTGCGGGGATAGAGCACCGTGACCTGCGGCCCGACCAGCTGCAGCGCGTCCCGGTCGCCGGTACAGATCAGCACCTGCATGCCGTGCTGGCCGGCCTCGGTGGTCAAGGTGGCGATCACGTCGTCGGCTTCGTAACCCTCGACCGCGATCATCGGGATCCGCAGCGCGGTCAGGACCTCCTGGATCAGCGGGACCTGACCGGCGAACTCGCTCGGGGTGCTGCTGCGGTTGGCCTTGTACTCCGGGTAGGCCTCGGACCGGAAGGTCTTGCGGCTGACGTCGAAGGCGACCGCGAGATGGGTCGGTTGCTCGTCCCGCAGCAGGTTGATCAGCATCGAGGTGAAGCCGAAGACCGCATTGGTGGTCTGCCCGGTGGTGGTGGAGAAGTTCTCGGCCGGCAGCGCGTAGAACGCCCGATAGGCGATCGAGTGGCCGTCGATGAGCAGCAGGCGGGGGGAGCCGGTGAGAACCTCAGTCACGCCGCCGAGTCTAGGCGGCCGGTCCGACAGCAGTTCCGACTGCGAAACGGCTAGGCCGGACCGGCGAGACCCGCGCGGTGGGCTGGCCGGATGGCACAGGTCAGCCGGGCGGTGCAGGTCCGGCGGCCGCTCTCGTCGGTCAGCACGATCTCGAACGAGGACACCGTGCGCCCGACGTGCAGCGGGGTGCACACGCCGGTGACCTTGCCGTCGGTGGCCGAGCGGTGGTGGGTGCAGTTGAGTTCGATGCCGACCGCGATGTGATCCGGGCCGGCGTGCAGCGCGGCCGCGATCGAGCCCAACGTCTCGGCCAACGCCGCCGACGCGCCGCCGTGCAGCAGGCCATAAGGCTGGCGGTTGCCGCTCACCGGCACGGTCGCGCTCAGGTGGTTGGGATCGAGGTCGGTGAACTCGATGCCGAGCTTGTCGGCCAGGAGCTCGTCCTTGCCTTCCCAGCGCTGGTTGAGATCGTCGAGCAGAGCCTGTTGAGCCGGGGTGATCATGCCCCTCTGCCTATCACACGGCTCGGCAGCACCCCGCGAACGGTGCGGCGCCGGCGCAGTGCGACCCGATCGGCGGTATCGACGATGCCGAGGCTGCGGCGCAGCGCGCCGACCGTGGCGATCCGGCGCACGACCAGCGGGGCGAACCCGAGCCGGGCAAGGTAACGGTTGGCGTCGCGGGCCCCGGCCTGGACGCCGACCACGACGTGGTCGATCTCACGGTCCTCGGCGTGCCGGACCGCTCCGGTCAGCAGCGCTCGGCCGGCCCCGCGCTTGCGAAAGGATGGGGCGACCAGCAGGTGTGAGATGTAGAGCGTCGCGGTCGGGGCGAGCACACCGACCCGCTCCTCCATCAGGACCGCGAAGCCGACCAGCTTCTCCGTCGCCTCGTCGATCGCCACCAGGACCAGCCGGTCCACGTCCGAGAGCAGCGCGTGGTAGCGGTCGGCCAGCGAAGGTCCGTGATCGGAGTTGCCGCGGCCGCGGCCCCGGCGCACGGTGTGGTCGACGACACCGTTGTCTTCAGCCAGTTCGATGAGTTCGGCAATGTCGGACGTCCCGGCGGGTCGGACCCGTACGTTGCCCCTCGACACATCCACTCCTGGCTGGTGTGAGCTGTTCGGAACGGGTTTTGTTGGACGGCCGTTCAAAACCCGATCCGCACCATATCGCGACCGAGCCGCTTGGCAACAGGGGACCTAAGCCTCAGTTTTCCGGTGGACCGACGCAGCGTGACCGGTCCCTTACAGTTCGGCGAACCTTCGGGGACCGGGCAGCGAATCCGGCGGAGCGAGAAGTGGAAACGTTGACTCAGGACGCAATTTCCTCGCCGAGGTAGGCGGCCCGGACCCGGTCGTCGGCCAGCAACTGCTGCCCGGTGCCGGACAGCACGATCTCGCCCGTCTCCAGCACGTAGCCGCGGTCGGCCAGGGCCAGCGCCTGGGCCGCGTTCTGCTCCACCAGCAGCACGGTGACCCCCTCGGCGTTGATCTCGCGCACGATGTCGAAGATCTGCTTGACGATCAGGGGCGCCAAACCCATCGACGGCTCGTCCAGCAGCAGCAGCCGGGGCTTGCCCATCAGGGCTCGCCCGATGGCCAGCATCTGCTGCTCGCCGCCGGACAGCGTGCCGGCCAGCTGCTTGATCCGCTCCCGAAGCCGGGGGAAGAGATCGAGCACGTGATCGAAGACCTGCTGATCCGGCCGCTTGAACCGGAAGGCGCCCATCTCGAGGTTCTCGGCCACCGTCATCCGCGGGAACACGTGCCGGCCCTCGGGCACGTGGCAGATGCCGAGCCCGATCAGCTCGTGGGCCGGGATGCCGTCGATGCGCCGGCCGGCGTAGCTGATCTGGCCGGCCACCGGGCGCAGCATCCCGGAAACCGTCTTCTGGGTCGTGGTCTTGCCGGCCCCGTTCGCGCCGAGCAGGGCCACCACCTCACCCTCGCCGACGTTGAACGAGATCCCCTTGAGCGCCTTGATCGCGCCGTAGCGGACCTCGATGTCGGCTACGTCGAGCAGCAGCTCAGGCATCCTCGTCTCCCGTCCGGTCGCCCGGCCCGCTCGCCGGCGGGCCGTAGTCGTGCTCACGGCTGATGATCGCGTCGTCGGAGACCTCGATGGCCTGCCGGCCCGGCTCGGCCGGCGCCCCGGCCGACGGGGCCGGCGCCGCCGGGTGTCCGGCCAGTTCCTCGGCCGCCTCCTCGGTCGAGGAACCGAGATAGGCCGCGACCACCACCGGATCGCGCTGGATCTGCTCCGGCGTGCCCTCGGCGATCTTCTCCCCGAAGTTGAGCACCACCAGCCGGTGCGCGATCGACATGACCAGCTTCATGTCGTGTTCGATCAGCAAGACCGAGATGTTGTCCTCGACGTTGATCCGCTGGATGAGTTCGGCCAGCTCGCGCTTCTCCACCGGGTTGGTGCCGGCGGCCGGCTCGTCGAGCAGGATGACGCCCGGGTCAGTGCCCAGCGCCCGAGCGATCTCGAGCCGGCGCTGCTCACCGTAGGCCAGGGAGCCCGCCAGCTCGTTGGCCCGATGGGTCAGCCCGACGAAGGCCAGCAGGTCGTAGGCCCGGCGGGTGCTCTCTCGCTCCTCCCGCCGCTGCCAGGGCATGCCCAGCATGGCTGCGACCGGACCGGACTTCTGCCGGGTCTCCACCCCTACCTTGACGTTCTCCAGTGCGGTCAGGGCCGGGAACAGCCGGATGTTCTGAAACGTCCGAGCCACCCCCATCCGGTTGACCACGTGGGTCTTGGCCCCCAGCACGCTGCGGGCCACGTCACCGGACCGGGCCGCCAGGGTTATGTTGCCTTCCTGCGGGGTGTATACGCCGGTCAGGGAGTTGAACAGGGACGTCTTGCCGGCCCCGTTCGGCCCGATCACGGCCAGGATCTCGCCCCGGTACATCTGCAGCGAGACGTCGTTGAGGCTGGTCACCCCGCCGAAGCGGAGGGTGACGTGGTTGACGTCGTAGACGACCTCGCGGGTCTGGGTGGCGGTCATCGGCTCACAACCCTTCCGAAGCCGGCACGGCTCTGGCCTCGGCAGAGGCCGGAGCGTCCAGACCGGACAGCTCGGCCCGGCGCCGCCGCGCTGGGATCAGTCCCTCCGGGCGGAAAATCATCATGACCACCAGGATGGCACCGACCCACATGTAGCGGTCGCTGGCCGGCACCTGGTCCTTGAGGAAGTCCGGCAACCAGGTCAGCGCGGCCGCGCCGGCCATCGCGCCGGGCAACGAGCCCATCCCGCCGAAGACCACGTAGGCCACCACCAGGAAGGAGTTGTTGAGCACGAAGTTGTCCGGGTTGATGTAACCGATCTGGCTGGCGAAGAAGACCCCGGCCACGCCGGAGGTCGAGGCGCCGATGGCGAAGGCCAGCAGCTTGACCCGGGTGGTGTTGATGCCGGTGGCCTGCGCGGCGACCTCGTCCTCGCGGACCGCGGCCCAGGCCCGGCCCAGCCGGGAATTCTCCAATCGGTTGAACAGGATCACGATCACCACGGTCAGGAACAGCAGCAGGTACCAATACTGCAACTGGTTCTGCCCCCAGACCAGTTTGACCGGGCCGAGGTGGATGACCGGGTTCGGGATGCCGAAGGCACCCTTGGGCCCGTTGGTGATGTTGCCCGGGTTGTTCACCGCGATCAGCCGGATGATCTCACCGAAGCCGAGGGTCACGATGGCCAGATAGTCACCGCGCAGCCGCAGGGTGGGCGCGCCGAGCGCGACACCGGCGATCAGACAGGCAACGATTGCAAAGGGAATCGCCCACAACGAGCTCAGGTGCAGCCACGACGGCGGCCGGTGCGGCAGCGCGTAGGTCAGGTACGCGGTCATGTAGGAGCCGATCGCGTAGAAGGCTATGAACCCGAGATCGAGCAGGCCGGCCCAGCCGACGACGACGTTCAGCCCGACCGCCAGCAGCACGTAGATGCCGATATCGGTGACCAGCGCCTTCTGCCAGAAACCGTTGGCCATCGGCGGGTAGAACAGCGCGATCGCCATCACCGCGAACAGCAGCGTCCGCCCGTTGGCGAGCTTGACCGGCATCGCCGGCCGGACGCTGGAGCCGGGGGTCTGGCCGCTGACATCGGCCGATCCGCCGAGTACATCGGAGGAGAACTCATCGACACCGCGGCCGGGGGTCGCGGCCAGGAAGCCCGCTCCGGCCAGCAGCAGGAACGCGGCGCAGGCCATCCAGCCACCGACGCCGAGGTTCTGCCACGGTCCGGTGGCGCCGTCGAAACCGGTGCTGGCCGCGACCTTGGAGAAGTCGTACATGGTCACCAGGGTGATCAGCACCGAGACGAGCCCGAGACCGGTGGCAATCCAGCCCAGCAGCCGGTTCCGCAGGTAGCCCGCCGCCAAGCCCGCGATCGCGGTGAGTGCGAACAGCAGCCAGCCGAGCCAGATCAGGTACTGCACGGCGATCGGAGCCAGGCCCGTGCCGCGGAAGATGTTGTGGGTGTCGGTCAGGGTCGCGTTCCGGCTGAGCGGGGCGAACCAGGTGGCCTGGATGAACGCGATCAGCCCGAGGATCAGGCCGACCACGGCCAGCGGCAGCCCCGGGCGCCAGTTCACCACCCGATCCAGGAACACCCGGGTCTGGGCGACATCCTCCCGCGACAGCACCACGAACAGCGCCGCCGCCCCGATCGCCAGGAAGCCCAGCAACGCGACCCAGGCCCCGGTCGAGTGGTCCGGCGTGACCAGGTAACTGGCCAGCAGGGCGTGGGCCGAGTAGCCCCAGACGCCGCCGACGACCGCGACGACCGCGCCGGCGATGGCGACTGCCTTGTTGGCCAGGATGATCGCCAGGGCACAGATCACCACCGCGGCGATCAACAGGATCCAGCCCAGGTGCCCGCCGAAGTACAGCTTGGCCGACGCCGCCAGGCCCTTGGTGTTGTTGGCCTTGGCCGAGATCGTGCCGAACTTCTGGTTGCCGGCGACCGCGCTGTCGGTCCAGTGCAGCAGCAGGAACGAGGCCAGCACCGACAGCAGGCCGGCGGCCAGCGGCCGCATGCCGGGCCGCACCAGGTAGGGCCGGATGTAGTCGAACAGGGTTATGACCAGGTACAGCAGCACCCCGATGCCGAGGAAGTAGGCCACCCGGGGGAACTGCAGGCTCTGCCGGAAGCCGTAGCCGAAGTCGTTCTGCACGCCTTCCTGGTTGCCGATCATCATGGCCAGGATTAGTCCGGCGGCCAGGCAGACCAGCAGCCGGATGCCGTCACGCTTGGTGAAGCTCATGCTCGCACCTCGCTGCGATGCTCGTTGCGATGCTCGCTCATGCCGCACGCCCCAGACGCTCGCCGAGGATGCCGGTCGGCCGGAAGATCAGCACCAGCACCAGCACGATGAAGCTCACCACGTCGACCCATTGCAGGCCGATCCACTGGGTACTGCCCCGCCACGGCGCGGTCGGCACCACGTTCTCGACGACGCCGATGAGCAGGCCACCGACCATCGCGCCGCGGATGTTGCCGATACCGCCGAGCACTGCAGCCGCGAACGCCTTGGTGCCGGCGGCGAAGCCCATGGTGTTGGAGAAGACGAAGGCGGTGCCGAACATGAAGCCGGCCGCCCCGCCCAGCGCACCGCCGATGATGAAGGTGCGGGAGATGGTCTTGTCGATGTTGATGCCCATCAGGGCCGCGGTCGGCGCGTCCTCGGCCACGCCGCGGATGCTGCGACCGAGCTTCGTCTGCGAAACCACCCGGTCCAGCAGGAACATCATCACCACGGCCGTGACGATGATGGTGAGCTGGATGGTCCGGACCGGCGCTCCGAAGATCGTGAACAGCTGGTGCTGGACGTCGAAGTAACCCGGGAACTGGTTGTTGCTGAACCGGTTGAACAGCTTGCCCGCGAACTGCTGCAGGAAGAACGACATGCCGATCGCGCTGATCAGGAATGCCAGTTTGGGCGCGCCTCTTCGTCGCAGCGGTCGGTAGGCGATCTGCTCGAGCGACCAGGCGACGGCGGCGCCGACGACCGCACCGGACAGCAGCCCGATCAGGAAGACGAAGGGTACGAACCAGGCCGGGGTGTTGTTCTTATCCCCCACTATGGCGTGCACGATGATGTAGCTGCCGAAGGCACCGGACATGAACACCTCGCCGTGGGCGAAGTTGATCAGTTGCAGCACGCCGTAGACCAGGGTGTAGCCGAGCGCGATCAGCGCATACATCGAGCCACGGGTGAGCCCGATGATGAGGTAGTTCAGGAAATCGGACATCGAGGACCTTCCAAGTGGTTGCTTGTCACTCGGTAAGCAGCGTTGGCTGCGGACACGGCGAGGGCTTCGCCGGCTCTGCGCCGACGAAGCCCTCGCCCTCAGATCATCGGATCAGTGGCCCGACTCAGTTCTGGTCCTTCATGTTGCCCAGCAGGACGATCTCACCGTTCTTCTGGGTGAACAGGTTCACCGTCTGAGCGGTGGCCACGACCTCACCGTTGGTCTCGAACTTGACCTCGGTCGTGATGCCCTGGTAGTCGAGCGCATTCACCGCGGTCTCCACCGAGGCCTTGGTGATCGAACCCTTGCTCTTGGCGTCCTTGATCGCCTGGATCATCGCGTTGGTGGCGTCGTAGGCCTCCGGCGAGTAGGTCGACGGCGGGGTGTTGAACGCCGCCTGGTAGGCCGCGGCGAAGTCCTTGGCCGCCGGGGCGGTGGTCGCGTCGAGGCAGCCGCAGCTGAAGTACCAGCCGTTACCGGCACTGCCGGCCTGCTTGGTGAAGACCGAGGACTTGATGCCGTTGCCACCGATCTTGATACCGGTGTAGTTGATCGCGTTGAGCGCCTTGGCGAACAGCGCGGCCTGGGCGTCGTAACCGCCGTAGAACAGCGCACCGGCGCCGGAGGTCTTGACCGCGGTGGCCGCAGCGCTGTAGTCGGTGGTCTTGGCGTCGACGCCGGTCCGGACCACGGTCACGCCCTTGGCCTGGGCTTCCTTCTGCACCGCGTCGGCCACGCCCTTGCCGTAGTCGGAAAGGTCATCGATGACGTAGAGCTTCTTGACCTTCTTGGCCAGCCAGTCCGCGGCCTGGGTGCCTTCGACGTTGTCCGAGGGGACGATCCGGTGGAAGGTCTGGAAGCCCAGCGTGGACAGCGACGGGTTCGTCGCCGACGGGCTGATCATGGCCAGGCCGGCCGCACCGTAGGTCTTGCCGACGGCCTTGGTGGCGCCGGAGAACGACGGGCCGATCTCGCCGACCACGGTGTTGTCCTGCAGTACCTGGGCGGCAGCGGCCGGCGCCTTGGACGGGTCGCCCTGGTCGTCAGCCTTCAGCAGCTTCAGGGTGAAACCGAGATTTGCCTTGTTGGCCTGGTCTATCGCGAGCTGGACGGCATTGACTTCGTTGATACCGAGCTGCTGGTTGTCGCCGGACAGCGGGCCCTGGAAAGCGATGGTGTAGGTGCCACCGCTGGAGTTGTTGGCGCCGGAGCTGTTGCCGCCCCCGGACAGGCCACTGTTGTTGTTCGAGCTGCTGTTCGAGCAGGCGCTGAGGGCGAGAGCGCCCGCAACACCGACTACGGCGATCTTCGCCAGGGACAGAGTCCGCACTGACGTTTCCTCCTTCGTGTTCGGCCCTCGCCTTGAGGACCGACGAGCCGCCTGGGCCGAGCAAGCCGGATGGCTCACCCGGCCGAGGTGATCATCGCCAGGAGGCTACTGCTCCGAGGCGGGGCGCGGAATCATCAGCTGCAATCCGCGCGCCGTCGTAACCAAATCGCGTCCGTTCGGAGGGCAGTCGTAACACAGACGCCTACATATGCCCGATTCGAAGAAGTCTTGCCGTAACCGGACGACGGATCGTCTAGCGAGCGGCGAGGCGATCAGGACTGCATCTGGCCGGTTTCGGTGAGTACCAGCTCGGCTACTGCGCGCATGGTGGTGCGCTTGTCCATGGCCGCCCGTTGAATCCAGCGAAATGCCTCCGGTTCGGACAACCGGTGTTCGGCCATCAGCACGCCCTTGGCCCGCTCGATCAGCTTTCGCGCTTCGAGCCTGTCCTGCAGCCCGCTGACCTCGGTTTCCAGGGCCCGGATCTCGGCGAAGCGGCTGGTGGCCATCTCGATGGCCGGCAGCAGATCGCGCTTGTGGAAGGGCTTGATCAGGTAGGCCATGGCCCCGGCGTCGCGAGCGCGCTCGATGAGATCGCGTTGGGAGAAGGCGGTCAGGATGACGACCGGGGCGATCCGGGCCCCGGTGATCTGGCCGGCCGCGGTGATCCCGTCCATCTTGGGCATTTTCACGTCGCAGATGACCACGTCGGGTCGCAGGTCGGTGGCCAGCTGCACCGCTTTCTCCCCGTCCGCGGCCTCGCCCACGACTTCGAAGCCCTCTTCGATCAACATCTCGCGCAGATCGAGCCGGATGAGTGCCTCGTCCTCGGCGATCAGGACACGCCGTGCAGCGTTCGCCGGTTCGGCGGAGGTCGGCTCGACCACGTCACTCACTACCTTCACTCGATCTCTGGCCGCGGCTCTGCGTGCGCGCGAGGGGCGTCCCGCACGCTGAGCAAAGCCTATCCGGCTAGACTCGCGGCGAATGTGACGCCCCTGTGATGGAACTGGCATACATGGCGGTCTCAAAAACCGTTGCCGAAAGGCGTGTGGGTTCGAATCCCACCGGGGGCACCGCTGACGCAGGGCCCGGCAGGTACTTTCGCCGGGCCTTGCGTCAGCTCTGACGACTGGGCGGGATTCGGGAGGAGCGCCCTGGCGGCCGTGAGGCCGACAGCGACGGCTCCCACCGGGGGTACCGCTGACGCAGGGCCCGGCAGGTACTTTCGCCGGGCCTTGCGTCAGCTCTGACGACTGGGCGGTACGGGCTAGGGCAGCCAGCCCCGGCGCTGGGCGGCGGCGCCGAGGGCGAACCGGCCGACCGCGCCGAGTTCGGTACCGAGCCGGGCGATCCGCCGGCCGACCTGGCGCGGCGACATGTCCAGGGCTCGGGCCACCTGGGCGTCAGTGGCACCCGAGGACAGCAGCCTCAGCAACTCCTGGTCGACCTCGTCGTGGGTCGGTTCAGCCAGGAACCCCTCCTCCAGCGGCCGGGCGTGTTCCCACTGGGCCGCGAACAGGCTCCGGCAGGTCGCGAGCAGGCCTGCGTGAGTCACCACGATGACGTCGGACAGCGCATCGCTCGGATCGGCGCGCAACAAGCCGACCACATCGTCCTGCCAGGATCATCCGGTCCTGGCAGGACGGGTTCCAGCGGATATCGGCCCCGAGCTCGCGCAGCCACAGGCAGTACCGGCGGTCGTCAGCGGAGAAGCTGCTCGGCGTGCCGACCACCGTCCGATGGCTGATGCCGCGGGCCAGATCGCGCTCGTCCCAGACCGCACCCTTGGACATCGACTCCCCGGCCGGAAAGTTGCCAGGGTTCAGCGACACCACCCGTTGCCGGACACCGGCCGACAGATCATCGATGAACCGTCGCGCCGGCGGACCGGCCGGAACCGTCCACACCCCGTCCTCGGCCCGGTCCAGGTGGCGGTGAACCACGTCGAGCAGCGGCTCGCTGGCCGTCATCATTCCTCCCGGATGGTCACCAGTGTCTGCAGCTGTCTGCAGCTCAACGTTCTCACAACCAAGCCGGCTGATACCTCGATATCCCGGACAAGCGACCGCACGGCCGGGCCCGTCGGCGGCTGGCTAGGATGGCTCCAGGCCCCCGGCCTGCGCACGATTGCCCCTGCAGCTGCCGTCGAGAGGTGACTCGAGCATGACCGAGCCCACAACTGCCAGCCTCGTCTCCGACGCGTTCAACGCGGTGATCAAGGTTGTCGAGCAAGCCGATTCTCAGATTGCCGGGGCGATCAAGGCCGAGCTGGTCGACCAGCGCAATTCCCTCAAACTCATCGCCAGTGAAAACTACGCCTCGCCGGCCGTGCTGCTGACGATGGGTAACTGGCTGTCCGACAAGTACGCCGAGGGGACGATCGGACACCGCTTCTACGCCGGTTGCCAGAACGTCGACACCGTCGAGGAGATCGCTTCTGACTACGCCGCGAAGCTTTTCGGGGCCGAACACGCGTACGTGCAACCGCATTCGGGCATCGACGCCAACCTGGTCGCGTACTGGGCCATCCTGACCAAGCGGGTCGAGGCGCCGGCGCTGGAGCGGTTCCAGGCCAAGAACGTCAGCGAACTCTCCGATGCCGACTGGGCCGAGTTGCGGCAGGCGCTGGGCAACCAGCGGATGCTGGGCATGTCACTGGAGGCCGGCGGCCACCTCACCCACGGTTTCCGGCCCAACATCTCGGGCAAGATGTTCGACCAGCGCAGTTACGGCACCGACCCGGAGACCGGACTGGTCGATTACGAAGCGCTGCGCGCGCAGGCCCGGGAGTTCAAGCCGCTCATCCTGGTCGCGGGCTACTCCGCCTACCCGCGCAAGGTCAACTTCCGGATCATGCGCGAGATCGCCGACGAGGTCGGGGCGACCTTGCTGGTCGACATGGCCCACTTCGCCGGCCTGGTCGCCGGCAAGGTCTTCACCGGCGACTTCGACCCGGTGCCGCACGCGCACATCGTCACCAGCACCACCCACAAGTCGCTGCGCGGCCCGCGCGGCGGCCTGGTGCTGTGCACCGAGGAGTACGCGCCGTTCGTCGACCGCGGCTGCCCGCTGGTGCTGGGCGGGCCGCTGTCGCACATCATGGCAGCCAAGGCGATCGCCCTGGCCGAGGCGGCGCGACCGGAGTTCGCCGACTACGCCCAGCGCATCGTGGACAACGCGGTCGCGCTGGCCGACGGCCTGCTCAAGTCCGGCGCCACGGTCGTATCCGGTGGCACCGAGAATCACATAGTGCTGCTGGACGTCAGCCCGTACGGTCTGACCGGCCGGCAGGCCGAGTCGGCCCTCATCGATGCCGGCCTGGTCGCCAACCGCAACGCGATCCCGAACGACCCCAACGGAGCCTGGTTCACCTCCGGCGTCCGGTTCGGCACGCCGGCCCTGACCACCCGTGGCTTCACCGAGGACGACCTGCGTGAGGTCGGCACCATGATCGACCAGGTCCTGCGCGCGACCAAGGTTGCCACTGCCGCCTCCGGCTCGCCGTCCAAGGTCAAATACCACCTCGACCCCGAGGTTCGGCAGGCGGTGCTGAGCCGGGCCGGCGAACTGGTGGCCGCGCACCCGCTCTACCCGGAGATCGAGCTCAGCTAGTCACCCGGTGACGGCGCCGCCAGCGCGGCGACAACCCGGGCGGTGTCAGCCCGGATGACCTCGGCCGGTAGTGGCGGCAGCACGTCGAGCCACGTGCCCATGCCGCTGCCCCGCAGTTGCAGCATGCCGACCGGACGGGCGATGAACCACCAGTGCAGGTGCACTCCCCCGTCGCCCCAGCGGTAGATGTGCACCCGGCCGACGGCGTCGATGCCGGCTCTGATCGCCCGCTCGACGAGCACCAGCAGTTGTCCCTGCTCGGCCGCAAGGTCGGCGTCGACGCCGTCGATGTCGACGTGCCGGCGCGGGGTGAGCATGAAGGTGTGCACGCCGAGCCGCTGCTTGGACGTGATTTCCTCCAAGCGCCAATGCTCGTTCGTCCAGTCGTAGTCGGAGTCCGGCCGGCGGCAGGAGGAGCAGTCGGCCGGTTCGGTACCACCGCGTTCCGGCTCCGGCGCCGGCTCGTCGATCTCGACCACCCGCAACCGGTCGGCCTCGAACGGGAAGATGGTGCCGAGCTGTTCGCCCGACGGCGCCGGCAGCCGGCCGTCGACCTCGGCCGCACGGACCCCGGCCAGGAACGCCTCGGTGTAGGGCGAGTTCGGCCCGCTCATGCGTTGGGCAATCGGATCATGCCCTCCTGGGCCACGCTGACCACCAACCGGCCGTCTCGGGCGAAGAACCGACCGGTGGCCAGACCTCGACCACCGGAGGCCGAGGGCGAGGAGGACTCGTAGAGGAACCACTCATCGGCCCGGAAGCCGCGGTGGAACCACATCGCGTGATCCAGCGAGGCCATGCTGATCGGATCGAGCCGGGCCGCCATGCCATGCCGGATCAGCACCGAGTCCAGCAAGTTGAGATCCGAGGCGAAGGTGATCACGCAGACGTGCAGTGTGGGGTCGTCCGGCAACCGGCCGTCGGCCTTCATCCAGATCCGGTGCGGCCGGTTCTCCCGCGGTCCGGAACCCCGTTGGATCCACGGCGGATCGTCGACATAGCGGATGTCGAAAGCTCGCGGAATCCGGTTCATCATCTCGGCCAGCGGGTCGTAGCCGACCAACCGCTCGGCCAGGGTCGGCAGCGACTCCGGCGCCGGCACCTCGGGCATCTCGCGCTGATGGTCGATGCCGCCCTGTTCGAGCTGGAACGAGGCCGACAGCGTGAAGATCACCTGCCCGTGCTGCACCGCGCTGACCCGCCGGACCGAGAACGAGCGCCCATCGCGGACCCGTTCCACCGTGTACACCAGCGGTAGCGAAGGGTCACCAGGCCGGATGAAGTAGGAATGCAGCGAGTGCACCCGGCGCTCGGATTCCACCGTCCGGGTGGCCGCGACCAGGGCCTGGCCGGCCACCTGGCCGCCGAACACCCGCTGCAGCGAGACCTTGGGGCTGACCCCGCGGAAGATGTTCTCCTCGACCCGCTCCAGGTCGAGCAGGGCGACCAGGCCGTCCACGACGGCCTGACCGGACAGCGGCGCGGCGGGATCAGCGGTCACGTCGGAGGATGTCGCCGATGTGGTGGACCCGGATGGTGTTGGTCGAACCCGGGGTCGATGGCGGCGTGCCGGCCACGATCACGACCAGGTCGTCGGGCTTGCAGACCCGCTGGGCCAGCAGGGCCGAGTCGACCTGGCGGACCATCTCGTCGGTCGTCTGCACCGTCCACACCTGGTGGGCCTGCACGCCCCAGGACAGCGCCAGCTGGCGCATCACCGTCTCCTCCGGGGTGAACGCGAGCACGCTGGCGTGGGCGTGCAGGCGAGCCAGCCGGCGCGCGGTGTCTCCGCTCTGGGTGAAGGCGACCAGGGCCCGGGCCCCCAGCGCGTCGGCGATGTCCTTGGCGGACTTGGAGATCACGCCCCCGGGAGTGCGCGGGTCGTGCAGCAGGGCCGAGACGTCGACGGTGGACTTCTCGACCTCGCTGATGATCCGCGACATCGTGGCCACGGTCTGCACCGGGTAGGTGCCCATGCTGGTCTCGCCCGACAGCATCACCGCGTCGGCACCGTCCAGCACCGCGTTGGCCACGTCGGAGGCCTCGGCCCGGGTCGGCCGGGAGTGGCTGATCATCGACTCCAGCATCTGGGTCGCCACGATCACCGGCTTGGCGTTGTCGCGGCAGACGTTGATGGCTTGCTTCTGGATCAGAGGCACCTGTTCCAGCGGGCACTCCACACCCAGGTCGCCGCGGGCCACCATGACCCCGTCGAAGGCGAGTGCGATGTCGACCAGCCGGTCCACCGCCTCCGGCTTCTCGATCTTGGCGATCACCGGCCGGCGGATACCGACCCGGTCCATCACCTGGTGCACCAGCTTGATGTCCTCCGGCGAGCGGACGAAGGACAGCGCGACCCAGTCCACGCCGAGCAACAGCGCGAACTCCAGGTCGTCGATGTCCTTCTCGCTCAGGGCGGGCACGCTCACCGCGACCCCGGGCAGCGACAGGCCCTTGTTGTTGCTGACCACGCCGCCCTCGCTGACGTCGCACACCACGTCGGTGCCGTCCTCGACGCCGACCACGATCAGCCCGACGTTGCCGTCGTCGACCAGCAGCCGGTCGCCCGGTTTGACGTCGGAGGCCAGCAGCTTGTAGGTCGTGGAGACCCGGTCGTGATCGCCCTCGATGTCCTCGACGGTGATCCGCACCCGCTCCCCGGTGGCCCACATGACCGGGCCTTCGGCGAACCGGCCGAGCCGGATCTTGGGCCCCTGCAGGTCGGCCAAGGTGGCCACGTTGCGCCCGGCCGCCGCGGCAGCCTCCCGCACGCTGTGGAAGCGGCCGGCGTGATCGGAGTGCTCGCCATGGCTGAAGTTCATCCGGGCCACGTCCATCCCGGCCTCGATCAGCGCCCGCATGCGTTCGGGCGGATCGGTGGCAGGGCCGAGGGTGCAGACGATCTTTGCGCGACGGGTCACATTCGCCAACCTTAAACGCTTGCTCATCAGCACCGGGCGGCGCCCGGGCTACCGATCAGTAGTGGGCCGCTCAGGCCCGGGCGGCAGCCATGACCGCCTCGTCCACGTTGCGCCCTTCGGCCTCGGCCAACCGGGTCGCTTCCAGCACCCGCCGGTAATCCCTGGGCATGATCAGGGCGAACCGTCCGGACAGCGCACCCGGGTCGGCCAGCAGGCCGGCGGCAACCGTGGAGCCGGTGAGCTCGGCATGCCGGCGCAGGATCTGCTGGAGCAGCCGGGCATGCTCGCCGGTCACCGGTTCGATATCGACCAGTTCCCGGTTGACCAGGCTCTCGTCGAGATCGAGCACGAAGCCCACCCCGCCGGACATGCCGGCGGCCAGGTTGCGCCCGGTCCGGCCCAGGATCACCGCCACGCCGCCGGTCATGTACTCCAGCGCGTGGTCGCCGGCGCCCTCGGTGACCGCGGTGGCACCGGAGTTGCGCACACAGAACCGCTCCCCGACCACTCCCCGCAGGTAGAGCTGGCCCGAGGTCGCGCCGTAGCCGATCACGTTGCCGGCGATGACGTTGTCCTCGGCGACCAGCGGGGCCCGCTGGTCCGGCTGGATCGCCAGCACGCCGCCGGACAGGCCCTTGCCGACGTAGTCGTTGGCGTCGCCGTGAAGCCGGATCAGGATGCCCGGGGGCAGGAACGCCCCCAGCGACTGGCCGGCCGAGCCGTGCAGGGTGATGTCGATCGTGCCCTCCGGCAGGCCGTCCGGGCCGTAGCGACGGGTCACCAGGGAGCCGAGCATGGTGCCCACGGTGCGGTTGACGTTGCGGACCGGCAACTCGAGCGAGACCGGCGAGCCGTCCAGCAGCGCCCCCTCGCACAGCTGGATCAGGGTGTTGTCCAAAGCCTGTTCCAGGCCGTGGTCCTGCCCGACCCGCTGGTGCAGCGCGGTGCCCGGAGCCGGCGCCGGCATCTGCAGCAACGGGGACAGGTCGATGCCGTCGGCCTTCCAGTGCTCGACCGCCCGTCGGGTGTCGAGGAACTCGGCGTGCCCGACCGCCTCGGCCAGCGAACGGAAGCCCAGCTGGGCCAGCAGCTCCCGGACCTGCTCGGCGATGTATTCGAAGAAGGTGACGACGAACTCCGGCTGGCCGCTGAAGCGGGCCCGCAGCTCGGGGTTCTGGGTGGCCACCCCGACCGGGCAGGTGTCCAGGTGGCACACCCGCATCATGATGCAACCGGAAACCACCAGTGGCGCAGTGGCAAAACCGAATTCCTCGGCCCCGAGCAGGGCGGCGATCACCACGTCCCGGCCGGTCTTCATCGAGCCGTCGACCTGGACCACGATCCGGTCCCGCAGGTTGTTCAGCAGCAGTGTCTGCTGGGTCTCGGCCAGCCCCAGCTCCCAGGGCATGCCGGCGTGTTTGAGCGAGGTCAGCGGAGCTGCGCCGGTGCCGCCATCGTGCCCGGAGATCAGCACCACGTCGGCGTGCGCCTTGGCGACTCCGGCCGCGACCGTACCGACGCCGGCCTCGGCCACCAGCTTGACGTGGATCCGGGCCGCGGAGTTGGCGTTCTTCAGATCGTGGATGAGCTGGGCCAGATCCTCGATCGAGTAGATGTCGTGGTGCGGCGGCGGGGAGATCAACCCGACGCCCGGCGTCGAGTGCCGGGTCCGGGCGATCCAGGGGTAGACCTTGTAGCCGGGCAGCTGACCACCCTCGCCCGGCTTGGCCCCCTGGGCGATCTTGATCTGCAGATCATCAGCGTTGACCAGGTAATTCGAGGTCACACCGAACCGGCCCGAGGCCACCTGCTTGATCGCCGAGCGGCGAAGGTCGCCGTTCGGGTCGGGGGTGAACCGGTCGGCGTCCTCGCCGCCCTCGCCCGAGTTGGACTTGCCGCCGATCCGGTTCATCGCGATCGCCAGGGTCTGGTGGGCCTCGGCCGAGATCGACCCGTAGGACATCGCCCCGGTCGCGAACCGCTTGACGATCGAGGCCACCGACTCGACCTCGGAGATCGGCACCGGGGGCCGCCGGCCGAACCGGAACTCGAACAGCCCGCGCAGGGTGGCACCTTCACGGCTGAGCCGGTTCACCTCGTCGGTGTACTCGCTGAAGATGTCGTAGCGCTTGGCCCGGGTCGCGTGCTGCAGCTTGAACACGGTCTGCGGGTTGAACAGGTGCAGCTCGCCCTCCCGGCGCCAGGAGTACTCCCCGCCGACCTCGAGCCGGCGGTAGGCCCGAGAGCTCGGATTGATGCCGAATGCCCTTTCGTGCCGGGCCAGAACCTCCTCGGCCAGGGTCTCCAGGCCGATCCCGCCGAAGCGGGACCGGGTGCCCAGGAAGTAGTTGTCCACCAGTTCTTCGGACAGGCCGAACGCCTGGAAGATCTGGGCCCCGGTGTAGGAGGCCACGGTGGAGATGCCCATCTTGGACATCACCTTGAGCACGCCCTTGGACAGTGCCTTGATGTAGTGGGAGATCGCCGTGGCCGAGTCGATCCCGGTGAGCACGTTGCGCTCGATCAGATCATCGATCGACTCGAACGCCAGGTACGGGTTGACCGCAGCGGCGCCGTAGCCGATGAGCAGCGCGACGTGGTGCACCTCGCGGGCCTCGCCGGTCTCGACCACCAACCCGACCCGGGTCCGCTGGCCGGTTTGGACCAGGTGCCGGTGCACCGTGGAGGTCAGCAACAACGACGGGATGGGAGCGTGCTGGGCATCGCAGTCCCGGTCGGACAGGATGATGATCCGCGCCCCGGCCGCGACCGCGGCCGAGCACTCGTCGGCCACCCGCATCAGCGCGGCCTGGAGCGCCGGGCCGCCCCCGTGTACCCGGTATCGCCCGTCGATCAGGGCACATTGGAAACCGGGCAGGTCACCGTCGGCGTTGACATGCCAGATCTTGGCCAGGTCGTCGTTGTCGATGACCGGTTTGGGCAGCACGATCTGGCGACAGGACGCCGGCGACGGCGCGAGCAGGTTCTGCTCGGGCCCGATGGTGCCGGCCAGCGAGGTGACCAGCTCCTCGCGGATCGCATCCAGCGGCGGGTTGGTGACCTGGGCGAACAGCTCGCTGAAGTAGTCGAACAGCAGCCGGGGGCGCTTGCTCATCACGGCCAGCGGCGTGTCGGTCCCCATCGACCCGAGCGGCTCGACGCCCGAGTTGGCCATCGGGGTCAGGATGATCCGCAGCTCCTCCTCGGTGTAGCCGAACAGTTGCTGGCGCCGGGCCACCGATTCGTGGGTGTGCACCACGTGCTCGCGATCGGGCAGCGAGTCCAGGTGCAGCAACCCGGCGTGCAGCCAGTCGCCGTAGGGATGCTCGGCGGCCAGCTCGGCCTTGATCTCGGCGTCGTCCCGGATCCGGCCGCCCGCGGTGTCGACCAAGAACATCCGCCCCGGCTGCAGCCGGCCCTTGGCGGTTACTTCAGCCGGATCGATATCGATCACCCCGGCTTCGCTGGCCAGGATCACCAGTCCGCCGCGGGTCTGCCACCACCGACCCGGACGCAACCCGTTGCGATCGAGGACCGCTCCGATGACCGTGCCGTCGGTGAAGGTGACGCAGGCCGGCCCGTCCCACGGTTCCATCAACGCCGAGTGGAAGGCGTAGAAGTCCCGGCGGGCCCGATCCATCGCCTGGGCGTTCTCCCACGCCTCCGGGATCATCATCAGCACCGCGTGCGGCAGCGACCGCCCGCCCAGGTGCAGCAGCTCCAGCACCTCGTCGAAGGAGGCCGAATCCGACGCGCCGGGGGTGCAGATCGGGAACAGCCGGGACAACGGCCGGCCGGCCGGAGCCAGCAGGTCCGAGGCGAGCAGCGACTGCCGGCTGTACATCCAGTTCCGGTTGCCGCCGACGGTGTTGATCTCGCCGTTGTGCGCGATCAGCCGGAACGGCTGGGCCAGCGGCCAGGACGGAAAGGTGTTGGTGGAGAAGCGGCTGTGTACCAGAGCGATCGCGGTGGCGAACCGCTCGTCGGCCAGGTCCGGGAAGAACGTGGCCAGCTGGGCCGTGGTCAGCATGCCCTTGTAGACCAGGGTGCGGGCCGACAGGGACGGGAAGTAGAGCTCCTCGCCGGCCTCGCGGACCAATCGCTCGCTGACCTTGCGGACGGCGTAGGCCCGCCGTTCCAGCTCCAGGCCGGTCAGGCCCGGCTCGGCCCCGGCCAGGAAGAGCTGGCTGAAGGCCGGCATGACCGACAGCGCGGTCGGCCCGATGCCGGTGGAATCGACCGGCAGCTCGCGCCAGCCGAGCACCCGCAGCCCCTCGCTGGCCACCGCCTCGGAGATCAACTGCTCGACCCGGGCCCGCGCGCCGGGCCGGGTCGGCAGGAACGCGATGCCGGTTACGTAATCCCCCACCGGCGGCAACTCGAAGCCGACCACCGCACGCAGGAAGGCGTCCGGGATGCCTACGGTGAGCCCGGACCCGTCGCCGCTGGAGGGCTCGGCGCCGGCCGCGCCCCGGTGGTCCATGTTGTGCAGCGCGATCAGGGCGTTACGGACCAGCTGGTGGCTCGGCCGGCCGGACAGGTCGGCCAGGAACGCCACGCCGCAGGAGTCGGCCTCCGCAGCCGGGTCGTACAGCCCCTGCCGGGCCGGCAGCGCCGAGAACGGCAGCGTGGTTTCGGGCGCGCGGGAGGAAGGCATACGGTTCCCCTTCGTCCGGGGCCGGTGCGGGCACCTGGCCGTCCGTGCTGTCGGCCACCCGGCGCTGGGCGGCACGTGGTGCGAGCGGGACAGCGTCGGCCCAGATGCTCCGGCTCGTCGCGGCCGTTGGCCGGCGAGCGCTCGGTACAGGTTACCGGCAGGTGTCCGGCCGGGCGAACCGTGTCGGTTGTGAACCCGCTCGCGCCGCGGGCTGGCACAGTAGCTGGGGTGAGCAGCCAATTCCACGCGGCGGTCCATGCCGGCGACGTCGCCGCCGTGCGGGCCCTGCTCGACGTCGATCCCGCTTGGCTGGAGCGCCCGGATGCCGACGGCGCCTCCCCGGCCCTGGCCGCCCTGTACCGCAACCATGTCCAGCTCGCCGATGAGCTGGCCGCCCGGTCCGGACCGCTGTCGGTGTTCGAGGCCGCCGCGTTCGACGACAGCGACCGGCTGGCCGAGCTGATCCAGGGCCGGCCGCTCGTGGTCGCGGACTGGAGTGCGGACGGCTGGCAACCGCTGCACCTGGCCTGCTTCTTCGGCCGGGTCGAAGCGGCCCGGCAGCTGCTCGATGCCGACGCTCCGGTGGCCGAGCCATCCCGCAACGAGCAGGCGGTGCACCCGCTGCACGCCGCGGCGGCCCGGTCCAATGCCGAACTGGTCTGGTTGCTCATCGCCTCCGAGGCACCGGTCGATGCCCGCCAGCACGGCGGTTGGACGGCGCTGCAGGCCGCTGCCGCCAACAACGACGGGGACAGCGTCCAGGCCCTGCTGGCCGCCGGCGCGGATCCGGAGCTGCTCAACGACCGCGGGCAGCGAGCGATCGACCTGGCCACCGACGACGCGGTCCGCCGGTTACTGGCGCCCGGCGGCTGACCCGGCGCCGGGCTCAGCTGACGGTGGCGCCGAGCGCGTGGCCGATCAGGTAGGTCACCACGAAGACCCCGGCACCGAGCAGCAACTGCCGGCCCCCGGCATACCACCAGCTGCGGCGGGTGAACCGCGAGGTGATGGCGCCGGTGATGAACAGGCCGAGCAGGGTGAGCGCCGAGGCCAGCCACAGCAGGTCGCCGCCGAACAGGAACGGCAGCAACGGCAGCAGCGCCCCGACCGAGAACGACAGGAACGACGAGCCGGCCGCGATCCACGGGTTGGGCAGGTCGTGAATATCGACCCCGAGCTCCTCCTGGGCGTGGATCTCCAAAGCCTGCTTGGGGTCGGCCGACAGCTGTTCGGCCACCAGCCGGGCCAGATCCTCATCGACGCCGCGGTTGATGTAGATCTGGGTCAGCTCGGCCAGTTCGGCCTCGGGGTTGTGCTTGAGCTCATGCCGCTCGGCCTCGACCTCGGCCTGCATCGACTCGTTCTGGCTACGGACCGAGATGTACTCGCCGCTGCCCATGGAGAACGCCCCGGCCAGCAGGCCGGCGACTCCGGCCACCACGACCGGCTTGGCTCCGGAGCTGGCCGCGGCCACGCCGGCGATCAGGCCGAAGTTCGAAACCAGCCCATCGACCATGCCGAACACGGTCGGACGGAGCCAGCCACCGGAGACATCGCGGTGCTCGTGGCCGATCTCGAATTCAGGATCACCGGTCGGGTGCGACACGTCGGTCAGGCTGCTCACCCTGCGAGTCTAGGTCGGCGCCACCATCGACTTCGCCGGCTGCCAGCTCGGCCGGCTCAGCGGCTTGCTCGCTGCCGTCGACGCCCACCGGCGGCAGCTGCGACCCGGCGGCCGGACCACCGGCCGACCCGGATTCAGCCGGCAGCTCCGATTCGGTAGCCGGATCGAGGTTCGTGCTGCGAGGCTTGCCCATCTGGCGCACGAAGGCGGCCAGCGCGACGGCGAACACGATGATCGAGACCCAGCTGTTGACCCGCATCCCGAGGATGTGATTGGCCGTATCGCTGCGCAGGTTCTCAACCACGAACCGGCCGGCGGTGTAGGTCATCACGTAGCCGAGGAAGACCTGACCTCGAGCCAGCCGCCACCGCCGGTCGGCCCAGATCAGGAACAACCCCGCCGCCAGGTCCCACACCATCTCGTACAGGAACGTCGGCTGGTAGTAACCGAGCGAGGCGCCGGCCTTGCCGGTCTCGACGTTCATCTGGTGGATGTGCAGCTTCCAGGGCAGGTTGGTGGCTCGCCCGTACAGCTCGTTGTTGAAGTAGTTGCCCCACCGGCCGATCGCCTGGGCGATCACGATTCCGGGTGCGGCGGCGTCGGCGAAGGCGACGAAGTTCATGCCGTGGCGCCGGCAGCCGATGTAGACCCCGAGCGCACCGAGGGCGATCGCCCCCCAGATGCCCAGACCGCCGTCCCAGATCTTGAGCGCGTCGATCGGGTGCCGGCCCGGCTTGAAATACAGCTCCGGATCGGTGATGACGTGATAGATGCGGCCGCCGATTATGCCGAAGACCACCGCCCAGACCGCGATGTCGCCGACATCGGTCGGCCGGCCGCCACGGGCCTGCCAGCGCCGGTTGGCCAGCCAGAGCGCGACCAGGATGCCGGCCACGATGCACAAGGCATAGATGTGGACCGGGATCGGGCCGAGGTGGATGACGCTGATGGTCGGGCTCGGAATGGCCGCATTGAGTACCGCATGGGGATCAGCGGGGCCGGAAGCGCTCTGCACGCCGCCCACGCTAGTCCGGCCGGCAACGCTAGCGTTGGGCGCATGAAGACTATGGCCCTGGTAGTGCGCGAGCACGGCAGCCTGGATGTCCTGATACGGCAGGAGATTGACGTCGCTGACCAGCCCGGACCGGGTCAGGTCCGGGTTCGGCTGGCCGCGGCCGGCGTGAATTTCATCGACAATTATCAGCGAGAAGGCGTCTACCCGGTGCCGACGCCCTACGTTCTCGGCTCCGAGGGAGCCGGCACGGTCGAGGCGGTCGGAGCCGAGGTCAGCCAGGTCCGGGTCGGCGACGTGGTGGCCTGGGCCCAGACCCTGGGCAGCGCGGCCGAGCAGGTTCTGGTGCCCGAGCGCGACCTGGTCCCGGTGCCCGACGGCGTGCCGGCCGAGGTGGCGGCCGCGGCGATGCTGCAGGGCATGACCGCGCAGTACCTGGTCAACTCGACCTTTCCGGTGCAGACCGGCGACGAGGTGCTGGTGCACGCTGCCGCCGGTGGCGTCGGCCAGTTGCTGACCCAGCTGGCCAAGGCTCGAGGCGCGCGAGTCATCGCAACCGTATCGACCGCGGCCAAGGCAGCGAGGGCGAGTGCGCTGGGCGCGGACGAGGTGATCAACTACCGCGAGGTTTCCGACGTCGCTTCGGCGGTGCGGGAGCTGACCGGCGGCCGGGGGGTGGCCGTGGTCTACGACGGCGTCGGCCGGGACACCTTCGACGCGTCGCTGGCCTCGCTGCGACCGCGCGGGATGCTGGTGCTCTTCGGCGCGGCCAGCGGGCAGGTGCCGCCCTTCGATCTGCAGCGGCTGAACTCCGGTGGTTCGCTGTTCCTGACCCGGCCCTCCCTCGGGCACTACCTGGCCACCCGATCCGAACTGCTGGAGCGCGCCGGCTCGGTGCTCGAAGCGATCGCCGCCGGCACCTTGCAGGTGGAGATCGGTGGCCGCTATCCGTTCGCCGAGGCGCGCCGGGCCTACGAGGACCTGCTGGCCCGGCGGACCACCGGCAAGCTGCTGCTCGTTCCCTAGCCGGCCGGCCCGGTCAGGCCGGCCGCGAAGTCCTCGATCGCCTGGGTCAAGGCCGCCGGCTCGGTGAACAGGTGGGCAGTGATGCCGAGGCCTCGGGCCGCCGCCACGTTGGGCGGGTAGTCGTCGGCGAAGAAGGCCCGCGGGGCCGGGGTGGCGTAGGCGGCCAGGACCCGTTCGAAGACCGCCGGGTCGGGTTTACGGGCACCGTAGTGGCTGGAGGTCAGCAGGTGCGGCCCGAACAGCGGCGGCAGCTCGGGCGCCAGCCGGTGCAGGTGCTTGAGGGTGAGCGGCCCGTTGTTGGTCAGCAGGGTGATCCGGCCCCGATCCTTGGCCCGGCGCACGGCAGCGAGCGAGCCGGGTAGCGGTGTCATCGCCGCCCCGCGGATCCGGACCCAGTCCACCTCGGTCACCGGGACACCGAGCGCGGCGCTGAATGCGGCCAGGTATTCATCGGCGTCGGCGAACCGGCCGGCTTCGGCCGCTCGCTCGCCCTCGGAATGCCACCAGCGAGCCCGCAATTCCTCGAAGGCCAGGCCGGTCAGCTCGCTCAGCGCAGCCATCCGGGCGCGCCAGTCGAAGCTGTAGAGCACGTCGTCCAGGTCGAAGATGAACAGCGGCCGGTCCGGTTCAGCCATTGCGGCCAGGGGTGAACCCGGTCACTGGGGCCGGCGGCCGGCCCGCGGGGTGGCCGGGTGCGCGCCGGCGGTGACCAGATCGGCCACCGCCTGCCGGGGGTTGCCCGAGGTGACCAGTCCCTCGCCGACCAGGACGGCATCGGCCCCGGCCGCGGCGTAGGTGATCAGGTCGTGGGCATCCCGCACCCCGGACTCGGCCACCTTGACCACGTCGCTGGGCAGGCCGGGGGCGATCCGCTCGAACACCGAGCGGTCGACCTCGAGGGTCTTGAGGTTGCGGGCGTTGACCCCGATCACCCGGGCCCCGGCATCCAGGGCGCGGCTGGCCTCGCTCTCGTCGTGCACCTCGACCAGCGCGGTCATGCCCAGGGACTCGATCCGCTCCCGCAGCCCGATCAGCACGTTCTGCTCGAGGGCGGCGACAATCAGCAGGACCAGGTCGGCGCCGTGCGCCCGGGCCTCGTGAACCTGATACGAGCTGATGATGAAGTCCTTGCGCAGCAGGGGAATCCGGGCTGCGGCCCGGACCTCGTCCAGGTCCTCGAGCGAGCCGGAGAAGCGGCGCTGCTCGGTCAGCACGCTGATCACGCGCGCCCCGCCGTCCTGGTAGTGCCCGGCCAACTCGGCCGGCGACGGGATGTCGGCCAGCGCTCCCCGGGACGGGCTGCTGCGCTTGATCTCGGCGATCACCCCGACACCGGGCGCGCACAGCGCGGCGTAACCGTCCAGGGCGGGCGGGGCCTTGGCCACGGCGGCCTTGACCGCGTCCAGCGGCACCCGGGCCTGGCGAGCGGCGACATCTTCGCGGACACCGTCGACGATCTCGGTGAGGACGTTCATCCCCGGCCTCCCGTCGCTCGTTGCGGTCACCGACCCGGCAACCCGAGCGGATGAAGCCCCGGGGGCGGGTACGCCGTCTGTGCAAATGCTAACCGTTGTAGATGGTCGGATCTTCACCGCGGTCCAGGGCCCGCCACGGATCGGCCGCGCCGGCCGCCTCGGCCGGGGCGGCGTAGCGCCGCGACAACCCGCCCGGCCAGCGGCGTGCGCGCAGCAGCAGCACAACGGCGGCCGCCGCCAGCAGGATGGAGCAGAGCAGGCTCAGCCCGGGCCAGATCGGGTGCCGGGCCAGCCGGCTCGGATCGCTGCCGATCCCGGCCCGGTCGGCGACCAGTTGAGCGGCGAGGAAGCGCTGGCCGGCCAGGAACCGTGCGGCCAGCCAGGCTGTCCAGCCTCCGGTGAGCAGCAGCAAGCCCCCCAGCGCCAGGCGGGCCCAGCCACCGGAGACCAGCACCAGGATCCCGATCAACAGCGCGACCACGGCCAGCCCGGGCAACGCCGCGTAGAGGTGCCGGCCCGGCACGCCGAGCTCGAGCGGGCCGAACGGCGGCTGCCGGTGCACCTGCACGGTGATCCAGGACCGGTTGCCGATCAGCAGCAGCCCGCCGGCGGCCACCTCGATCAGCCCGACGGTGCCGGCCAGCGCCCGCCAGCTGACCCCGGGCCGAGCATCGCTGGCATCGCTCACGTCCGCTCCGGCCCGGCCGGGCGGCCCATGGTCTCGGCGGTCGCGATGGCCTGCAGCACGGCCCGGGCCTTGTTGCGGGTTTCGGCCTCCTCGTTGGCCGGTACCGAGTCGGCAACTACGCCGGCCGCGGCCTGGACGTAGGCGAGGCCGCCGGTCATCACCGCGGTCCGGATGGCGATGGCCATGTCCAGGTCGCCGGCCGGGTCGAAGTAGCCGACCGCGCCGGCGTAGATCCCGCGCCGGACCGGTTCGATCTCTTCCAGCAGCTGCATCGCCCGCACTTTGGGCGCGCCGGACACGGTGCCGTGCGGGAACGCCGCGGTGAACACGTCGAAGGCGTCGCGACCGGGGGCCACCTCGCCGGTCACGGTGGACACGATGTGCCAGACGTGGCTGTACCGCTCGAGCACTCCGAACTCGACCACCCGCACCGAACCGGGGGCGCAGACGCGGCCGAGGTCGTTGCGGGCCAGGTCGACCAGCATGATGTGTTCGGCTCGCTCCTTCGGATCAGACAGCAGTTCGGCGACCAGGGCGGCGTCGGCCTCGGGGTCGGCCCCGCGCGGGCGGGTGCCGGCGATCGGGTGGATCGTGGCCGAGCCGGCCGAGACGGTGACCAGGGCCTCCGGCGACGAGCCGACGATGTCGAAGTCGTCGAAGTGCAGGTAGTACAGATACGGCGACGGGTTGAGCGTGCGCAGGGCCCGGTAGACGTCAAAGGCGGCGGCGCTGGTTTCGGCGATGAACCGCTGCCCGGGCAGGATCTGGAACACCTCGCCAGCCCGGATCGCCTCCAGGCAGGTCTCGACCGCCGCCTCGTACTCCCCGGGTGGCGTTCGCGAGCGGGCCGGTTTCGGGGGCACCGCAACACTCGGCACGACAGTGGATTCACTCGGCGCGCAAAGGTCGTCCTGCATTGCCGCCAGCCGGGCCTGGGCGTCGGCGAATACCTCGTCGAGCTCGGTTTCGCTCATCTCCGGGTGCACCACGGCGTTGGCGATCAGGGTCACCGTGCAGGTGTGGTGGTCGACCGCGGCCAGGTCGGTGACCAGCAGCATGGTCAGCTCCGGCAGGTTCAACTCGTCCGGTGCGATCGACGGGATCGGTTCCAGCCGGCGGATGACGTCGTAGCTCAGGTAGCCGACGAACCCCCCGGTCAGCGGCGGCAGGTCGGGCAACCGGGGCCCGCGGATGGCGCGCCAGGATTCGGCCAGTAGCTCCAGCGCGTCACCGGTGACCGGCAGGCCGGCCGGCACGTCGCCACTCCATTCCCCGTCTCCCCCGTGCGCGGACAGGGTGGCGATGGCGCGGACACCGACGAAGGACCAGCGGGAGAAGGACGCGCCGGGCTCGGCCGACTCGAGCAGGAAGGTGCCGGGTCGGCCACCGGCCAGCTTGCGATACACCCCGACCGGAGTCTCGGAGTCGGCGAACACGGTGCGGGTGATCGGCACCAGGCGGTGAGTGGCGGCCAGTTCGCCCAGACGCGCGCGGTCGATCACGCCGTCGCCGTCTCGCTCAACAACACATCGGCGTCGAAGCAACTGTGCTCGCCGGTGTGGCAGGCGGGCCCGGTTTGCTCGACCCGGACCAGCAGGGCATCCCCGTCACAGTCCAGGGCGACCGACTTGACCTGCTGGACGTGCCCGGAGGTCTCCCCCTTGACCCAGTACTGCTGGCGGGACCGGGACCAGTAGGTGGCCCGCCCGGTGGTCAGGGTGCGGTGCAGCGCCTCGTCGTCCATCCAGCCGACCATCAGCACCTCGTTGGTGTCGTGCTGCTGCACCACGGCGGCGACCAGACCGGCCGCGTCCCGCTTGAGCCGGGCCGCAATTCGCGGATCGAGATCGGAGACGAGGTCAGCCATGCGGTTCATTCTGCCAACGTCCGGCGGCCGACCGGTCGCCCGGAGGGGGCTTCCGGCCGGTCGGGCCGAGCCGGCGCTGTCTCAGGCCGGTCGGGCCGAGCCGGCGCTGTCTCAGACCGGTCGGGCCGAGCCGACCGGAATGGTGACGGTGACCGTGGTGCCGCCGGCCACGGTGGACTCGAAGTGCACCCAGCCGCCGTGGGCGTGGGTGATCTGGGCGACGATGGCCATGCCCAGGCCGCTGCCGCCCTTGGCCCGGCTTCGGGCCTTGTCGGCGCGCCAGAATCGCTCGAACACGTGCTCGGCCTCGTCCGGAGGCAGGCCGGGGCCGGTGTCGGAGACCCGCAGCGCCACCGCCGGGCCGACCGGCGACAGCACCGGCTCGGCGCTGAGCGTGATCGGGCCGGCCGGGGTGTGCACGGCCGAGTTGGTGGCCAGGTTGATCAGCACCCGCAGCAGCTGGTCCCAATCGCCGATCAGCGACAACCCGTGGGCGCCGGTCACGGTGATCTCCCGCTCCGGGTGGGCGCCGGTGACGACGGCGGCCGCGTCGGAGAGCAGGTCGTCGACGTCGACCCGGTCCCGGTGCAGCTCGCTGCCCTGGTCGCCGCGGGCCAGCACCAGCAGGTCCTCGACCAGCCGGGACATCCGATTGCCCTCGGTCTCGATCCGGCGCATCGCATCGTCGGCGGCTTCACCGGCCGCCGACTGCAACCGGGACAGCTCGGCGTAACCGCGGATGGAGGTCAGCGGTGTCCGGAGCTCGTGCGAGGCGTCGGCCAGGAACTGCCGCATCCGCTCCTCGCTGCGGACCCGGGCGTGGAACTCGACCTCGACCGCGTGCAGCAGGGTGTTGACCGAACTCGCGACCTCCTCGACCTCGATCGTCGCCCCCTCGACCGGCACCCGCCGGTTCAACCCGGAGCCGTCGGGTGACAATTCGGCCGTGACCTCCTGGGCGGTGCGGGTAACCCGCCGCAACGGTCGCAGGCCGGCTCGAAGACCCCAGCTGGTCAGCCCGGCGGCCAGGGCCAGCACCGCGACCCCGGTGATCACCTCGAGCAGCAGCAGCCGGCTCAGGGTGCGGTGCACCTCACGGGTCGACAGCGCCACCACCACGTAGTTCCCGTCGTCCAGCGCGACCGACTCGGCCCGGACCGGCTCACCGTTGGACACCAGGGCCAACCGGCGGTTGGGGTGGGCGATGAAGAACGCCCGTTGCTCGGTGGTCAGGCTGAGCAGCACGAAGCTGCTGGTGTTCAGCGGCTGGAAGTTGACCGCCTCCCCGTCGGACTTGAGCACGCTGAACCAGAGCTTGACCCCGGTGTTGACCAGGTAGACCTGGACTGTGCCGTCGTTGGGTCGCTCGAACGAGCGCTGGATCGACACCGCGTTGCTGGAGGCGGCCTGGGTGAGCTGGGTGTCGAGCCGGCCGTAGAGGAACGAGCGGAGCGCGAAATATGTGCTCCCGGACAGCAGCACGATCAGCAGCACGAGCAGGCTGACCACACCGAGCACCAAGCGGTTGGTCAGGGTCCGCGGCAGGTACCGGTCGAGACCACCGAGCCACTCGCGCCAGGACCGCCGTTCGGTCATCGGCGCCGCCGGTGCAGCCACCGGCGGCGGGCCGACCGGAGCCGGCGCACCCTCGGGCCCACCTGCCGGTGGCAAGTGCTGCCCGGGGTGCTCGTCGAGGTTGGAGTCCTCGACGCGGAAGGGCAGGTTCAAGCGCGGGGAGCCTTGATGACGTAGCCGGCGCCGCGGACGGTGTGAATGAGCTTCGGATCCACGGAGTCAATCTTGCGCCGTAGATAGCCGATGTACAGCTCCACGATGTTGGAGTGGCCCTGGAAGTCGTACTTCCAGACCCGGTCGAGGATCTGGGCCTTGGACAGCACCACGCGTTCGTTGCGCATCAGGTAGCGCAGCAACTCGAACTCGGTGGCCGTCAGGTGGATCTCCTCACCGGCCCGAGTCACCTCGTGGCTGTTCTCGTCCAGCTCGAGGTCGGCCACCCGCAGCACGCCGTCCTTGTCGGTCTCGGCCTGGGTACGGCGCAGGACCGCATGTACCCGGGCCAGCAACTCCTCGACGCTGAACGGTTTGACCACGTAGTCGTCGGCCCCGGACCGCAAGCCGGCAACCCGGTCATTGGCGGTATCGCGCGCGGTCAGGAAGATCACCGGAACCACCGAGCCAGCCTGGCGCAGGTGTTGCAACACCGCGTGCCCATCCAGGCCGGGCATCATCACGTCGAGCACGATCAGATCGGGATCGTGCTCGGCGACGGCGGCCAGGGCGGCATGGCCGTTCTCGGCCGTCACCGTCTCGAATCCGTCGAAGCGGAGCGCCGTGGCGACGAGGTGGACGACGTTCTCCTCGTCGTCAACCACCAGCACCTTTCGCTTGGTGCGGGGCTGGCTCTGATCCTTGGCCTGGTTGGTGGGCAGTGCGGAAGCAGAACTCGTCATGAATACAGAGTCTCTACTTCGCGTAGGCATATCCTCAGCCTTACCTGTGCATGTACTGTGCGCTAGCCCTGCTAGGCCAGATCGGGCAGCTTTACGTCCGCTTCGCCCGATTCAGCAGGAACTTCGGCTGAGCGGACCCAGCGGGTGACAGGCGGCGCGGCGGACAGGGCCAAGGCCAGCACAGAGGCCATCAGGACCACGGCCGGGATCTGACGCTCGCCCGAGGCGTTGTCCAACAGCAGGTAGCCGGAGACCCCAGCCGTGATCGCCTGGGCCAGCCAGAACACGACGCGGTTGGCCCCGTTGAGCATCCGGTTCATCCCCCAGAGCACCAGTCCGAGGAACAGCCCCACGACGAAGCCGGCGTAGGCCTCGCCGTGCCGGCTGGTGGTGATGTCGGGCTGCTCGGGGACCACGAAGATGCCGTGGGCGATGAACAGGATGGCGTACACGGCCAGGAACGGCACCACCACCGTGGCCGCGGCCACGGCGGCGATGACCAGGCCCGGAGTGCGGTCGGGATCGATCCGGTCGGGATGGCTCCGGCCGGGATCGATCGGGTCAGGGTCGGTCGGGGTCACCCCACCATCATCGCTCGAAGGCCGCTCGAGCGCGCGGCCAGCCGGTCAGCCGGTCAGCCCGGGGCGCCAGCGGTGACCGGCACCGGCTCCGGACGCTCCGGGCGGCTGCGCTCGAGCCAGCCCGAAACCAAGGCCACAGCCAGGCCCGCGACGGCGAGGATCGCGCCGACCCGACTCGGCCAGCGGTAGCCCAGGCCGGCGTCGAGGACCACGCCCCCCAGCCAGGCCCCGAGGGCGTTGGCCAGGTTCAAGGTCGAATGGTTCAAGGCCGCCGCCAGCGCCTGACCGTCCCGGGCCACGTCCATCAGCCGGGTCTGCAGCATCGGGACCAGCAGCGAACCGGTGATCCCGAAGACGAAGACCGCCAACATGGCTTGGGGCTTGCCCGGCCCGACCGCCCAGCCGAAACCGAGCAGCACTGCGGCGGTGATAACCAGGGAGACATACAGACTGGGCATCAGCGCCCGGTCGGCCAGTCGGCCGCCGAGGACCACGCCCACAGTCATGCCGCAGCCGTAGATGGCCAGCAGCCCGGTCACCGCCGTAGCCGAGAAGTGGACGAGCGTGGTCAGCGTCGGGGTGATGTAGGAGTAGGTGGCGAACATGCCGCCGAAGCCGACAGTTCCGGTCAGCAGAGCCAGCCACACCTGCGGTTGGCGCAGCGCCGACAGTTCGGTGCGCATCGACGCGAACTGGTCGGCCTTGCGCTCGGGCAGCCAGAACAGCACCGCAGCCAGCGTCAGCAGACCGAGCAGGCCGACCAGTGAGTAGGGCCAGCGCCAGCCCCACTGCTGGCCGATGAGCGTGGTCAGCGGCACGCCGACGACGTTGGCCACGGTCAGCCCGGCCATCATCATCGAGAACGCCCAGGCCCGCCGGTTGGGCGCGACCAGCGAGGCACCGACCACCGCGCCGATGCCGAAGAACGCCCCGTGCGGCAAGCCGGCCACGAACCGGGCCAGCATCAGGCTCGGGTAGTTGGGGGCAACGGCCGAGGCCAGGTTTCCCAGCACGAACAGGGCCATCAGAGCCAACAGCAGCCGCCGGCGATCCCAGCGAGCGGTGAACGCCGCGATCAGCGGCGCGCCCACCATCACCCCGATGGCATAAGCCGAAATCACATGGCCGGCGGTCGGAATCGAGATGTTGACCCCGGTGGCGATGTTGGGCAGGAGCCCCATCGAGACGAACTCGCCGGTACCGATGGCGAAGCCGCCGATGGACAGCGCGAAGATCGCCCAGTTGGCGTGCCGGGCCGGCCCGCTCCGGGACGGGCTGGGGAGGTTCGAGGTCACGGACTACCTAGCGTCTGGATCGATTGAGATGTTCCCGGACAGGCTAGCGGCCCGCGACGAGCTGAAGCCGCGCATCCTCGACCGGGCTCGGTCGCTGCTCAAGCTGAATCGAGCGTTCCTGCCGGTCTTGCGGGCCCGGGTCAGGGTCGGCAATTTCGGCGTGGTTTCTGGTCGGGGTCGATCCAGGGTGGTGGGGTGAACCAGGGCCGACCGTGGCGCATGGTGATGGCCCAGCCGGTTGGGTGTGGATTCGTGTCGATGCGGGCGTGGTGGAAGCCGCAGAGGAGGACGAGGTTG